>Ga0316217_10003310_pt1 | contig 18494 bp, 12 predicted proteins | sample 1anoAmetaG_FD_203633 | JGI IMG/M metagenome (GOLD analysis project Ga0316217, IMG submission 203633) | Freshwater microbial communities from Trout Bog Lake, Wisconsin, USA - 1anoA | ecosystem: Environmental > Aquatic > Freshwater > Lake > Hypolimnion/Profundal zone | place: USA: Wisconsin...
TCACCCAGCGGACGACTCTGGACACCCCTGACTCCTCCTCCATCCGCAATCGTTCACTAACCATCAGCACCCAGGCACGAATGCGCCAACCCGTCTTTGCAGACGCTTCCCCCAGCGTCTGCACCCACGCGCTGCAATTCCGGTCGTTGGCAAAAATGGCCTGGCCTTGGTTGCCTCGTGCCAGCACGTGGTAAACCGATCCTACATATTTAATCTGCATGTGGCGTGCCATTGCCGCCAAGCCTCCCCACTCCCAAACCGCTGGTCAATCTCTTTTTTTGTCAGTGGACTCAGCCGCTCAGCCTGACCACTTTACTTTAGACCCGCTCGTAGAACCCGCCCATTTTCTGCCGTCCCGGGCGGGACTCAATCCCATTGCCTTCGGCATCCCACCGATGACTCGGTGGGCTATTTTCTTTCGTCCTGCCGGGCTGGGCTGGCGGCGGGGCAGCGTTGATTTCGAGGTTGGGCGGACCGTTGCCACGCAAATTCCCGCAGTGAGTTATTGGGTTCCGGCTGCCGGCCGAGTGCGGGGCTTGCCCGCGCGGAGCACGCGCAGGGAAAAGCCACGGCCGTTCTCGAATGGCTCGACGGTGGCCTCCACTTCCAGCACCGGATAGCGCACCGTGGCCAGCCCATAACTCTTATAGGTCTGCGCGAATAATTCGGTTTCCACCAGGCCGGTCCAATCGGCCAGCGTGAGGAATTTCATCGGCTCGCCGGTGATCTGGTGATGGGTGCGCTGCTCGACCACGAGTCCGCAAGCCACAACGGTTTCGCCGATATGCTGGCCAAGATCCTTGACGGAACAATAGGTGTTCCAGGCAACTTCCGGGAATAATTCCAGCGGATGGCCGCTGACGGCGTAGCCGAACAATTCCGTTTCGGCTTCCAACCGCTCGTGGCGGGTCGGTTCGACCAGGGAAAGGCTGGGAAACTGTTTCAATGATGGCGGCGGCAGCAGCCAGCCCTGGCCGGAGCTGGCCGCATCGCCGAAGGTCTGCTGAAGATATTGCGCCTCCCAAAACTGCCGGGTGCGCGGTTCGCCGAATTCATCAAAGCCCCCGGCGCGAATGATCGCCTCCACCTCCTCATGCGAGGGATTCACCCGGCGATGAAAATCAGCGAGGGAAATAAAACTTCCGCGCAGCCTTTCAGCAACCATCCGTTTCGCGGTCTGGTCGCTGAGACCCTTCGTTCGCGTCAGGGGAACACGGAGCGCCGCGCTGTGAACCGTGAATCCCGGCCCCGGCTCGTTAACGGACGGCGGCAGGAACTGCAAGCCCAGCCGGTGACATTCCAAGACATAAACGAGCGGCTGATAAAAACCTTTGCCATTGGTCAACACCGCCGCCATGAATTCCGCCGGATGATAGCACTTGAGCCACGCGGCCTGATACGCCTCGACGCCGTAGGCGGTGGAATGGGCCTTGCAAAAAGCGTAGCCGGCAAAGCCCGTGACCAAGCCCCAAACTTCCGCGATTTTTTCCGGCGGGTGACCCCGGGCCAGCGCAGCCGCGACAAATTCCTTTTGAATTTCCTGGATGACGGCGCGTTTCTGTTTGTTCAGCGCGCGGCGCAGCACGTCGGCCCGGCCCGGCGGCAGGCCGGCAAAGGCCTCGCAGATTTGCAGAATGTGCTCCTCATAAACGACGAGGCCAAACGTGTCGTTCAAAACCGTTTCCAGTGACGGATGCGGATAGGTGACCGGTTCCAGCCCCTGATAACGACGGGTGAAAGCCAGTTTCTTGCCCTCGTTGGCGGCTCCGGGGCGGATGACGCTGACGATGGCAATGAGCGTGTCAATGTCGTGGACATTGCACTGGCGGCAAAGGCCGGTCATGGCCGGGCTTTCAATGTGATGCACGGCGCGCGCGCCGCCGCTGGCGATCATTTCCCAAATCTTGTGATCCTGCCAGGGTTCCAACCCCGCGAAATCCACCGCCACATTTTTTGCGGCCAGGGATTCGGTCGCATCGCGCATGACGGCGAGCCCACCTTGGGCGAGCACGTCCATTTTCACGAGACCGATCAACTCGACCGCATCCATGTCAAAATGCGTGGTGGGATAGCCTTTGTTGGAAATGAACGTCGGCGTCAGCTCCGACATGGACTGGCGCGAGACCACCACCCCGCACGGGTGCATCTTGGGATGGCGTGGGAAGCCATCGAGAAATTCCGCCATATCCAGCGCGGTCTTAAACGGTTCCTCGTTGAGTGGCAGGTCACGGTTTTCCGGACTGGCGGCGAGCAGTTCGCGCAAGCGCGCCCCCCCGCTCGGCGTGGGTTCGTCCGGCACCCAGCCGCCGCCGAAACTCCACGGAAAATGATCCGTGAACTGGCGAACCTCCCGTTCGCTGACGCCCAGCACCTTGGCGACATCCGCAAACGCGCTGCGGGCCTGAAAGGTCGAGAAGCCGCCCACGACGGCACAATGCTCCGCGCCATACCGGGCAAAAATCAAATCCACCACGTCGTCCTTCCGGTCATGCGGGAAATCCACATCAATGTCCGGCAGTTTGTTGAGCGCCATGCGTTCCTCGTTCAGAAAGCGGCGGAAATAGAGTCCAAAACGGACGGGGCACACATCGGAAATGCCAAGACAATAGCAAACCAGCGAGTCGGCGGCGCTCCCGCGCGTAATCCATTCAATGCCGTGCCGGCGGCACTCTTGCAAGATGCCCCAGACGACGAGGAAATACTCCTCGTACCCGACCGCCGTGATGATCTTCAATTCCTGTTCGATTTGCGGCCGCACGGATGCCGCCCGGCCACCATAACGGCGCTGCAATCCCTCAGAGACGAGCCGGTGCAAATACTCGTGCGGCGTGGAACCGTCGGGCGGCACAAACGCGGGAAACTGCGGCTTGCCAAAAGGGATTTCAAAACGGCACCGCTTGGCAATTTCGGCGGTGTGAGCCAGCCATTCGGGATGGTCTTGGCAGGCGGCCACCATTTCCGCGGGCGAACGAAAATGCAACCGGCCGTCGCTGCGCTTTTCGGGATGTTGCTGCCGCAGCAGCGTCAGCGTGCGGATGGATTGCACAATGTCGAATTTGAGCCGGTCGGCCGGCGTTGCGTAGTGCGTGACGGGGCACGCGACCATGGGGTGCAAGCCGGGCTTCGATGCCTTTGTCGCCAATTCGTAGAAGCGGTTCGGAAAGCATTCCGCAACGCGGCTGTCGGGACTCACCGCAATGAGCCCGTCGGTGTGGCCGGTGAGCTGTTCCAGCGATATTGGTCGGCGCTGCTGATCGGCAACCGACACGTCCTCGGACCGCCCGGCCATGCGCGAAAGGATCTGATTCAGATGGTGAAAGCCGGTGGAGGATTCAACGAACAACAATAACGGGCTCGCCTGCACGCAAAACTCCGCGCCGAAGATGGGTTTGATGCCGGCCTGCTTCGCCGCCAGCGCGAACTCCACCGCCCCATGCAGGTTGCCGAGGTCGGTCAGGGCCACCGAAGTCATGCCGTGCTGCCGGGCGAGTTCCACAATGGCCGTCGGCGAAAGCGTGGAATCCAGAAACGTGTAGTAGCTGCGCACGCGGAGCGGAATGTAGGAGCCACGTTTCATGGCGGTGGCCGGTTTCCGAAGCTGAATTTGGAACGTCATTTTCGGCTGCTCCTTGACAATATCGCGGGGCGCTTCGCGCAGCCGCAGATCGTGCCCGCGCAGCACGACTGACCAGCCTTTGTTCCGGCGCAGCTCGTCAATCGAGGCGGCCAGCCGTTCACGGGAAGCGAGATTTCCGGCATTGCCCGCCAACGAAAGCTCGCTGCGAAACAGCCCGTCATAGACGTGGGAGAGCTTCAACGAAACCATGCGCAAACTCACGCGACGCGACCAGGCCTTGCGGAGTAGTTTTCCCAAGCTGGCGTAAGTGTCAGTTTCCAGATCCGTCGGCTCGCGCAGACTTTCGGAGCATTGCCCCTCGTCGCGGTCGTTGTAGCGCACTTTCACCGTGAGCGTGCGGATGCTGCGGCCTTCCTCGCGCACCTGGGAAAACAAATGATCGGCCATGCGGCGCAGGATGGCCTCCACATAGTCCTCATCCGTCACATCCTCGGCAAAAGTCTCCTGCTGGCTGTACGACTTTTGCGGTTCGCTTTCGGTGATAATGGGCCGCTCGTCAATGCCATTGGCAAACTGGCGGATGCCGGGGGCTTGCCCGCCCAGCAGCAGTTCCAAGAGCTCCAACGGCGTGCCGGCGATCTGGCCGATGCGGGCCAGCCCGGCGGCGTTCAAACGCAGGCTGGTTTTGGGGCCGATGCCGGGGAGCCAATTGTTCGGGAGCGGATGAAGAAATCCGATTTCGTGTCCGTGCGGGATTTCCAGAAACGCGGCGGGCTTGTTCAATTTCGAAGCAATCTGGCTGATGAGCTTGTTGGCGCCCAATCCCTGGCTGACGGATATTTTAAGCCTCTGGGCGATGGCCTGGCGGATGATCTGCGCGATTTCAACAGCGGGTTTTTGCTGGTTGGCGGTCAGGTCAAAATAACCCTCGTCAATCGAGGTGCGCTCCACGTCGGGGGTGAAATCATACGCATAGCCAAACATCCAGTTGGAAAAATCCTCATAGCGTTCGTAATCCCCCGGCAACACAATCAGCTTGGGACAAAGCTTGCGGGCCCGCGCCGTGGGCATGGGCGTATAAACCCCAAATTTCCGCGCTTCGTAGGAGGCCGAAGCAATGATGCCCCGGCTTTCGCCGCCCACGGCAATGGGCTTGCCGCGCAGACGCGCGTCCGCCGCCTGCTCCACCGAGGCAAAGAAGGCGTCGGCGTCGAGATGGGCGATGGTCCGGATCTGCATCAGGAAAAGATTCTGACAGAACGGCTTAGACAAGGGCTGTCCCAGCCCTCAAATCCGCGCGGGCCGGATGAGGGCGCGGAACACCCCTTGGATGACCAGTTCCTGCGCGGGGATCAAATTCGGGTATTTGGGATTCTCCGCCTTCAGGAACGGCTTGCCGCCCTTGACGACGTAGGTTTTGAGGGTGCAATCCCCGTCAATCAGCGCCGCCACGATGTCGCCGTTGCGCGGGTCGGGTCCGTGTTCGAGAATGACAAAGTCGCCATCCACGATGTGCCGGCCGATCATGGATTCGCCCGTCACGCGGAGGGCGAAGGCATTTTTGGTGGGCTTGTACCCGAGGCTGTTGACGTCCACGCTAACGCACCCCTGAGCCTCCTGTTCGCGTGGCTCGGGCAGGCCGGCGGGAATCGAGCCGTAAACCGGGATATCCTGCACCAGGCTGCGGAGTTTTTGCAGGGGGTGGATGATGCGCAGCGAGCGGGCCTTGCCCGGTTCGCTGGCAAGGATGCCCTTTTTGCGCAGGAGGCGAAGATGACCGGTGACGGCGTTGGGGCTGCGAAACCCAAAATGCGCGGCGATTTCCTGCCGGGCCGGCATGGCACCGTGGGTTTGGTGCCAAGTCTGGAGAAAATCCAAAATTTGCTGCTGCTTACGCGTGGCTGCTTTCATAGTGTCTATTTAGACACTATACCCCACAGGCCGGTTGTCAAACGTGAATTTTTTAACTCCATTAAAAACTAGATTTCAATCATCCCTCACCGGCGCTAAATTAGCTCGTGCCGACCTCACAGACACTGCTGTTTGCTGATCCGCGACCGCTGGTTGAGCGGCTGGGGCGGGATTTTTTCCAGCAATTGACTGAGCGCCCGGGGGTTTATCTCATGCGCGATGCGCAGGAAAATATTCTTTACGTCGGTAAAGCCAAGAACCTCAAAAAACGGCTGAACAGCTATCGGGTGGCGAATCCGGACCGGCTGGGCCGCCGCCATTTGCGGCTGCTGCGCGCAGTCGCGCGCATCGAATTGCGAGAATGCGCGGACGAGGCCGCCGCCCTGGCGACCGAAGCGGAGTTGCTGCTGTCGCTCAAACCCAAATTCAACCGGGCGGGCACCTGGCCGGCGACACCCCGCTTTCTGGTGTGGAAAGGTGATGGAACACGGTTGGCGCTGGCCATTTCGGAAACACCCACCCCGGGCTGGCAGGCATTTGGACCGTTCGGCAGTGGCATCGTCCATCTGCGCGCCGCCCTGCTCCGTCTGCTATGGTTTGCGCTGAATCCCGCGGCTGGATCCGCCGCCATGCCGGCAGGCTGGGTGCAGGGACGCCTCGGCGAAAGGGTCACTGTTTCTGGCACGCAAAGCAGCGAACCAGCCTGCCACAGAATCGAGTTGGTTTTGACGGAGCTCTTCGCTGGCGACCACGATGGCTTTGTTGCCTGGGTGGGCGAACAGAGCAAGTCGCTGGGACACCCTCACGACTTGGCCATGCGAGATGCCGACCTGGAAACGGTAGTTCAATTCATGCAGGCCAAGGCGCGACGCACCCGGCCCTTCAGTGCCCCAGACCAGCGTGTAACCAAACCGCGGGTGGATTCACCGGGATTGTTTACCGAGGAGAATTGGAACCAGCCGTGAGTATCCCGGCCTCAAAACCCGTCCACACGATTTCGGTGCGCGAGCTGGTCGCGTTTGTCCTGCGGGAGGGTGATCTCGGCAGGCAGCGCGAGTTTATCGGCTCGGACCGGGCGCTTGCCGGAATCCGTGGCCACCAGAAAATCCAACGTTCCCGCCCGACCGGGTATCTGACCGAGCTGCCGGTGGAATACATGGTGGAAGCGGAAGAATTCGCGTTGCACATCCGGGGACGAATTGACGGTTTACTGATCACCTCCCAACAAGTGTTGTTGGAGGAAATCAAAACCGTTCCGGGAACTTGGAATCGCCAACCCGATCCGTTGCACTGGGCGCAGGCAAAATTCTATGCCTTCATCCATGCCAAGGAACACGCTTTGACAGAACTCGTGCTGCAACTCGTGTATTTGGAACTGCCGGCCGGCAAAGTGACCGAGTTTCGTCAGACAATTTCCTTCGCCGAGCTGGCGGATTTTTTTGCCGCGACCTGCGCCGTGTATGTTGACTGGCTGCGTGAGCGGCATCACTGGCGCCTCGCCCGTAACGCCTCCATCACCGCGTTGACCTTTCCTTTCCCCGCGTATCGTCCCGGTCAGCGCGAACTGGCCGTGGCCGCCTATCGCGTGCTGGCCAATGGCGGGCGATTGTTTCTCGCCGCGCCGACGGGCATTGGCAAAACCATTTCCGTGCTGTTCCCGGCCGTCAAAGCGCTGGGCGAGGGAAAACTGGAGCGCATCTTTTACCTGACGGCCCGCACCGTCGGACGCGCCATCGCGGAGAAAGCACTGGCCGACTTGCGCCGGGGTGGCATGGAACTTCGCGCGGTGACGCTCACGGCCAAAGAAAAGGTATGTGTTCGCAATGACCAGTCCTGCGATCCGCTGACCTGCCCGCTCGCGCTGGGCTATTACGACCGCATAAAACCGGCGATTCGTGAAGCGTTGGCGCGGGAAGAAATGACGCGCTCCGTCCTCGAAGCGGTGGGGCAGAAACATCAAGTCTGCCCGTTTGAACTTTCGCTCGACGTCTCCGTCTGGGCCGACGCCATCGTCTGCGATTACAATTATGTTTTTGATCCGCAGGTGTATTTGCGCCGGCATTTCGAAGCGGATGGCGGCGCCTATGCCTTCCTTGTGGATGAAGCCCACAATCTCGTGGACCGGGCGCGGGAGATGTTCTCCGCCAGCCTGGACGGACGCGAGCTTCTGGAGGTCAAGCGCGCCCTCAAGCAGTCGGTGCCGCGTGCGGCCAAGGCCCTGACCCAATTGCACCTGGCGATGCGGAAACTGGGAAACGCAACGGAACTCCCTGCAGAACCACCGAAAGCCTCCGATCCCGCCGTCGAACTCAATTTATTTCCAGCGCAACCCGCAATAATCCGGCCGGAAGAAAACGGCGCCGGCACCAGCCCCGAGTTCCCGGACAGTTTGATCGAGCCGCTGGAAATGGCGCTGAATGAAGCCGAGAGCTGGCTGGTCAAAAATCAGCCGGCAAATTTCCGCGAAGCGCTGTTGGCGCTTTATTTCCGGATGCATGCCTTCCGGCGCACCGCTGAACTTTACGACGAGCGCTTCGTAACTATCATCGAAAATGCTCCCGAGGTGACGGTGCGACAATTCTGTCTGGACCCTTCCTTATTGCTCCGCAAGGCGCTGGCGCGCGGCAAAGCGGCCATCTTCTTCTCTGCCACCCTCACCCCGATGGATTATTATCGGACTCTAATGGGAGGTGAAGCGGATGATCCCGTGCTGCAGTTGTCCTCGCCGTTTCCGGCGGAAAATCTGGCCGTGCTGATCCAGGATCGCATCCCCACCCATTTCAAGGGCCGGACGGAGTCGCTGGGCGACGTGGTGGAGGCCGTTGGGACTTTGGTGCGCGGCCGCCCCGGCAACTACCTGGTTTATTTTCCCTCCTATCAATATCTCAACGACACGCTGCGCGCGTTTCAGCTTCGCCACCCCACGGTGCCTGTGCTGATTCAACGTCCCGGCATGACCGAACCCGAACGTGATGCGTTTCTCGCCGCCTTTGCCATCGAGCATGGTGAAACCCTGGTCGGCTTTGCCGTGCTGGGCGGGATCTTCGGCGAAGGCATTGATCTGGTCGGCGAACGGCTGATCGGCGCCGTCATCGTCGGCGTGGGGCTGCCGCAACTATGCCTCGAACGGAACTTGATCCGCGATTATTTCCAAACCCAAAACGGGGCGGGTTTTGATTATGCTTACACCTTCCCCGGGATGAACCGCGTGCTCCAGGCCGTTGGGCGAGTCATCCGGTCCGACACTGATCGCGGGGTCGTGCTGCTCATTGACGCGCGCTTCAGCGAACCGCGTTATCGCCGTTTGTTCCCGGCGTGGTGGAAATTTCTGCGAGTCCGGCACACGGCTGCGTTGAGCGAAGCCCTCAATGGGTTTTGGAACCCGGAGTGAGGTTGGGCACTATCAGCCATTCTTGGCGCGGAGTTGCTCAACCTGCTTTTCGAGTTCGCGCATGCGCTTGAGCAGCTCCGGCAAATGTTGCACGGCAATGATCTGCCGCTTGGCTTGCTTGTCCGGCACCGCCGGGATGCCCAGGACAACCTCGCCATCCGCCAGATCGCGCATCACCCCTGACTTGGCGCCGATGGTGACTTGGTTGCCAAGTTTCAAGTGTCCGGAAATCCCCGACTGCGACGCCACAACACAATAATCTCCCAAGCGCGTGCTGCCGGCGAAGCCCGCCTGCCCCATGACCAGGCAGTGCTTGCCCAAAACCACGTTGTGCGCAATATGCACGAGGTTGTCAATCTTGGTGCCGGCGCCGAGGACGGTGGCGCCGAGTGCCCCTCGGTCAATCGCGGCGTTGGCGCCGATCTCGACGTCATCGTCAATGATCACGGTGCCGACTTGCGGCATTTTGCGGTGCCGGCCTTCGTCGAACACATAGCCATAACCATCCGAGCCAATGACCGTGCCGGCATGGATCACGACGCGGTGGCCGATTTGTGACCTGGCATAGACGACGACGTTGGGATACAGGCAGACATCATCGCCGAGCTGGCAGTCGCGGCCGAGGTGATTGCCGCCCATGAGCACCGAGCGGGCGCCGATCCGGACGCGCGGGCCCACCACGCAATGCGGCCCGACGTGCGCCGTGGGATCCACCTGGGCCGAAGCGGCAATGACCGCGCTGGGATGGATGCCCTGCGGGGATTCGTCCGGCGGGAAAAAGAGGGGCAGCACCCGGGCAACCGCCACCCGCGCATTGGGCACGCGAATCAGCACCTTGCGGGAGGACGTGAAGGGGCCGGAAACCAAAATAGCGGCGGCCTGGCTCTGCTCGGCGGCGGCGAAATAGGCTTCTTTCTCCGCGAATGTGAGATCGCCGGGCCGGGCGCTTTCGGCGGGCGCGAAGCCCGTGATTGGCACGGAACCGTCGCCAAGGACTTCGCCCCGGAGCTGTTCCGCGATTTGGGCAGCGGTCATCATCATAATGTTTTGAGAGGATGGTTGGTGTATGTTAGGAGGTTGGTTTGCCAGCCAAGTCTTGGGCAGAACTGGCCTTTTGTCGAGGCCCTTCTAAAAGATACCAGTGGTGAGGATTCCTTCCAGCCCGGGGTGGCCAGCTCAATCGGACACAAAATTCCATTTCGTGAATTGTAAACGGCACTTTCTGTCATGCCGGTACGACGATGACACAAAACGAAACCATGACAAAAAATGTGCATAGTTTGGTAAAAGACGGTTAGTTCAAAACGCGCACTTCGCGGATTCTGATGGCGTTTACGGACAAAAAATGTCGCAAGAAGTGCTAGAACTGCAAAGCCCACCTGCCGCCGCCCGGCGCGCGGCCGGGCGCTGCTATCATTGCGGCACACCCTGCCCGGACAATGCCTTCGTCCTGGATGGCAGGGAATTTTGCTGTTTCGGCTGCCAGACGGTTTTCAGCATCCTGCGGGAAAACGGCCTGGAACAGTTTTATCAGTTGCAATCCACCCCTGGCGTGCGCATCCGCGCTGCTTCCGCCGCCGCCAAATGGCAGTTTCTCGACGACCCGGTGGTCCAAGCCAAGCTGTTGGACTTCGCCGACCGCACCCGGTCCAAAGTCACCCTGCATCTGCCGGCGATTCACTGCGTGGCCTGCGTGTGGCTGCTGGAGAACTTGTTCAAACTGCATCCCGGGGTGGGCGAAGCACGGGTCAATTTCGCCCGGCGCGAGGCCGCCATCACGTTTGCGCCGGATAAGATCAAGTTCAGCGAATTGGCGGCACTGCTGGCGTCCATCGGTTACGAGCCCCGGTTCATGCTGGGGGAGTCCGAACCGTCCGGACCGTCGCCGCTCCATAAGAGGACCTGGCTGCAAATCGGCCTGGCCGCCTTTGGCTTTGGCAACATCATGCTGATGTCGCTGCCGTTTTATTTCGGTCTGGACACTTTCAACGGCCCGTGGTTCAAGTCACTGGCGGGCTGGTTGAGCCTGGCCATGGCGCTGCCGGTGCTGACGTACAGTGCGTCCGATTTCTGGCGCGCGGCGTGGCTGGGGCTGCGGCAGCGCACGCTCACGCTGGAGGTGCCCATTGCGCTCGGCCTGGCGGCGATTTATCTTGCCAGCATCCTCGAAGTGGCCGCCCACCGCGGACCGGGCTACTGCGATTCCCTGACCGGGCTGATATTCTTTTTGTTGTGCGGCCGCTGGTTCCAGAAAAGGACCTATGACCGGCTGACGTTTGACCGCGATTACAAAGGATTTTTTCCCCTGTCGGTGACGCGCAGAACCGAGGCCGGCGAGGAAAGCATCGCCATCTCCCGGCTGCAAACCGGCGACCGCATCCTGCTACGCAACGGCGAACTGCTGCCGGCCGATGCCCGGCTGATTTCCGGGGCGGCGTGCGTGGATTACAGCTTCGTGACCGGCGAAGCGGAACCGATCGCGTCTGAACCGGGTGCCCGCCTGTACGCCGGCGGAAGGCAGGTAGGCGGCGCGATCGAGGTGGAGACGGTCAAACCCGTAGCCCAAAGTTACTTGGCGTCGCTGTGGAACCATGAGGCTTTCCGCAAAACGCGCCACCATGATTTGGACTCGCTGACCAACCGATACAGTCGGAGATTCACGAAGTTGGTCATCGGCCTGGCGCTGGGCGCGGCGGCGTTCTGGCTGTACCGGGACCCGACCAGGGCGCTGAAGGCGTTTACGTCAGTCCTGATCGTGGCTTGTCCGTGCGCACTGGCGCTGGCGGCCCCGCTGACGCACGGCACGGTGCAACGCTTGCTGGCAAGACTGAATATTTTTCTGCGCAACGCCCTGGTCATCGAGCGCATGGCAGCGGTGGACACCATCGTGCTCGACAAGACGGGGACGCTGACGACGGCGGATGCCCGCGGCATCGAGTTTAACGACGCCGAATTGTCGGCGGTGGAGAGCGCATGGATTTCCTCGCTGGCGCGGCATTCCACGCATCCGAATTCGATGCGGCTGGCGAAAGCGCTCGGGGCGGCGCAATTGCCAGTGACAAATTTCGAAGAAACGCCCGGCTGCGGCATCGCCGGCGAGATTGACGGGAACAAGCTGGTGCTGGGTTCGCAGGCTTGGGTAACGAGTGTCACCGGCGGATCCGACCGGGGTGGGGACGGCTCGTCCCCAGTTGCGGCAAACGCAAGTTCGTGGGAACGAGCCGTCCCCACCCCGCCGCCGGGGGCCGGCTCGGCGGTATTCGTAGCCATCCATGGCGTTATGCGGGGGTCGTTTGCGCTGGAAAACTCCCTCCGGCCGGAAGTGCAGCAAATGATCGAGCGGCTGGGCGGGCGATTCGAATTGGCGCTGTTGAGCGGCGACAACGAACGCGAAGCGGCCAGGTTCGGAAAGATTTTCGGCAACCGCACAGTCCTAAAATTCAACCAGAGCCCGGCGGACAAATTGCGGTTCATCCAGGAGCTCCAGCAGCGCGGCCGCAAGGTAATGATGGTGGGCGACGGCTTGAACGACGCCGGGGCGCTAAAGCAGGCCGACGTGGGCGTGGCAGTGGTGGAAGAGGCCGGGGCGTTTTCGCCGGCGAGCGACGTGATCCTGCACGCGGCGGAACTAACGCGGCTGGCGGGAGTGTTGGAATTCTCCCGCAGCGCCACGCGCGTGGTGCGCGCGGGCTTCCTCATCTCGGCGCTTTACAACCTGGCCGGCGTGAGCATCGCGGCGGCGGGACTGTTGCAGCCAATGGTTTGCGCCATCCTCATGCCCATCAGTTCGGCGAGCGTGGTGTTTTTCTCGTGCAGCGCCACCACCTGGACCGCCCGGCGCCTGGGCTTGATGACGAAACCGGGACCGCCGGGGCGGGGCGCGGCGTTCGCACCGCGGCCGCAAACGATGGCCGGAAAGCCTGCGCAAAATCCGGATCTCCCATTCGTTTCCACACTGAAGCGGCCTGAAGGCCGCGTTCCAACCTGCTGAAGCTCGCGCCATGAGTCATTCCGAACCTCCAGAAATTAACGCGTGGCGCATGCTGGCCGCGTCGCCCACGGTGCGGGAACAGCAAGTGGCTTTTACCTGCGCCACGGGCGTGCCGCTGACGCTCTCGCCCGCGAGCGTCCATGCCCTGGCGGAAGGCACATTTTGTGTGAAAGGCTGCCTCGGCGGGCACAGTGGCGAGGCTTGCCGGGACAAATTGCTGCTCGCGGAAAAGCGAGCGGTAACTCGGCTGGCCCCCGTGCAATACTCCTGCCCTTCCGGCTTGGTGAAAATTCTGGTGCCGGTGTTCATCGCCGGCCGACACGCGGGCATTTTGCTCGCCGGGCCGCTGGCCTTGCATACGCTGGATGCAGCGCGGTTGGAACAACTGACCCACCGCTTGGAAAAGGCCGGCTTGGGCGGGCGCGCGGAGCAATTGCAAACCACGTGGCGCTATACGCCGCAGCTTTCCTCGGCCAAATGCCAGGCTGCGGAAACACTGCTCCGGATGTTCGGCAAGTATCTGGAGGAAGCCGGAAAGCAGTTTTTGCAGGAGCAGACCGCGCCCAATTCGCCGCTGCTCAAAAGGATTGAAGCTTTCCTGGCCGACTGTCAGGACGGGCCGGTGTCGCTCAAGCAGGTTGCAGCGAGCGTCAACCTGAGCCCGTGCCATTTTTGCGCCGTGTTCAAGAAACAGACGGGCGTGACCTTCAGCCGGTATCGCGTGCGGCAGCGGCTGGCCAAAGCGTGCGAACTGCTGGCCGACCCCGAACGGCGCGTCAGCGACGTGGCATTTGATTCGGGCTTCGAGTCCATCCCCTATTTCAACCGGGCGTTCCGGTGGCAGTTTGGCTGTTCGCCGACGGAATATCGCCAGCGGCTGGCCCGCCATAATCCAGGTCAAGAAAATCGAAATCCAGGCGTAGCGCAAAACGGGAGGGTCGGGTTCAATAATTGACTTATGAAATGGCACCCGTCTTTCCAAAGCAGGTGATTAAATCATGCGTAGAACCATCAACATCAACCCCTTGAAGCAACCATGAGTGTCGTCATCATTTTGATGCTGGCGAGCCTCGCAGTGGGGCTGGTATTTGTGGGTGCGTTCGTGTGGTCGGTGCGCAGCGGGCAATATGAGGACACCTTGACGCCCTCGATGCGGGTGCTGCTTGACGACGCGACGCCGCGGATCCATTCGCAGCCAGCCGGAGCCCCCGCCGCTCCCGTTCCGGTTACTGAAAAAACCTCGGGGCGGCAAACGAACACGAACCGAAAATGAACATAGGTTATGACCTGATCAATTTCGGCAGCACGCAGGCGGAGGGCACCACCCAACTCACCATCGGCGGCGGTTTCCGCACGCGATTGGTCAAGAATGTGGACGTGGGCGTGGCGTACGAAGCCGGCGTGGTGGACCCGGTCGGCATCTTTGAAGGCCGCGTGACGGCGGATTTGATCTGGCGGTTTTAGAGCCAAGTGGAGGGCGGCGCGGCCAGCGGGCGGCGCCGCCCATGCTGGTAGTGAGCATTTACGAGTAATGAGCAAACACAAAATATGAACATCGAAACATTCAAATATGACAACCGGATCGTGCGCGCGTTTGCGATTGCGACCGTGGTGTGGGGCATTGTGGGCATGCTGGTCGGCCTGCTGGCGGCGGTGGAGCTGTTTTTCCCCGGCGCGAACCTGAACTTCCAGTTCATCACTTTCGGGCGCATCCGCCCGCTGCACACGAACGCGGTGATCTTCGCCTTCGTGGGCAACGGGATGTTCATGGGCATTTACTACTCGCTGCAGCGGCTGTGCAAAGCGCGCATGTTCAGCGACTTCCTGAGCTGGTTCAATTTCTGGGGCTGGCAGCTCATCATTGTGAGCGCGGCGCTCACCCTGCCGCTGGGCTTCACCACCAGCAAGGAATACGCGGAACTGGAATGGCCCATCAAGGTGGCCATCGCCATCGTCTGGATCGCGTTCTCGGTCAACCTCTTTGGCACGATCGTCAAGCGCCGCGAAAAGCACATGTACGTGGCCATCTGGTTTTTCATCTCCACGGCCGTCACCATCACCGTGCTGCACGTCGTGAACTCGATGACGATGCCGGCGGGCCTGTTCAAGAGCTATTCGATGTATGCCGGCGTGCAGGACGCGCTGGTGCAATGGTGGTATGGCCACAATGCCGTCGCGTTCTTTCTGACCACACCGTACCTCGGCTTGATGTATTACTTTTTACCCAAAGCGGCGGGGCGCCCGATCTTTTCGTACCGGCTTTCGATCATTCACTTTTGGGCGCTGGTGTTTCTTTACATCTGGGCGGGGCCACATCACCTGCTGTACACGGCGCTGCCCGATTGGGCGCAGTCGCTGGGCATGGTGTTCTCGCTGATGCTGATCGCGCCGTCGTGGGGCGGCATGTTGAACGGCCTGCTCACCTTGCGCGGCGCGTGGGACAAGGTCCGCCAGGACCCGGTCTTGAAATTCATGGTGGCGGCCGTCACCGCCTACGGCATGGCCACACTGGAAGGGCCGCTGATGTCCATCAAGACGGTGAACTCGCTATCGCATTACACCGACTGGACGATTGCACACGTGCATGGCGGCGGGCTGGGCTGGAACGGTTTTCTGACGTTCTCAATGTTGTATTACCTGTTCCCGCGCCTGTACAAGACGCAGCTCTGGTCCACGAAACTGGCGAACTATCATTTCTGGCTCGGCATGCTGGGCATCATTTTCTATGTGGTGCCCATTTACGTCGCCGGCATCACGGAAGGCTTGATGTGGAAGCAATTCAACAAGGACAGTTTCCTGCAATATCCGAATTTTCTCGAAAGCATCGTGCAAGTGGTGCCGATGTTCCGGTTACGTTCGATCGGAGGCACGCTATACCTCCTGGGCACGCTGCTGATGGCCTACAACCTTTATCGCACGGCCAAGGCCGGCCGGTTTGAGCCGGACACCGAAGCGCAGGCGCCGGCCTTGGAAAAGACCGCCGAGGCGCCGCACGGCAAATACTCGTTCCATCGTTTGCTGGAAGGAAAGCCGATGTTCTTCACGGTGCTGGCGATTCTGGCGATTCTCGTCGGCGGCATGATTGAAATCATCCCCATGTTCCTGATTCAGGCCAACGTACCCACCATCGCCAGCGTGAAACCGTACACCCCGCTGGAGGTTTTGGGCCGCGACCTGTACATCCGCGAGGGCTGCCTGGGCTGCCATTCGCAAATGATCCGGCCTTTCCGCTCCGAGACCGAACGCTACGGCGATTACTCCAAGGCTGGCGAGTACGTCTATGACCATCCGTTTCTATGGGGTTCCGAACGCAAAGGACCCGACCTTGCGCGCGAGGGTGGACGTTATCCCGATGCCTGGCATTTCAACCACATGGACGATCCGCGCGCGACTTCGCCCGGCTCCATCATGCCGCGGTATTCGTGGCTGCTGACACAGAAACTGGATCGGGAATCGCTGCCCGCCCGGCTCGCCGCACTGCGCCGGGTCGGCGTGCCGTATCCGGCCGGGTTTGAAAATGGTCCCGCGCAGAAAGACCTCGACGCGCAGGCGGCGAAAGTGGTGGCCAACCTCAAGAGCGGCTCAGTCACCTGCGATCCCGACAAGGAAATTGTGGCGCTGATCGCGTATCTGCAACGGCTCGGCACGGACATCAAGTCCGCCCCCGTCACCACCGCGGCCAATTGATCAACCAGAGAAACATTATGGAAGAAAAAATCATTGGCAGCATGAACGGCGCCGGCATTTATGGGGTGATTTCCATTTGCATCTTCGTCGCCTTTTTCACGGGCATGCTCGTGTGGGCATTCACCAAAAAGGCCGCTTATCTCGACAAAATGGGCCGGCTGCCGCTCGACAGCGGCGAGAAAGATTCCAACGAAAAACCTCAAGCTTGAACTAATATGAGCAATGATCCCAAAGAGCCGCTGCTGCTGGACCACGATTACGACGGCATCCAGGAACTCGACAACAACCTGCCGCGCTGGTGGGTGTGGCTGTTTTACATCACCATCGTCTTTTCGGCGGTGTATCTGATCTATTACCACGTCGCCAAGGCCGGAGCCTTGCAGGCCGACGAGTATAAAATGGAGATGAAGGCGGGTGACGCGCTCAAGAGCGCGGCGATGGGTCATTTCGAGGCCAACATCCCCACGCTTACGCCGTCCACCGACCCGGCAGTGATTCAGAACGGGGGCCAGGTCTATGCTAAGTTCTGCGCGCCATGCCACCGGGCCGACGGCGGCGGGTTGGTGGGCCCCAACCTCACGGACAACTACTGGATTCACGGCAGCAATTACGTGGACACCGTGAAGGTCATCTGGGACGGTGTGCCCGCCAAAGGCATGATCACGTGGAAGACGGTCTTGAATTCGGATCAGATTCAATCCGTGGCAAGTTATATTTACACGCTCCGCGGCGCGAAACTGGCCACGCCGGGCAAGCTGCCGGAGAATCAGCAGCCGGCAAAACCGGCCGGGCCGAGCCAGTTTGAGTAGCCGTTGAAAGCAAGAATTACCATCGCCCTACGCCACCATGTAGCGCAGGTTTCCAAACCTGCGGTATCGCCGATTTCCAAATCGGCAGGCGTGGGCACAGGTTGGGGCGTTTGGATTTTACCACGACCCGCAGGTTTGGAAACCTGCGATACAGCAGACTTGGAAGTCTGCGGCACGAACTTCCAGCGCTGGCAGGAATGAAAGCGCCGTGGTACAATTTGCCGTGAATTCATTGCCATCCAAACCCGACCCCGCCGCCGGCTCCGCGGCGAAGACGGTGGACTGGTCAAACTTTCGGGACCACATCGCCACCGCGGATGAACAGGGCCGGCGCAAGTGGATCTATCCGCGCAAGGTCAACGGCCCCTGGTTCCGGCGGCGCACTTGGTTTAGCTGGCTGCTGTTGCTCATCATGTTCACCGGGCCGTTCATCTCCATCCACGGCAACCCGTTGCTGATGATGAACATCGTGGAGCGCAAGTTCGTGGTGCTGGGCCAGATTTTCTGGCCGCAGGACATGATCATCTTTGCCGTCGCGCTGCTATTGTTTGCGGTTGGCATCATCGTGTTCACCACGGCGTTTGGCCGACTCTGGTGTGGCTGGGCCTGCCCGCAGACCGTGATGATGGAAATGGTCTTTCGCAAGATCGAATACGCCATCGAAGGCGACGCCTCCGGTCAGCGCGCGTTGAGCCGCGCCCCGTGGACGCCGGGGAAGGTGTTCAAAAAGGCGCTCAAGCACGGCATTTTCTTCGCGCTGTCCTTCGCGGTCGGCAACGTGCTGCTGAGCTATATCATCGGCTGGCAAGCGCTGTATCAGATTGTCACCGACCCGCCGGTGCAGCACTTGGTGGGGCTGGGTTTCATGCTCGCTTTTTCGCTGTTGTTCTACGGCATCTTTGCGCGGTTTCGCGAGCAGGCCTGCACGTTCGTCTGTCCCTATGGCCGGCTGCAATCCCTGTTGCTCGACGAAAACTCAATCGTCGTGGCCTACGATTACAAACGCGGCGAAAAGCGGGGGCCGCGGCGGCGCGCGCAACAATTCGGCGAACGCCGCTACGCCGGCTTTGGCGATTGCGTGGCCTGCAACCAATGCGTCTCCGTCTGCCCGACCGGCATTGACATTCG
>Ga0316217_10003312_pt1 | contig 18491 bp, 13 predicted proteins | sample 1anoAmetaG_FD_203633 | JGI IMG/M metagenome (GOLD analysis project Ga0316217, IMG submission 203633) | Freshwater microbial communities from Trout Bog Lake, Wisconsin, USA - 1anoA | ecosystem: Environmental > Aquatic > Freshwater > Lake > Hypolimnion/Profundal zone | place: USA: Wisconsin...
GCCAACTCCTTATTTGATGCACCCTTTTCTTCAATCTGTCTATAACATCAGTTAACCTCTTTTTCCATACACCTTTGACCGGGAAAAGATCTTTTTTGATGACGGCGGACATATTTCGCTTGACTGGCTTGCCCCTCAAATCAAGACCTAAAATCCTCCAATACTTTTCATTATGCATGGACTAACAGGAGGCAGTTAGATGAATTACATCAAGGAACTTATGAAACCTGCCTCGGAGCAAGGTTATTATTGTGTTTGCCTTAACAGCAGAGGAATCAATAGCTAGATGACCAGCCCGATCCCTTTCACAGGGATGGCCCATACATAGCTGGAATAGGCTTTGGGTAAAATTTAAAAAAGATTTCCAAGCTCTAAAATCTATATGGTGGGGACTAGCTTTGGAGGAAACTTCCTGATGAGGTACTTTTTACGACGCAAACCAAGCAAAAACATCGGAGGACTGGTTGTCCTCGCCCCCCCTTTAAATGTTACAAGGGTCGTAAATGAAATGGGCAAGGTCTATCAAAAATTTTTTGTGAAGAGGTATATCTAAGAGACTGTATTGAAGCATAAGCTGATGGAGTTTTGGGAACGAATCGGATTAGTGAATATGTAAGAGGTCAAAAACTCACAGAATTTGATGGAATTCCACACAAATTTGACTGCAAAGATTCTAGGCTACTCATCAGCAAAGGAAATCTTTGACGAATATTCTATTTCTTAGGAAGAGATACAGTCATTAAATGTTAAAACTCTGATGATGCTCTCTAAAGATGACCCAATTGTAAGTTATTCGTCAATGCCAATGTAAAGCTTACTAAAAAATAAAAATATTAAGCTTTACGAGACTGAGAGAGGAGGCCATTTGTGTTGGTTTGAAGGATTCCTTCCGAAAAGATGGTATCCCAAGCCAGTTTTACAGTATTTGAGCTAAATAAGACAATTAACGTGATTTTTCTTCGATGATAAAAAATACTAATCATTTATGGGGTGTTTATTCGGTAGCGAATCTAATATTGGAGAATTAATTTTTTATTTAGTTCGGATAGCTAAATTCTTTCGCTTGAGGATTGCCCTCGAGTAGCTCCATGACACTATTTATCATAGAATCCAGCAGCCTTTTTAGTTTTTTACGCTTCACTTCTTTCTACAGTAATAGTTCAAAGACTATGGTGCGAAACTCATTGACGATATCCCAACATTGTGATTTCAGAGTTGCAAAACCCAAGCCTGAAGCTGTAAATCCATTATTTATCATTCTGGACTCATTTGTTTTCCAAAAAGAATTTGTTTGTGACCTTAGGTAGCAATCCTATCGCATGCTGCCTATGTTACAGCTTTGCTTTTTGCTAGACAACTCGAATAGATTGAGCTTAGATGGCTTTTTTACACTATGGCTGTCTTTTTCTCTTTGCTTACAGCTATTACTTAATCCTTGTCTTGTCTTCGGCTATTCTTTAGTAGATTTTTAATTTATCTTTTCGATAAACTTAACTAAGTTAGAAGTGAATTATTTGTTGCCATACCCAACTTGGTTTTTTTTCAAAAAATGCTCAACTTAGCCCACCAACTGCTGCGGATACCAGAATTCCATTTATCTGTGAGGTTTGCCTAGGAAATGCCTTTTGATTAAATCCCCACATATTCTGCCGCATTTGGCTGAATCTTCTATGAGTGTAGTGAGACGTTCAACATCAGTCTTTAGATATTCGTTTTCCTTTTTGAACTTTTAAAAGAGTTTGAAATCTTTCTAAAAACTTTTGAACTATTTTTCTTTTCTCTAAAGCTAATCCTTAAGCTGGTTAAGTTAGCATTTATAGAAGTCAGTTTGCTTTTGTTGGAGTTATCTTTCCACAAAAGTCTACTGATATTTTAGGTTGACCTATTGCAATTAATTCTAAAGCTATCTAATCTTTTCTAGATGCAAGTTGGCATTGTTCTTTTCTTCTTCGATTTTCCTGTTCAATTCGTTTTCGTTCTCTTTCCATTACTATCTCTATTCCTTTATCAAAAGATGCTATTTCTTGAGTCGGTCAATTTATTGACAATGAAGTTTACAGTTGGATAGACATTGAGCTAATTTCTGTTTCAACGAAAAAACCTCTTTCGAGTTATCTGTATTTTCCTGATTGACTGTTGCATTCGAGGTGTTTTCAGTTAAGATCTTCTTTTTGCGGTTTTTAGACATTTGAGCATAGGCGACTTCCCACTAATCCTCTGAATCTTCTTCTTCGGGTTCCTCGAGGATCCTTTTATATTTGTCTCTGATAAATGAGGCCTGCATACTATACTATGTTAAGCTTAATATTAAATCGAATAAATTATATATATGCGGGCAGGTAAAGGCATAAAGGTGAAAGTAAGTGCATTGTTCCATCGTCTGTGCATAAACAAGAACATCCGTTTCCAAACTCACATCCTCTGGAAGCGACGTACATTTGATTTGAGGCAGACCAAAACAAAGTTGAAACGAGGCAGGTCAACCATGAGCATGGCTATTCCATTTTCGACGAAAATTTGACCCTTGAGTTTAATTTAGTCTACGACTAGGCCAAGAATCTGTATGAAGATAAAAACGTAAGGATTAGCCTACTCAGACTGAGATTGTTGTGGTCATTACGCATGAGGGGAAGATCAAAAGTGGAGGATACGCCAAGTATAACATTTCGCAAGTGATCAACAATTCTCTGTAGGGTATTTCTGTCACAATTAAGGCAAATTGGTCACCATTCCGCTCACTCAATGTCCTGACCCCAACGCAAATGTAGAAGTCACCTTCACCTATACGTGCGAAGAGGAGGGTTTTTCGTAAGTTGGCAGGTACAGATATCGAAATTAAGCGTGCTGAATGCATCTTCGAGAGATTTTAATATGTCGAGGATAGATTTCCATGATGACAAGATTTCACTCTAAATGGACAGAATTAATGAAACCATCAACAAACTCGGCGAATTGGCTCAGACCATCAAAAGTAAAGAAAAAAACTCACTTGAAAAGATCCCTTAACTCCTCAAACAGGTGCAGTAGTTAGAAGGTGAAAACCAAATTTTAAAAAACAACGTAAAAAAGTTGGAGGAAAAGATAGCGAAAAGCGAGAAAGAAGAGAAGTAGCGATAGAAAAAGATGCAAAAGACTATTTCGGATCTATAAAAGCAGCTGTAAAAGAAAGATAAAAGTATAAAATCTCGAGAAATGATCGAATTCGAATAAGAAAAGAAGCTGAAATAGGAGCTGCTAAAAAAGTAGAGAGAGGTGTAAAAGTATAAATCGCTGCTGGAAGAAGCATAGTTGGAGATATAAAAGCTGCAAAAAAACCCCTTGAAGACGAGCTTGACAGGATTCGGCAAGATGGAAATCGGAGATGTGAACGAAATCGCCAACTTCGATACTGGAAAAGAGGCTGACAGGTAGCTCATGAAGGAAGTCACCTAACTTCGTAGTTAGAACACGGCTCTACAGGGAAATGTAGCCTCTATGAGCTACAAGCTGGCTCAACTTTTTAATGCTTCCTATTAGTATGGTGGCGCCAAGCTGCTTGATTTCCTGCAGACTGCGATCGGACTTACAGAGATGTGATCTCTTTCAATTTTCTTATCAGAGACCTTCGCTTTTGTATTTTCACACATAATGTGTGTCTCTCTTATCCCTAACAATTTAAAGAACTAAGTAATGTTTTAAAATTGAATCTATAATTTTTTTTATAATCTTTATAAATCGGTTTCCGTTTGCATGAACTTGCCATATCTTCTGCATAAAGATTGTGCTTGAATGAGGCCTGATCTTTTTATTTTAGCAAAATGGTAGTAAAAATTCTGATTTTCAAATCATTAACTCTAAATTGAAGATAACTTTATTAGATGATGTTTTTCTTGTGAACTAGGTTTGAAATAGCTGGAGTGGCCAGCCAATTTAAGGATAAAACGTTTCATTTTGATGGTCATACATATTGTGTCTTTTCTACTATTCGATTGAGTTACTATCATACGGATAGTTGCTTGTTTTGTTTTTTGAATAGGGGTTTTGGTTAATGCAGAGTTTAGCAGTAAGTGCTTAGATAATAGCCATAAATAATTACAAATATTGCCAACATTAGGTAATAACATATTTTAGGTTATAGTCCCGACTAACTAAAATCAATCAAGAAACTGCAGCCATCTGCTTGAATAGCCTGTCCCTCAAAACTTTGAGGTATGATAATTTTAGCTTTGATTGTAAGTCGTTCAAAAATTAAATTACACTATGGCGTAAATCGGCAAGAAGCAATCTCGGTCAAAACTGATGCTTGCTGAAGCCCTATCTGGTACCATAACTGGGTTTTTAGTCTCACCAACCAACGTGGTCGTTGATAAATCTGTGATGCAGTACGCCAACAAAGCTGAGCCCAGTATTTGGGCTGCGGCAGCCAAAACTTTCAAAAGCCTATTCGTCTCACCCCTAAACTTCATTATGGCCTTTGAGTTCCGCTGGCAATGCTTCGTTTATTTCCCAACCTACACCGTGGGCAACTGGGCAGACCACATTGATCTGGCTCCTGAGGTGCCTCGTCCCATCCAGAAATTGTTCGCTGTGTTTCTGGCAAACACTACTACTAGTTTGATCAGAGACAGAATCTATGCTATCAGGTTGAACCCTCACAAGAAGATGGAGCCGTTTCCTATTACTTCGCTTAGTTTGTTTTTTCTTAGAGATATTATTGCGATGGCGTCGGCTTTTACTCTGCCCCCGATCGTTGGCAGGCAAATCAGTGATAGATTCGACATTTAGTTCAAAAACGGGTAGAGAATCGCTCAAATTATCTGTCCTTTGTTTGTTCAAGTATTTGCAACGCCAATCCACCTCCTAGCTCTCGGCCTTTACAACCACAAAACGATTACCCTTTCAGAGCAATTCAAACACATCAGCGGAATTTATTTTAACACCCTTGCATTGAGAGTGCTGAGATTTTTACCAGCTTACGGAATAGGTGGAATTTGTAACATCGAGTTAAGGAAATGGACTAAGGCTCGGGTGCCATTTGAGTGATAACATATATTGGCCAATTTACAATTTGATTGAGTTTAAGTTATGGAACTATACCACAAAACTTTACTGCAGCCCAACACCCACTCCATCGCTCTGGCGGTCCACCTCGACCCCATCAAACCCAAAGAAGAATACGATAAAACCAAGCTACTTTTGCTTTGTCGAACCAACGCGCTGGAATTGTATCGATGTGTGCCTTCGAAGGGCGGCAACCCCAAGTACTAGCTCAAGATGTTCCATCAGTAGCAAGTATTTGGCAGTATTTGTGCTGCGGATATCATCGTCTATCAAGATTAGGACCTGCGCCAGGATTTCCTCATCTTTACGCTAAGTAATGGCAAATACCAGCTGCTGTAGTGGCGTGTCCAAAAGATGCAGTTCGCTTTGACTGACCAAAAGCTAATCTTTAGTTAGGAAAAAGACGTAGAAAGTGGGCTCTGCAAACCCAAAATAGGTAAATATGCTTGGATAAAGGTCAGTACATATCTGTCAACAACTAGGCCAAGTTGGTGATGATAGCCTCGCTGCAGTGGGAGTGTAAGATATATTCTCGCACCTTGGGAGTTCAGGGTATACGTCTGGTCCAAATTGCACATTTGAGAGGGTCGCCCGAAGTTGAAAGACCATCGATTTGTATTCAACTCGGAGCGGGAAATAGCATCAACAGCCTTTTTTACTCGCTTCGTTGGGAATTGAACTAAAACTAAAAGGTAGTCAAACTTTATAAATTGAGGAGAGCACAATAGTAATTTTAGGAGTAGGCGATTCCTTTGGAAGACAACACTTGCCATATGCTGATACCAAGAAGCGGCGATGGCAACTACTTCCTTTTTGGCTAAAAATTCATGTATTTCAACCTCAAAGGTAAAACTTCACAGTTGAAGATCCCTCAGTCTAGAGCCTCACTGCAGGCAACCTGGTGGAGAAGACCTTTAAGATAGAAAAAGGAAGAATATTTTGTGTTGAATGAGCATGGAGAACTAATGATAATCAACTTCGACGATGGCAACCAAAACCCATGCACAATCAATTTCATAGAATTACTGATACCTTCACTCTCAGTTGCCCCTATCGAGAAAAATTTATTTTACCTGATGACCAACTTAAACGAGAAGTAATTTTGGTTTTATTCAGCGTATTACTCTAACCGATGGGAAAGTACAAATGTGAAGATCGTATATAAAAGACTCGTTCTTCTTCAACCATGAAGCAGATGAAAGAGTAAGCTCAAAGATAAGAAGTGCGTGGGCAGTTCAGAGAGTTTGAGGTGGTAGCTACGTTAGAGACAGGCAGAATGATCCGGGATATGAAGATATGTAATATTTAGAAGGGTATGAGTAACCAGATTTTGGTAACTGGAGGCCGTCCTTGCGGGAAGAAAGGTTTTCTTTCCATCATGAAGTATGGTCTAAAGGTGAAAACCCACCTCTCTATAAATCTGCCCACTCCGCTGGGCATCTGGGCAATAAAGAGAAACGTCAACGACAAGTACCATACTTTCATCGTTATATCGTTGCAAAGTCGCAAAACGAACACTTACTACCACGATAATTACAAACTAATCCCCACACACTAGCTCAGACTGGAGTAGAATGAGAACACCATTCTTGTTTGCAGATTTTTCGACAATTCTTTGGCGCAGGTTTCGCCTTCCAAAATTAAATATTACCCAAAGGACGGTCCAGCCAAAACGATTGAAGTGAAGGGCAGGATATTTAAGGCTCTTGCTGTGAATGAAGGAAGGCAGCTTTTAATACTGCTGCTTGGAGGATACGCCTAATATTACTAAGTCATCGGAGTGGAGTTGGTGAAGGGCAAATAGTTTACTTTTCAGTCAGAGGTGCTTCATGTTGAATTCTCCCCACCTTCCATGTCCTAAGGGAAGCTCTATTCAAAATTAATACTCGTAGGTCTTTTCAACTATTCGGTAGAGGTTCATTCAATATCAAGTCACTAGAATATCGAAAAGATCAACACAAAAAACTTGAAATCGAATATTGAAAGTTTGGCTATGGTGCCCTATCTGGAATCCAACTTCTGCTTGTACATTGGAACTAATATCGGTAAAGTTTATAAATGGATTCTAACCAAAAACGGATAAAATATAGATATGCTATAGCAAAATGTTGCAGAGAAAGCAGTAAAACTGGGCAAACTGACAGTGCTGGGCAAAAGCGCTGTGTTTAGGTTGAATCCTGAGCCCTGCTTGACTTATATCTACCAAGGCCAGGTCCAAGATTGCTCCATTCCTCTCAGCAACTTATAGCATGCGACATAAATGTGCTTAGAAGGGATCGACGGAAGCATGTTCATCACTTATTTTGGAGGCTATCTTAGGTTCATTTAAATTTATGGATTTGGGAATCTACTCTATACCAGCGACAAATAGCTCTAGTACCCAGGCCGCAAAATTTTGATACTTGAGGACAGATTGGGGGTTTTGACTGAGGGCAAAATTAAGTTGGAAGATAAGTAGGCTTGGGTGAGTAAGTTTTTTGTCATCAACCCTACTAAGGAGTATACGTCCTAGAAGAACATAGTATTCTAACCAAACTAAAAAGTTCTCTCAATGGCTTCGCTATCAACCAAAGATGGCAAGAATATACTTTGCTTCGGTTGCTGCATCGCCCATACTAATTTCCCAGCCAACAACTCTTCCTTGAACAGCATATCTCCGTCTATTAAGATCTACTCTTACTAAAAAAATGGAGAAGAACTTATCGTAAACTGTCAGTTCACTTTCGCTTTGGAAAACCCTCCAACTGCTATGGAGGCTTATTTTAGCCAGCTCCTGGTAGGTGTTGGTCGAAAGCTGATGCTTTTCGATATTTATAAACAAAAATTGGTAGCTCGAGCAGTTGGGGATCTTTTGAGCTCGCCGATAGTGAATATTCATGTGGATGGGCCTAAGATTTTCCTGACTCAGATATTCGAATCTTTTTCCTTGGTGAAGCACAACCCGAAAAACAAATGTTTCGACTTGATTGGTCAAGACTTCATTGATAGGTTTACAGTGAGTAGTTGCTTAATGGATGGCTAGGCCGGTGTACTGGCTGGAGCTGACAAGTTCGGCAACTTTTATATCAGCAAAATGTCATAAAGTAAGCACTATTTTACATAGAAATGAAAGTCTAGTTCGAGGAGATAAAAGAAAACCCCTTTGAGCCTAACTCTAACACCTTTATAATGTAATCTTTGGTAGGTTACCACATCGGTGAGGTTGTTACGGCTATACAAAGTGGCAAGATAGACAGCAAGAAGCCCGACTGCATATTTTATGTAACCATTGATGGCAGAATCGGCATGTTTTACCCATTCGAAGGGGAGGAAGAGGCTGACCTTGCCACTCTCAAAAAACTGTAAAATTAAATGACAAGGACCAGTTTCTGTGGTGCTTCCAACCACAGGTTTTTGAGGAGCAGTTTCAACCCTGCAAAGGGTGTGACTGATGGAGATCTGTGCGAACTGTTCTAGAATCTTTCGGAGCCGGAAAAAGCACGCGTGACAGTTTCACTTTAACGAGACCCTAAGGAAATAAGCAACCTGCTGGGATTTATGCAGAGCAAGTTTTCATGATAAATGTTCAAATGTAAGTGAATCTGATTCAGTTATGAACTAATTCAGTAATATGATTGCAATTATAATCTAATCTAATCGTATCAATCGCTATCGTCGGAATAGCGGTTCCTATACTTATCTCTTTTCTTTTCCGCCGGCCGGTTGCCCTATAGGGCCCTTTGGTTCCCGCGTTCTTACTTCCTTTCGCTTCTTTTTCCTTCTCGGGGTGTATTTCCCCTTGATTACTTGGGTGGTCCGATTTCTTCCTTTACGAGGTCTCAGGTCTCTCCTCCTCCTCTTCTTCCTCCTCCTCCTCCCTTTTTTTGTGTTGGGACTTTTATTCCTTTTGTTTTTGAAGCTTGTCGGGTTCTGGTTTGGACTTGGCCGCTTTGTGCAGGGATTTAAGGAATTTCACTTTATTGCTTGCAATTATAATATCTATCAGAAACTGCAGTCTCCACTTTTTTGGTCATACTTTTTTATCATTGTGCAATTGAATACTTGATAAAGATCAAATTTGGTAGCAAGTCATCAAACCTTTAATCGCCTGTTTGATTCACTGAGAATGTGATGAGATAATCTCATAATTATAATTATTAATTGTCTGAGTCTTCAAATGGGGAATACAAAAAAAATATCTCTTCTCAAGAAAATACTCCGATGAAAATGGCTGAAATCTGAAAATGATCGTAAAATCATTAGATAGATAGATTATATGACAAAAGGAGAAGAAGCATCAGGTTTAGCCACAATTGGTTAAAAAAGTAAAATACCCTTTAAACATGTCCTAAGACAATCTGATTAGTTATGGATTGTTAGGGAAATATAATTGCAATTATAAAACCTATCAGCAACTGCAACCTCCACCTTGTTGGCCCTACTTCTTTTATTACTCGTGCAATTTAATATTCTAAGCATTCGCTTTATCACCTAGTGTCTTTATTTTGGTGTATGCCGCTTGCCCGATCTTCTCAAAAAGCTATTCTATATTTGTACCATCTTTTGCGCTGACCTCATAGAATATCATATCGTAAGAGTCTGCCAGCTTTTTGCCCTCTTAAGGTGACACCTGTCTAGACTCCGCCAAATCGCACTTGTTGCCCACCATGAAAATGGAGACTTAAGCGCTAGAATGCTCGTGGATTTGCTTGAGCCAATTTTCTACGTTAGCAAAAGAACCTTTATTCTCGATGGAGTAGGCCAGTATTATGATGAGTGCGCCCTTGTAGAAAGTGCCTGACAGATTTTTGAACTTTTACTGCCCAGCAGTATCCCAAATCTGCAGCTTTATTTTGTACTCCTCTACCTTGATGGTTTTTATCTTGAAATCCACGCCAATTGTGGATGAGTAACTTGGCTTGAAGCTGTTGTCGCAGTAACGCAGAAGAATGTTAGTTTTACCCACCCCGCTGTCGCCTATGATCACAGCTTTAACCACGTAGTCACAGTCTTGTCTTTTTTTCGGCTTCATCTAACTTTCAATTATCGGAATTAATAATTTCAAAAAATATGATTTCAGGAGCCTAATAGTTCGGGAGAAGTCAAAAAGAACGAGTTTCAAAATCAACCCTAAACGGTGTCAATGGGTGTCCAAACTCCTCGGCTGACGCATCTCCAGACTCTTATCTTCTTCTTTTCGGAGCCGCTCAGGTAAGTGCCCATAATGTTCCAGCTCAGCCGCATACAAGGCTCTGAAGAGAGTACCAGTTATTTTTGTACATCGATAGTAAGGACATCTTTTTGGGCTTCGCGAATGTTCAGTTCGAAGATTTTGATGAAAAGATCGGTAGCAACGGCTAGAAGGTAGTAGGAACGGCCATTCATCATAGCCCAGGAAATGTCGTTAATGGTCTTGGTCTACTTTATCTTGGGGGCAGTTATCTTTTACAAGGGTTTGGTGAGGCTACGGCTAAAGTTGACGAAGGCTATTGTGTTGGTACTTTCAAAGGACTATTACTCAATCTAAGCACCGTTACTGTATACCTTCATTCCATTCACAACTTTTTTGAGAGAGCTCTACAAATTTTTACACCCAACTGCAATAATTGACTACTCTTCTTTCACCAGATTCTTGCTCCAAGACAGACAGCTCAAGCCCAATTCATTTACTTGTATATTGTACTGGAATCCCCACTCCTTTAGTTTTAGCGGGTCCGGTGCGGTAAGCACTTTCAAGTAGCCTTAGCTGGAGGCGATAGCAAGGCACAGCCCATGAGATTTGCTGGGGATAAATTTGATATCTTCAATGGCTTTGTTCTACTGAATGCTATGGACTGACACCCATTCGTATTTTTCTCCCTCCCCCTTGTCTATTTTTTTCAACTCATAGATGCGAATCTGAGTATCGAGGGAGCAGGTTGCGATGATGGTGCCGAACTCAGGTCTGGCCCACTTGACCTTCCAGGCTGAGGCGCCCTGAATGCGTATGACCCCTTCCTCGTACCATTTCTCAGCCTTCTTGACATAGATTTTGATGGTCTTGTCACTGCAGGCGGCAGCAATCCTGCGTCCCGTCCAGTCAAAGCTGAGATCGTGGACGATGACGTTGGGTGGCAAATTGGCAATGCAATCGATGTTGCCCTCTTAAATCATGAGTGCAGACAGTATAATTATAATTTCAACACGCAGAGAGTGAGAGATGATGGTAACAATTCCTTTAACATGAACGTCTGTGATTCGACTTTTCAGTTCTGATCCTCACTCTCTGCTCCCACACGTACAGTTTGTTACTAGATGCGCAGAGGAGAACAGGAGATCATGGATGGCCTAACTTGGATACGATGATGAAAACATGACACCTCTTGATTGAGACGCAAGTCGGTGATCTAAACTTACTTTCTGATATCCATAGTTCCACACCTGATCTGACCCACTGGCTCCCTAAAGGGGGTCCTGATATTTATAGACTTATAGTTCGCACTTATAACACAACAATCATCACTTTCAACCTTGAGACAAACAATATTTAAACCTTGGGTCAAGCAGTCACCTGCTTCTAATCATCATTGATGAAGAATGTTTAGTTTCTTGAGTGAAGCAACTTCTAATTCGGAATTGACATGGGCTCAAATAAATTGAGTTTTATGAGCTGAGACTGTTCCATGGAGATCGTTAACAAGGTTCTAGTTATGAAGGTTACAAACTGGGTTTGCTTCAAATTCGAGAGGAGTGATGCTGATTGATTTGTGAACTGATGATTTCTAGATTTTAGTAACTAGATTATCAAAGTTATAGGAGTTACAAATATTTCTTTCGTTTGCTTAACAAATAAGGCACCATTCTAATATTTGCCATATCGATACTCGCATAATATTTTCAAAACCTCCCATTATCATGTTTTCACACTCTATTTGTATTAAAGTACAGATTCGATCAACTAAGACTAAAATTATAAGTTCGTCATAGCTACCTCCTCTGAGGAAGTAATCATTCGTAATATTGCGCCAAGCCACAAATATGGAACCATAGGGTGGAGCTGTTGCAATAATGTTACATCATATACCGATTGCATGCTTCTTGAGATGTGACTGCTTATTGGGTGCTTCTAGATGTGACTGCTTATTGGGTCAAAGAGATTAATGTTGCTCTCCTGAATGCCAATAGTGACTCTATGATTGTGCCTGCTTACTCTTATCTTTTCGGTAAGGCAGAGTCTAGCAGTATATTACTGTAATTTCCAATTTAGGCTTTATTATTCAAAGACTTTATAAAAATCCAAATTTTCGAGGCCTCGTTATATTGATTTATTAGTCCTAGAAGCCAATCACTGATAGCCATGTGTTTATCATAGAGTGCGATTACTTTCAAAATAGCTCTGGAATAAAATATCGCAGCTGTTAGACCTGTAGCAAATCTGAAATGCCTAATTGAGGTTTGCTGCTTCAATCATTTATCTGCTTGCCTAACTCTACAGGTGGGACTCTAATCGTATGAATGTGGTAATGTAAACTCCGTTTGAAAGACTTGCCGCCTATTTTCAAGATGTCCAAAAGTTGTGAGTCAGCGAATTCAACATCCTGATTGCAACTAAATGTAGCCTTATGGATGAATTAATTTTTAAGTAGCATTAAGAAGGATTTATACTTACGCAAACTTTATTTCAGAACATCCATCATGGATTATTTTTGCCATTATTTATTCACTTTTAGATCTGGTGCTTGTAATAAAAATAAGATTTCCCGACCACCCTTAGACTTGCCTAAACTTCACTTTTCTGATGATGCTTTATTCAAATATCGTTTAAAAGCTGTAATGGTGATCATACCTAATTGCTTATAACTATTTGTGAATGGACATAGGCACAGCCGTTGCTATCTTTCTAGTTCTCTCTCTTATCCTTCTCACACTATTCTGTCTCCTTACTAAATACTTCCACCACAAGCTCGCCTAAAACATTCAGGAAGCCGCCGAAATATACTCCATGGTCGATGAGATGGGCAATAACAACGACGAAGATCTCGAAGGGAACTACGAGGAGTTCAAAGAACAGTAGCAAATGAAAAATCTCAAAGTGTAAAACAGGAAGAAACCTGGATTTGAAGAGATTGAAATGGCTGTTCTCAAGGTACCTCTAAATCAGAATGACGACATCTACTCTTCGAACATTTTGAGGAAGAGGCTGAATAATGAGATGCCTGCCCTCAACATGGAGAACATTAAGATGGAAACCAACAGGTCCATCAGTTCCTTGAAGTAGTTCAAGCCTGAGAAGCTCGTCACTACCAATAGATCTCATCGCGATGCGGATGACACCAAGCGATCTTTTGACAGATCAGCACGGGGTCTTGACCAAGATGATCTCACCAGACATACGTTTATCAACAAGCTGGTGTGCTATGATTCGCAGGGGATTACGGTTGTGGAGGTGAATGTCAATTCGATTCGCAAGTTGGGCTAGGGAGCAGTCAAATAAAGCAAAACTGTGCGAACTTGGTGCATTTCAACCAATGAGACGAACTTTGACGGACAGCTATAAATTTTCGGTTTCTCGAAAAACGAATTCGCTTGTTATAAGTACTCAACCAAGGTTGAGGTCAACAGCATGAAGCTCAATGAAGATTACGCGATAAAATCGCTAAAGACTTGTGAGGTCAAGTAGGCAATCGAGATTTAGCAGTACTTGAGGATTAAGATGTAGCTTGAAATGAATCTCTGATTTGCATTCTATCACCCTTCTCCAATATTTTCTCTAGCTATAGCACTTGCTTCAGACTGCCGGAAACTGGCTGGATTTCATAAAGAACAAATTAAAACAATAAAACTTCTGTTACCCTCCATTTAATTGAAATATACTAAATAACAGTATCACTTTTTATTGGATTTGGCTTCTCTTTTCATTCTTTCGTACTCCACTATGTCTCTGTAGGTACTATCGATTAAAGGAAAGTCTCCCATTTCTCCAATTAACCTTCTACATCTCTCTCGGTATTAATCAACAATTTCACCGGCTCTTGGCGAAATAACTCTCTTTTTGACGATAAGTTTTGGGTTCAGACACAGGACAATCGTTGTGAAATAGAACGCGTTTACTTAATCCATACCCATATGGAATTCTTTACCTTAGTTAATTCACAATTACATTCGTATCTTAATGAAAAGATAGTGAGTGGGGTTAGGTTTTAGAAAGCCCCGTTTTTGAAGGACATTACGGCTCTTCCGCAGGAAACAGTGCCTTCTGGAAAAATAAGAATGGGATTTACTGAATCGTCGGTGGCCTTCTGAAACTCTTTAACCCGGTTTTTGATTGATTAAATTATGCTATGCCTTCCACTTTATGCGTTCCTATCAACATACAAACTTTTGGCATACTATGAAACCTCATTCAGCCCAAATATTTTTTGAACCTAAATTTTCGAGACAGGAGAATGCAGCCTAAAGCAAGAGTTCAAATAGTTGAAGTCAAACCAGCACACGTGGTTGGCTAATGTGATTGGGGCGGTTAGCTTTTAGTTCCTGTCGAAATCTTAGATGAGCTAGAAGCATAGTTTCATGGAGAGTAGACCTGCGTAGTTTCTCCATAGGTCAACAACTTTGTCTGGGAAATTAACATATTTTTTCAAATAGGCCAAAAGAACGAATCCTATGAGATACCCTACAAGAACAGTAGCTTTCCAGGGCAATCTCAAGAAACACCCTTTTTGGATCTCCCATTAGTTCCATTTCCCAAAATCTTTTCTCATGAATGCTCGGTAATGTTCAGGGACAGGGAAGTGTGGGTGTTTGGCGTACTACTTGAATGTTTTGTTGACGATGTATAGGGCTGCCAGGGAGAGCAGTAGCCAGTACAATATGAGCGCAAAAAGCAACATTATTATGATTGTTGTGTTAAAAATATAAATCTTTTCTATTGATCATCAAATTAACAATTGCTTTCCAAAACCAATTTTTTCTTTATTTTGCCGGATCATCCGCAGCTTTGCTCAGGAGGGCCTTCTCCATATTATCTAAGTTATAAATTCAAGATTTGTGCTGGATGAAAACTAGAGCTCCAAATTTATATCTGCCTACTTATTTCTTTCATATCTTTTAATAATAATTCATCTACTGTGGCGAGGCAGAATGGAGGCTGATGTGACTGCTGAGCAAATTTTAGAGCTCAGGCATAAGACCCAGATATAGAGCGTCAATCCTATCAAACGCAACCAGTATCACATCGTCTACAGCCCAAAAGTACCAAAACCCTAATCTAGGTAGCCAACACACCCTACTCGAATCTCATCTACCACATCAAACTCATCATCCCGGATAAGTATCCTTAAGTCCCACCCAAACTGCTCTTCCTTGATAAGATTTATCATCTCAACATCGAAACCGCTTCCGGCGCTGTCTCCATGCCGATTCTTTCTGACGACTGGTCGCCATATCTCACACTATCTGCCATTTTTGACAGTCTGGACAGCCTACTGTAAGAACCTGACGTCAACTACGCAGCTTCGCCTTATCTGAAAGAAGAGTACACCAATGAGCCTGAGATGTATATTTAAAAAGTGGAGCAGTTCTTAAAGGCAGCCAACGAGATCAAATAGGAGATGGGTTCCGTAATTGAGCATGTTGAAGTCATTAACGATTCCAAGTATAACGACGGCTTGAATAATGAGGAGATGCCAGAATTTTTGAATCATGAACTACACCCTAACTTCTAGTCCGGCTAGGCTCTCTTCGAAATTCCCAGGATCAAGCAGATTAACACCATGAGCTCTCAAAATTAGAGGCCAGAGGAAATTATTGTCTAAACCGAGAGAGATTTATCAGGGAAAGGGTCTGCGAAAAATTAAGGAACACATAGACCTATTTAGTTGCTGCCAAAAAAATTTTTATAGTCACCTAGAGGTAACGGTTCTAAAAAGATGAGATAGAGCATAAAAAAGGGGAAGAATGACAAGGAGAGCGAAAAGATACAACGGGTGAGTAGATAGATCGAAAATTTGAAACAAAGCAATGATTAAGCTCTCAGAAGTGAGAACTAATTTTCCAAAATGGAGCTTAATTTGAAACAGACCGATGGGTTAGTAAGCATACTGCTCGCATAGAGCAATTCAATGGAGGAGTGTTTAAAAAAGAGTCAAAATAGTCGAGTGAGGGCCCTATTATAGCAGAAGCAGCAGAGGATAATTTAAATGCTGGAATAAACCTTAGAGTTATCTTCGCAATTGAGGGAAAAACTGTTTTTGACGTTGAAGAACTCTGCGAAATGCTGGCTTAAATGATCGGATTGTTGCACCTGTTACCTCAGAAGTGATTCATCTTTAAATCATTATTATAGTTGGAATCATAATAAAATTAAGAAAGACAGGTTTTATGTCACAAGACCTGCATTGCAGCCATTTTCAATCCAATATAGATTATCAGTCCTTAGAATCCTCTTAAAAATGCTCATATCAAACAATCAATAAAAAAACTCACTCTCATGAGAGCACGCGAAAGAGTTCCACCGATTCCTCTGATTTGAAAGTTAAATTCAAAACGGAGGTACCTTTTGAGTTGATTTAGATGTGCAAATACTTTATCCTTGGTACGGAATGCCCCTTTTCTGAGATGGTAAGTTTGTTGTTAATTAGTGTTTTTTTGCCCATGGTGAGCTCTAACTACGCAACAAAGACTTCCTCCCTAACAAATACAAAACAAAGGAGTGCAGCAAATTCAGTTCAGAGGGGTACTGTCCTTATGGAAAACGCTGCCAATTTATACATTCCCAAGGGAATCATAATATTAATTATGAGAGATTAGTGGAGACCATTAGAAATGATTCGCAGGTATTTTATGAGTTTTTTACACAAAACAAGGTCAATAAACCTAGAAGATTGTCGTTTTTCGAACACTTGGAGCCGTTATCAAAAATAGAGGAGAAAGCAGAAGATTAGCCTGGTTTTTATAGCTTGGCAGGACAGGTTTTTCTGGCCAGAACAAGGCACAATTCTGCCTGAACTATTGCGCTAATATCTTATTGATTTATGCCTCCATTTATTAAGTGACTATTTTGATGAAATTTTGCCATGGAAATACCATTTATGAAGCTAATCTTAGCTGTATTATCAAAATATTGAGCTATTTGATCAATTCAACCAGGATTTATTGGATTAATTCAAATGCCACTATTGAAATTTAGACCCAGATACCATCTAAAAGATTGAGTAAGCAAGCAAAATAGTAGTCAACCTTAATCTACTTAAGTAGTAGTAGTAATAAGTCCGCAAGGCGGATATATACTTAAGTACGTTTCAAACTACTGGACACTACTTCCGCATGGATGACGCTCATTAAGACGGAGTTAGCAGCTATGGTGACTTAGAAAAACATAAGCAAGAGATGGGAGGCAACTGCATGAGTAAAATAGCGCACGCTTAGTTGAATGAGAAGAAGCTGGCCCTTGAGCATTTGGGGTTGAAAAAAAATAGTTCTTGTCTATAATTTGTTAGTATATCTAATTTTTTCATTTACAAATAATCGAGTTACGGCTATCATTAACTAACTGGGTGAAGCCAACATTTGAAACAGTGTTCCTTGTGTTAAATTTCTGCTGAAATAATGTTTATAGTGAGATAGAGGAATTCTATTCAAAATTTTATCTTGAATAAGCTGTAAACTCGAACACTGTTGAGATTTATACACAATCAACTCATAGCTCTAAACTTTTTGACCTAGTCTGTCAAGAAATCTTGAGCGATCAGAGTGATGCAGACATGGGGAGCAATTCTAACATAAAAAGTAGGATATCCCACCCATAGTTTTGTAAATCCTTATTTTGAAATAGTCTGAGCTATGGCGTCAAAAATGTGTTTGTAGGGGAATTTACCGTCTGCTCCTTTTTTCATTTTCTGCAGTTTTGTTTTAGCATTGTCGAAGGGGAGACTGACGAACGAGGAAAGAAAGCCAGAGACCAAACTTGCTCTAAATTAGCTATAGATTACATAATTCTGACCTACAAAGTTTACTTTGAGAACCAAGATGTATGAAGTAGTCTTTCCTTGACCTCATCATAAGAAGCAAGCATGGCCAAATTAAGTGCTATGGCCCTTATAATAGTTGGGGTAGCTCCTCTCCATAAGCCCCGGATGCCGTCTTCTTTACTTATTCTAACGAAGGCATCTACCACATTTCTATAATTTCTCCGCTAAGCAAGCGGCAGCTGACTGTCAGCCTGCATCCTTATTAGTGCCAGATCAGCTGGGTTTCCAACTAGTGAGCCTACAAACCCAGCGAAGCTGGCACAGTAGACTTTTTGGAAACCACTTAAAGTTTCTTTATTAAAAACACCATACTTCTTCCTTCCAGTTTGTTCAGCTACTGAACGTACTCTGTCAAAGTTTTGTAGGTTCCTAGACGGGTGGTAGTGTAGAAGATTTGCCGTGCCAGAGCTGAATCGAGCCTTAGTTATTTATCACGTACCCGCGATAAAAACCTTTGATTCCTCC
>Ga0316217_10003313_pt1 | contig 18487 bp, 15 predicted proteins | sample 1anoAmetaG_FD_203633 | JGI IMG/M metagenome (GOLD analysis project Ga0316217, IMG submission 203633) | Freshwater microbial communities from Trout Bog Lake, Wisconsin, USA - 1anoA | ecosystem: Environmental > Aquatic > Freshwater > Lake > Hypolimnion/Profundal zone | place: USA: Wisconsin...
GTTTCCGGTGTGAGTTTTTCAGCATTCGCCAAACGCCAGCGGCGGGCGCGGGCCGCGAAGCGGTCGAGGTAGAGATAAATGACCGGCGTGGTGTAGAGCGTGATGAATTGCGAGAGCAGCAGCCCGCCGACAATCGAGATGCCAAGCGGTCGGCGCAGTTCCGAGCCGTTGCCGGCTTGCAGTGCCAGCGGCAGTGCGCCAAGCAGCGCGGCCATCGTTGTCATCATGATCGGTCGGAACCGCAGCAGGCACGCCTGATAAATGGATTGCTCTGGCGACAATCCTTGCGTGCGTTCCACGTCCAGCGCGAAATCAATCATCATGATGGCGTTCTTTTTCACGATGCCAATGAGCAAAATGATGCCGATCAATGAAATCAAGGACAGCGGCGTTCGGCACAAAATCATTGCCGCCAGCGCGCCCACGCCCGCCGACGGCAGGCTCGACAAAATCGTGAGCGGGTGAACATAACTTTCGTAAAGCACGCCGAGCACGATGTAGATGACGATGATCGCCGCAAGAATCAAAAACGGTTCGCTTGTCAGCGAAGATCGGAATTCCGCCGCGCTGCCGGAAAATGACGTTGCCACCGTATCCGGCAAATTGATTTGTTTGGTAGCGCTGTTGATGGCGTCCACCGCCGCGCCGAGCGAGGCATTGTCGGCAAGATTGAAGGAAAGCGTGACGGCGGGAAATTGTCCTTCGTGCGCGATGGTCAGCGGTGCGGTGCCGATTTTGACCGTGGCAAACGAAGTGAGCGGAACCATCCCGCCGGTGGTGGACTTCACATAAATTTTGTCCAGTGAGCCGGGCGATTGCTGGAACTGCGAATTCACTTCCAAGATGACGCGATACTGGTTGAGTTGGGTGAAAATTGTGGCGACCTGCCGCTGGCCGAAGGCGTCGTAAAGCGTGTCGTCAATCGCCTGTGGCAGGACGTTGAGGCGCGCCGCTTTTTCACGATCCACCGTCACGCTGACTTGCAAACCGCCCTGCTGCTGGTCGCTGGCGACATCGGCGAGTTCCGGCAGCGCGCGCAACTTCGCCAGCAGCGTGCCCGACCATTCGGCGAGTTCGTCGCTGTCGGAATCCTCCAGCGTGAACTGGTATTGCGTGCGGCTGACGCGGCTGTCGATCTGCACGTCTTGCGCGGCCTGCATAAACAGTGAAATTCCCTGCACGGACGCGGTAACGTCACTCAATCGCCGGATGATTTGCTGCGCATCCGCCGACCGCTGGTTGCGTGGCTTAAGCGTGATGTAGAGATGGCCGGAATTGACCGTGGAATTCACCGTGCCCGCGCCGACGAACGACGCCACGCTGGCCACGTCCGGATCACGCGCAACGATGTCGGCGATTTCATGCTGGCGAACCGACATGGCCCTGAAGGAAATGGATTGCGCCGCGTCGGTGACGCCGTTGATCAGGCCCGTGTCCTGTTCCGGCAACAATCCTTTCGGCACAAAAACATAAAGCAGCACGGTAGCAATGCCGGTCACCACGGCCGTCCCAAACGTGAATCGTTGATGGCGCAAAACCCATTGCAGGCTGTGGTCATAGGCGTTCAGCATGCCTTTAAAAAAAACCTCGGTCGCACGAAAAAATCTTCCGTGCCTTTCCTCGCGCTCGCTGCGCAGCAGGCGCGAGCACATCATCGGCGTGAGCGTAAGCGACACCACCGCCGAAACCGCAACCGCGACGCTCAACGTGATCGCAAATTCGCGGAACAGCCGGCCCACGATGCCGGTCATGAACAGCAACGGAATGAAGACCGCGATGAGTGACACGCTCAGCGATACAATGGTGAAGCCGATTTGTTTTGCACCTTTGAGCGCCGCCACCATCGGCGTTTCGCCGGCCTCGATGAAGCGGACGATGTTTTCAATCATGACAATCGCATCGTCCACGACGAAGCCGGTGGAAATGGTCAACGCCATCAGCGAAAGGTTGTCGAGGCTGAAGCCGACGAGCTTCATCACGCCGAACGTGCCGATTAAGGTCAGCGGCAGTGCCACGCTGGGGATGACCGTGGCCCAGAATTTTCGCAGGAAAACAAAAATGACCATCACCACCAGTGCGACGGTGAGTAGCAAAGTATATTGCACATCGGAAATCGAGGCGCGGATGGTTTCGGTGCGGTCGCCAAAAATGGCCAGCTTCACTGACGACGGCAATGCGGTGCGCAGTCGCGGCAACAACGCCTTCACACGATCCACGGTTTGAATGATATTCGCGCCGGGTTGGCGCTGGATGTCCAGCAGCACGGCGGGTTGGCCGCCCACCCAACTCGCGAGCCGGACATTTTCCACGTTGTCCAACGTTTCGCCAAGATCGCTGATGCGGATGGGCGAACCATTCTTATAGGCAATGATGACATTTTTGTAATCGGCGGCGGAAAAAATCTGGTCGTTCGCATTGATGGTGTAAGCTTGCCGGGTGCCGTCGAAGCTGCCTTTGGGCGCGTTCACACTGCTGGCAATGACGGCCGAGCGGACATCTTCCAGACTCATGCCCAGCGATGCGACGGCGGCGGGATTGATTAGCACGCGCACGGCCGGTTTTTGATTTCCCTCAATCGTCACCAAGCCGACGCCGGTGACTTCGGAAAGTTTTTGCGCGAGCGTGGTGTCGGCGAGGTCGTTGACTTTTTCCAGCGGCAACGTGTCAGACGTTAGCGCGAGCGTGAGGATGGGCGTGTCGGCCGGATTGACTTTGTTGTAAGTCGGCGGATTTGGCATCCCGGTGGGCAGCACGCCGCGCGCAGCGTTGATGGCCGCCTGCACGTCCTGCGACGCGGCGTCAATGTCCCGATCCAAAACGAATTGCAGCGTAATGGCGGTGTTGCCGAATGAGCTGATGGATGTCATCGAGGCCAATCCGCTGATCTGGCCGAACTGCCGTTCGAGCGGGGTAGTGACGGATGAAGTCATCACATCCGGACTCGCCCCGGGATATTGCGCGACGACCTGGATCGTTGGAAAATCCACCGGCGGCAATGCGGAAATAGGCAGCAGCCAGTAGCCCAGCAAACCCATCAAAGTCACGCCGGCCATCAGCAGCGACGTGGCCACCGGGCGTTTGATGAATGGCTCGGAAATGTTCACGGTTTCTGAATTTGATTCGCGCACGGATTTTTCCTTGGCCAGCTTTTCCGTGCGCCACTGGCATCGCCCGTCGGCGCGACTGGCCTAACTTTTGAGCCGTCCTGTAATTTGTATTGGCCGTCCACCACCACGGTTTCGCCAGCGTCCAAGCCGTCGTCAATCAGCGCCTCGCCGTTGTCAATTTGCGCGACTTTGATTGAACGCATTCTAGCAATTCGGTTGGTCGAACCATCCGGCGCCTCGGAAACGACAAATGCAAACGCGCCATTCGGCCCACGCTGCACGACGGACGCCGGCACCACCACGCTGTCCTCACGCGTTTCCAGCAATAGGCGCGTGTTCACAAATTGTCCCGGCCAGAGTTGGAGATTTTCATTGGCAAAAGTGGCTTTGAGTTTCAGCGTGCCGGTCGTGGAATCAATTTGGTTGTCAATCACCGCCAGCCGGCCGGCGGCGAGAACATTGGTGTTGTCGCGTGCCACGGCGAGAACAGCGAACGGCGTTCCGTCCATATCCTGATTGTCTTGCAATTTCGGCAAGACGGTTTCCGGCAAGGTGAAAACAATGGAAATCGGTTTGAGCTGCGTTAGCACCACCAAGCCGCCAGCGTCGCTGGCGTGAACAACGTTGCCTTGATCTACCTGCCGGATGCCGGTGCGGCCATCAATCGGCGAGCGGATGTTGGTGTAATCTAGATTCACCTGCGCACTGGCGATCGCAGCGTCATCGGCCTTGACTGTGGCGGCGAGTTGGTCCACGAGCGCCTTTTGAGTATCGTAAACTTGCTGCGTGGTGCCGTCGGTTTTCAACAAATCGGCGTAGCGCTGCAAATCCGCCCGCGCATTGGCGAGTTGCGCCGCATCCTGAGCTTTTTTGGCGATGGTCTGATCGAGCGCGGCCTGATATGGCGCGGGATCAATCTGTGCAAGTAAATCGCCAGTCTTCACTTCTTGGCCTTCGGTGAACGCCACTTTCACGAGTTGCCCGTCCACGCGCGTGTGAATTGTCACGGTGTTGAACGCCTGCACGGTGCCCAAACCGTCGAGATAAATCGGGACATTTTTTTGCCACACGTGGCCGATGGTCACTGGCACAGGAAAATTGCCACCACGCGCCGGCGGCGCATCCGTTTTGGTGCCAGCTTGATGGTGAAAATAATACCCGCCGCCGAGCAAAATTGCCGCGCCAACAAAAATGAAAAACCAAAAGGGACCATTCTTTTTCTTCGGCGGGGGCGGGACATTCACCGCCGCCGTCACAGTTTTTTCAGATTCACTCATAGTTGCTTGGAGTTTTTTGTTTCAAATTTAGCACGCTTCATATTTACCGGGACAGGTTGCGTGAATTTTTCATGGTCGGTGGCAGGCGAAATTGCCGCACCCGCACAGGAAATTCAATCCTGTTAAATCGGCTTATTTTAAGAAACATCGGTTGGGATACTGGTGATCGTCATGGTGGCACAGGCTTCTTGTTGTCATTTCGCAGGCTTTTTTACATTCTTGCATACAATTATTCCAAGATAGTAGCGAAGATTGTGCCAAAAGCAGATTTCCCGATAAACCCATTTAATTTGATTTCCCAGCTGCCTGACAGTCACTTAAAATGCCAATAAACTTTGCAAGGGTGCAAAGTAAATATGCGCTTCGCTTCAAGCAAAAATATAGCCATAGGCGAAAATACCGACAAAGACATAGAGTGACACTTTTTGTGCGGTTGGCACCAAACTGCGCCAGAGATTGATAATGATTCAGCGGTTCCGAATTTAGAGGTAGTTTTAAAGATTTCCCCCCACCCCACCCCGGCCCGCGTTTGGCGACATGCTGCTTGTAGTTTTTGTTATCGCTATCCAGCCGACCAGGGAGTTGGCGGATTGATCATGGAATTCAATACCTTGTCACTTACGCCCGCATCGCGCAGACCAATGACATCCGCCGCAATCGAATGAAAAATCGTGCGCGAAGTTTTCATTTGGTTGATAATCACATCATAGCTGACACCCGTTTGCGCCAGAGCCTTCACCCCCAAAATGCTCGTCGGTTGGCCCGGCACCATTTGAACGTTAGCGGCGGTGCCTGCGGCTGCCAACGCGCGCCTGCCGTCGCCTGAATCAGCGGTGCCAGCCACCATGCCACCCGCCACCCCAACCCCAGCCGACGGAAAACGCCACCGGCGGATAATAACCATAAGCGGGATAGTAATACGGTTGATCGTAATAAACCGTTTGCGGCGCGGCTTGAATATACGTCACCGTCGGCGCAACCGTGGCCGTCGAAACCTCGGCTGTGTTGGCGATCGAAGCCACCGGCTGGGGTGCGGGGGGTGCCGGTGCAGCAACGGCCGCGGCCAGTCGTGGGAGGGTCAGCATTGCGTTGAGGATAGCTGCCGAAACGCCCTGTTGGTGCAGATAAATAATCTGATCTGCATTCAGCCCGTAACAGGTACCGGAACTTTTGATGTAAGCGATGATCGTGTCATCCCCGATCTTTGCCTGCACCAGTTGCAGAATTTGTGGCACGCCATAAGCCAATTGCGGCGCGGCGGCAACGGATGTTGATTGCACCGTGGTTGCCGCCGACAAACCCTGCGCCAGCAGGGATGTTCCGGTTAAAGTCAGTCCCGTAATGGCCATCACTGCCACCATGTTTTTACAATAATTTGATTTCATTAATTACCTCGTAATCATTACAACACCGCCCACGCACCTGTTTTACTTCAGGGTGTTCGACAACTCATCAGACGTTCCAATTCAATTAAAGTTTCACTGCCGTTGCACCGGCTGCCAATCGATCGCGGATGTGCAAAGTAACTAGGCTGGTTGGCTTAAGGGCTTTGCCTATGCCTGCTTTTATCAGGCGTTTCATTTCTCACAATGCCTTACGCACTTTTTATATCTATTGAAATGCCAACGGGTTTAACAACAAGTCCGCTTGATAATGATATGGCTGTAACTGATGGCAAAGCATGGAATGCTTTTTGCTTAGGCAAAGAAGCATTTTTCTTTGGAAGCAAAATTTAGCCGAAACGATTGGTTAATCCATGAGACGCACCGAAATTGAACCCCCTCGCCAGCCATTGGCTATAGCCGGTGATTCAGCTAGTTCCCACATTCCGGGTTTTGCCCAAACTGGGTTAATCCTAGCGAAAACAATGGCACGGCGAAGCATCAATACTTTGTGAGCGGCAAAATAGTCAGTGATGGTTGGTTCAGTCGAATGCCATACGGAGGCGGGCTCATCGTCTTGTGCTGCCCGTCTTGCACTATTCGTTTCTGCAAGGGGTCTCCAGCTTTGTCCGACAACTTCCCACTGCCGAAAACGCTGAATTTAAGAAAATGACATCCTTATATGAAAACCACCAAACAAAACCAGAAATTGCAAATTGAAAACACTCCAATCGTCGAAACCCTTCCGGCAGCGCAGTCAGGTTTAATATGAGATGTTTTGTCACCGGCGCGTCCGGTTTTATCGGGTCAAACCTCGTCCGCGAGTTGCTGGCGCGCGGACATTGTGTGAAGGCTGTGCTCCGTCCTAATTCGGACGGACGCGGCCTGTCGGGCTTGAAATTCGACCGGGTCACGGGCGACCTTCTCGACCGCAGATTGATTGAACGCGAGATGGCCGGTTGCAACTGGTGTTTCCATGTGGCGGCAAACTATCGGCTTTGGATGCCAAACTATGCGCCGATGTATCAAGCCAATGTCGAAGGCACGCGCAATGTTCTAGAGGCAGCGGGTCAGGTGGGCTGTGAGAAAATTATCCATACCAGCACGGTCGGCTGCATCGGCCAACCCAAAGAAGTGTCTGGCAAAATCATTCCAGCCACCGAATCAAACATTGTGTCCGATGCCCATCTGACATGTGATTACAAACGCTCAAAATTCCTAGCGGAGTCCTTGGCGGTCGAATTATTCCAAAAAAAAGGTCTGCCAGTCGTCATTGTGAATCCGTCTGCGCCTATCGGCCCCAACGACGGAAAACCGACACCAACCGGACAAATTATCGTTGATTTTCTGAACCGCCGGTTGCCGGCATATCTCGACACTGGTTTAAACTGGGTTCACGTCCGTGATGTAGCCGTCGGGCATATTCTGGCGGCGGAAAAAGGCCAGCTTGGGAGCCGGTATATTTTAGGTAACCAACATGGCAACTGGACCATGCAACAAACCCTAGTCGCGCTTGAAAAAACCACTGGGTTGTCAGCCTCGAAAAGAAAGCTGCCTTATTGGCTCGCCTTGCGCATCGCAGAGATTAGCGAGGGGATTGCCTGCTTTACCGGTAAGGCACCGCGAGCCACGCTCGCTGGAGTGCGGTTGGCGCGATACAAAATGTGGTTCGATTCCGGCAAAGCTATCCGCGAACTTGGCCTTCCCCAAACCCCGCCCGAACAAGCCTTCGCCGAAGCTGTCAACTGGTTCTGCGCGAATGGATATGTGAAGAAGCAGAATAGTTTCCAATTTTGATTTCAAAGATGAATTTATACTCTGTGAAAGAAAATAGAGGCATATATTGACCGCAGTTTGGTCACATGAATGTGAATTTCTGGATTGTCTGGCCGGACGCAAAATGCCAACCAACTTTCCACTAATGCAAAGTAAATTTACTCTCTATATTGAAACGGGAATGCGGCAAAATGCGAAAATCCCGATTAATATGCCCGTTGACACCTCATATGTAGTTGGCACGTCAACTGCAATAAGGCTGTATGACGTTTCGGATGAACCGAATCATTATCAAAAAAATTGAAAATTATGAAAATCAACAATCTTTTTTTATCACTTGGCGGCATGGCAGTTTTATTAACCGGCTGCCAGAATCCCGACGGCACTCAAAACCACACCGGCTCTGGCGTATTAATCGGCGGCGCGATCGGTGCGCTCACCGGTGCCGCCATCGGCGGGCATAATCATGGCGGACAGGATGCGCTCATCGGCGCTGGTGCTGGCGCGCTGGTCGGCGGCTTGATTGGCAATTCAATGGATCGCGAACAGGAGGCGCGGCTCAAAGCGCAGGCCCCGCAGACTTACGCGCGCGTTGACCAAGGCCAACCGTTGAGCCTGGCCGACGTGAAAGCGCTCGCCAAGGCCGGCGTCAGCGAAGACGTGATCATCGCGCAGATTCAAAATTCGCACACGGTTTTTCATTTGAGTTCGGCGGACATCATTGACCTGCGCGACGCCGGCGTGACGGACAAAGTGGTCAATTGCATGATCAACACCGCCAGCGCCGCGCCGCCCACCGCCACGGTCATCCAGCAGGCGCCACCGGCGCCGCCGGTGGAAACAGTCGTCGTTTCGCCCGGACCCGGCTATGTTTGGATTAATGGCGAATACACTTGGAACGGAATGGCCTGGGTGTGGATTGGCGGCCATTGGATTGTGCCGCCACGCCCGGGCGTGGTCTGGGTGGTCGGCCGTTCCTGGCATGACCGGTATGGCTGGCACCACGAACGCGGCTATTGGCACTGAAATTTTTATTTTTTTCCTGAAAAAATTATTCCTCCGACCACTGGACTTATGACTTCCAGCGTGAAATTTCGCCTGACGGCCTTGGGCCTGGCCGTCGCCGTGATGGGCGCGTTCATCGTGTTCATCACGTTCGCCTCGCAGCGGCAGGGCGCGGAATTGCACGCCAAGCTGGATCAGGTGGACACGGAAAGTTTCGGCCTTGCGGAACATTTCAAAGACCTGCTGCGCGAGGGCAGCGACCGCCTGACGCATTTTCGCAACACCGGTAACTCGGCGGCGTGGCAGGATTTTCTGAAATCCAGCGGCGAGTTGAATGCGTGGATGCAAGGGCAAATCAACAGTGCCGCCACCAAGCGTGAACGGGAAATTCTCCAGCAGATGAATTCGGCCTACGCCGATTACCTGCGCGTGGCCGGCGCGGTGCAGGAAAAAATTCTAGCCGCCGGGCCGAAAGAAAATCTGCCGGAGGATTTAACCGACAGCTTGAGCCAGTCGCGGCGGCGACTGTTTGATCTCGGCCAGGATTTATCGCAGGCGCATTTGCAATTGAAAAAGCAACTGCTGGTCGAGGCGCATCAAATGCTCACGCGCCTGCGCTGGTCGGTGCTGGGCGCGCTGGCGCTGCTGTTTTTGTTTGGCATCGTGCTGGCGGTGTTCGTTTATCGCGACATGATTGCGCCGCTCCGCAACCAGCTTGTGGCAACGCAGGCCATCGTCGAGCAGCAGGAAAAAATGGCGTCGCTCGGCCTGCTTGCCGCCGGCGTGGCGCATGAAATTCGGAATCCGCTCACCGCCATCAAGGCCGCGCTGTTCACGCAGCAGAAAAAGTTTTCGCCCGGCTCGGCGGAGCTGGCCGACGTGAAAGTCGTGGAGCGCGAAATTTCGCGGCTGGAAAAAATCGTCACCGGGTTTCTCGAATTCGCCCGGCCCGCCGAGCCGGAAACCAAAGTCATCGCCGCCGATTTGTTGCTGCTGGAAGCAAAATTATTTTTGTCGCCGCAATTGGAGCAACGCCAGATTAAGATTCTTCAGGAACCGTCCGCGCCGTTGCACGTCAACGTTGACCCGGCGCAGTTGAAGCAGGTTTTGATCAACCTCGTGCAGAACGCCGCCGACAGCATCGGCCGCGACGGCACCATCACCTTGCGGGCGCGGCATTCGCGCAAGCCGCTGCTCAACGGTGAGAAAAGCACCGTCATCCTTGAAGTTTCCGACACCGGCAAGGGCATTTCACCCGAGGCGCAAAAGAGAATCTTTGATCCGTTTTTCACCACCAAGGAAAACGGCACCGGCCTCGGCCTGTCCATCGCGGCGCGGATTGTGCAAAAACATGGCGGGCGTTTGCAGTTTCAAACGCAGGTGAATCACGGCACGACTTTTGGTATCCTGCTGCCGCAAGTGAACGCATGAAAACCGCCGCTAAAATTTTGCTCGTGGATGACGACGCCGGCATCACCGACACGCTCGCCCGCGTGCTGGCGGATGAAGGCTACGAGGTCGCGGTGGAAAAACGCGGCGATGACGGACTCGCCCGCGCCAGCGCGGAAACTTTCAACGCGGTCGTCACCGATTTGAAACTGCCCGGCTTGAGCGGATTGGAACTGGTGCGGCAGCTTCACGCCGCACGGCCGCGGCTGCCGATCATTCTCATCACCGCGTTCGGCACGACGCAGACGGCCATCGAGGCGACGAAATTCGGCGCTTACGATTATTTGCTCAAGCCGTTTGACATTCCGCAGTTGCTCGACCTCATCCGCCGAGCGGTGGACAGCAACCGCCTGATGTCCGAGCCGGTAACGCTCGGCGAACCGGGCGCGGCGCGTGACGCCATCGTCGGCCGGAGCGCGGCGATGCAGGCGATTTACAAGGAGATTGGCCGCATCGCGGCGCGACCGGTGAACGTGCTGATTCGCGGCGAAACCGGCACCGGCAAGGAACTGATTGCCCGCGCGATTTACCAGCACAGCGACCGCGCCAACGCGCCGTTCGTCGCCATCAACTGCGCGGCAATTCCCGAAACGCTGCTCGAAAGCGAATTATTCGGGCACGAGCGCGGCGCGTTCACCGGCGCGACGGCGCAACGGATTGGGCGTTTTGAGCAGGCGAACCACGGCACCATTTTTCTCGATGAAATCGGCGATATCACGCTCGGCACGCAGGTGAAACTGCTGCGCGTGCTTCAGGAAAAAACGCTGCAACGGCTTGGCGGCCAGGAAACGATTCCCGTGGATGTGCGCGTGCTCGCCGCCACGCATCACGATTTGGAAGCGGCCATCCGGCAGAAATTGTTCCGCGAAGATTTGTATTACCGGCTCAATGTCGTGGGCATTTCGCTGCCCGCGCTGCGCCAGCGCCGCGAGGACATTCCCGAACTTGTCCGGTATTTTCTGGCCAAATACGGCGCGGAACTCGGCAACGCCGCGCCGTCCATTCACGCCGAGGCGATGGATTTTCTCCAGTCGCATTCATGGCCCGGCAACGTGCGCGAATTGGAAAATGTCATCCGCAAGGCGCTGCTGTTTGCGCAGGATTACACCATCAACGCGGATCATGTGCGCACGGCTTTGAGCAAGGAAATCGGCAGCGGCAACGCGGCTGACGCGACGCTTGGGGAATTCATTGACAACTTGCTCGCCGCCGCGCAGCGCAGCGAAAAGGCGGACGTTCACGCGCAAGTTCTGGAATGTGCCGAGCGGGAATTATTTCGCCGCGCCATTGCGCTGGCCGACGGCAACCAGGCCAAGGCCGCGCGCTGGCTGGGCGTTTCGCGCATCACGATGAAGGCCAAGCTGGTGCAGTTCGGTTTTCATCCCGGCACGGAAACCGTTCCTGCCGCTTAAAATTTTTGCAGTAACAAACACAATGATATTTAGCCTATGAAAAACCTCCTTCACATTACCCATCGTAAATCATTCTCAACTTTGACCGCCGGCCTCGCGGCTGTCGTGCTGCTGGGCGCGGGCGCAAATTTGAGCCGCGCGCAGGCACTGCCGCCGGGAGTGCAAGATGTCGTCAAGCTCACGCAGGCGGGCATTGCGGACGACGTGATTCTTTCGCAAATCAGAAACAACCAGGCCACTTACAGCCTGACCGCGGATCAAATCATCGCGCTGAAAAATCAGGGTGTTTCGCAACCGGTAATCAAAGCCTTGATTGGTGGCGGTGGTGCGGCACCGGTCACGACGCCGGTGCCGATGCCAGTTCTGACACCGGCTCCGGCTCCCGCGCCGGTGGTGGAAACGCCCGTGGCCGGTGCGCCAGCGGTGAGCCTGAAAAGTTTTCAGGCGCAACTGGCACCGTCGGGAAGCTGGCTTCAAGTTCCCGGTCTCGGCTTGTGCTGGCAGCCGACAATCACCGTGAGCGATCCGAATTGGCGGCCGTATTTTGACCACGGTCACTGGATTTACACCGATGCCGGCTGGTCGTGGCAGTCGGATTACACTTGGGGCAACATCGTTTTTCATTACGGCCGCTGGCATCATTTCAACGCGCACTGGGTTTGGGTGCCGGGTTATGATTACGCGCCGGCCTGGGTTTGCTGGCGTGAGGCGGACGGTTATTGCGGCTGGGCGCCGCTGCCGCCGGCGGCGGTCTATAAGGCGGGCGTGGGTTTGTATTTCAATGGCGCGGTGGCGTTGGACGTGGATTTCGGCTTGGGTATTGACGCTTTTACCTTTGTGGCCAACGACCATTTCTGGGATTTGGATTACCGGCCATTTATTCTGCCGCGCGAACGACTGGAACTGGTTTTCCATGGCAGTCGGATTGTGAATGGTTATCGCGTAGATCATGGCCGGTTTGTAATCGAAGGTCTCGGCTACGACCATATGTCGGTTCTGACACATCACAATGTCCGGCTGGAACGCGATTCACACGATGTGCATCCGGGCGGGCATGGAAATTTCGGTGACCGGAATTTTCATGACAACCGCGATCAACATTCTTGGTAAGCGATCTTGCGATTTGATCAAGAATGTTGAATGCTTAAACTAAAACTAGTGTTTTATTGAAGTATGCCTCACGGTTTATTTCCTTGAGTGAAGCATAGCCGAGCGACTGGCGGGGCGGTGCCCGAGCTGTTGATTAGAAACGAAAAGCATCGGAACAAAGCCCGGCTGGTGGAGCTGGCCCCGCTGGGTAAGCGGCTCAGTCGTGATATCAAAGATGACATTTACCTTGCGGCGGCAATAGCCGCCGAGGCCACCTATATTGTCACCTATGCCAAGGATTTGCTGGCGCTGGAAAAACCTTTTGGAATTGAAATCATCCGTCCGCCGGAATTCCTGCGACGGATCAAAGCTAACAAGCTATGGGGCTTCATCAGCATCGCCTCGTTGCTGATAATTCTTTATGGCCATGCTGGATAACCTCGTGCCAACCCGCAGTAACCGCAGCAAGGCATCCCTAAGCAGCCAAATATTATGTGGAAACTTTCGAATCTGTAACGGGGTAACTGCGGTAGCTGCGGGTGAGCTGCGGGTGGGGGCGGAATGGTTGTTTCCAAATTATTTCAGCCGTAGCCCTCTTCGGCGGCGGCCTGCTGCGCCCGTAAAATGTCGTGGAGCGTCAGAATCCCGACCAGCGGTCCGCTGGCTTGTTCCTGGAGCAAAAGCAAACCCGTCTTGGATTCAATCAATTGCATTTCTACTTCGCGCAAAGACAATTCCGGCCGGCAAACGGTGGCCTCCACCACGGCGGGCGGACGCTTTTCCCGGATGGCACGTGTGGCTTCTTCCCGCGTCAACACGCCGCAAATCTGCCCGTTCATCACCACCGGGAATTGTGTGTAGGGGTGGTTTTGCAGCAGGGTCTGAATCGGTTTCAATTCCAGCGACGTGACGCTGACCGGCTTGGGGTTGGCCAGATGCGACACCGGTTGTTTCTGCCATTCGCGCAGGTCGCGCGGCGGGGCGAAGCGTTCCACGGCGTGACCGTCCTGCTCCAGCAGCGCGTCGTAAAAATTCCGCCGCGCCAAACGCCGGCTGATGGCCTGGCTGATCAAGGCCGCGAGCATCAGCGGCGGCACCAGGACAAATTGATGCGTCATTTCAAACACGATCAAAATACTCGTCACCGGCGCCCGCACCACTGCGCCGAGCGTCGCGCTCATGCTGACGATGGTGAGCATGGCCACGCCTTCCGGGGACAATCCAAAAACCGGCTGGAGAATGCCCGCGATACACAGCCCGGTCATCGCGCCAAAAAATAATGTCGGCGAAAAAATACCGCCGCAGCCGCCCATGCCGTAGCAGGCCACCGTGGCCACGAATTTTGCCGCGAGCAGCAACGCCGCCGTCTGCCAGATCAACTTGCCGGTGAGCGCCTCGGACAAATCATCATAACCCAAGCCAAACACGCCGAGTTTGCCGGTGTAGCGAAAGACCGCCACGCCCAGCCCCCAACAAATCGAGGCACCTATGGCCGGTCGCAACCAAGCTGGAACGGCGCTTAATTTTTTTTGCCGGGCGCGCAGGCCAAGCGCTGATTTCTGAAACGCCACGCCGACGAGCGTTCCCGCCACTGCCACCACGGGCACCAGCAAATAGGAATACCAAGAAGGTTCGCCGATGGCCGCGAGTGAAAACGACGGTTGCGGTCCGATGATGCCATGCGCCACCAACGCGCCCAGCATAGCCCCGAGCAGCACGCTGCCGAGCAGACGGCTGTTCAAATCGCCAATCAATTCTTCCAGCACGAAGGTCATACCCGCGAGCGGCGTGTTGAACGCGGCAGCCAGACCGGCGGCCGCACCGGTGGCGGCGGCCAATCGGCGTTTTTGTTTGGGTTCACCCGCCACGCCCGCCAACAGTGAACCCGCCGTGCCCGCCAGTTGCACACAAGGACCTTCGCGGCCCAGGCTGCTGCCACCGCCAATTTGCAGCATGCCCGCGAGAAACTTCACCCACAGGACGCGGAAGGGCACAAAGCCAAAGTTTTTCCAAAAGGCCGCCTTCAGTTGCGGAATGCCGCTGCCGGCGGCCTCCGTGCAAAATGAATTCAGCAGCCAGCCGGAAATGAGCGAAGTTCCCAGAATCAAACCGAGGCTGCTCCAAAGAAAGGTGGTGAACGAACCGTGCGAAAGCCGCACGATGCCGGCCCGATAGCAGCCGTTCAAGGCCAGTTGGAAGGCCACGGCCACCAGTCCGGCCACAAAACCATACGCGCACGTTTTTAAAATCGTGCGCGGGCGTTCCGGCATTTTCGCCAGCCATTCAACCAACAACTTCACGCCCACAGTTTGATTTGAACCGGCAGAAATGTGGAACAAAAAATTGGGATCAGCCGAAATATTTGCCTGATTTTTGATACTTGTTTCAGATGGAAAAACTTTTTCCTCTGGTGATAATCTTTGAGAACGGCGACAAAAAACAATTACGAAAGCTGAATTGAACAGAATTAAACGAAGGTGGGTAAATTTGGATTTGTTGTAACTGGATGTTGTAACTGAGCAGAGTGATTTGCGTAAATGCCTGAAAATAAAAGTGGAGCGAGCGAAGGGATTTGAAACCAATTTCACTCATCTGCCAATCTCCTTCAAAACAGGAGATATTACGCATAAACACAGAAGATAATGATGGTCGGATTTTTGGCGAGCACGAAGTGATATACGCTCGAAACGAAATTTTTCTGTCATGCATTGTCATGCAGACGCTCTTCCTGCCTCCGTCGAGCAGCGCGACAATCCTGACCTCGGCAGGCCGGTGATCGTCGGCGCTCCACCCATCCAGCGTGGCGTGGTTTGTGCGGCCAGTTTTCCTAGCAGCGCAAAAGGCTATTGATTCATTCCGTAAATCAATATTTTGAACGTGCCGGGAATGATTTTACCGCGTCGTTGTCCTGCGGTGGGAGTTTCAAACTTGGCTGACGCGAGATAAATTTTATGCGTCGCGGGATCAAGCGCCATCGTTCTTGCGCTTCGCTCGGTCTTTAATGTCTGCACGACCGTCAGTTTGTCTCCTTCTTCATGTGCAATCGTGGTCGTGCCGTCGCCACAGGAGGCAAAGGCAAGCTGCGTTTCGGGGTCAAAAGCATTGGCGTCCACCCCTTCGCCAATCGGCACAGTTGCCAGCACTTTCCCGTTGCGGCTGTCCAGCATGACCATTAAATGGTTGTGGCAACCCAGAAACAGCCGGTGATTTTGTGCGTCAATGGCCATGCCGGAAGCTTCCTCGCCGGGGGCAATCGGCCAGTGATTGATAATTTCATGTTTCCGCGCGTCGATCACGACCACTTCGTTTTTATCTTCTATATTGTCAAAAACCAAACCGGTCTTGGAATCGGCTTGGGCAAACTCCGGCTTGCCACCGAGTGGAATCGTGGCCACCACCTTGCAGGATTTCGCGTCAATCACCGTTGCCGACTGCCCGCGCCCATTGAACGTGTAAAATTCGTGATGACTCAGCTCATAAAGCATGGAATCGGGATTTGCGCCGGTGTCCACTTTGGAAAGGATCTCCAATTTATTAAGGTCAACGATGGCTGCCTTGTCCTCACAGCCACAAGTGACCATGCCGCGTCCCAGTTCCGGCGCGAGGGCAAGACCATGGACGCCGGGGGTGTTGGTGATTTCACCAACAACTGTGTCCTTCGTCAGATCAATCACAACCATTTCCGTGCCGTGCGAAACATAAAGTCGCTGCGCCGCCGAATCCACCGTCAGATAATCCCAGCCCCCGTCGCCACGCAAGGGAACTTCCTTGATAAAATGATAGGGTTCTTCCGCATGTCCAATCGGCGCAAGTGCTATAAGTAAAACAGCCAATAGCTTTTTCATGAATTCAAATAGGTTTGGTGATGATGGTTCGAGCCTCATCATGTCGAACCGCTTTAAGATTGTCGCTCCCAAAAAAAATGACGCCCTTGACACTTTTGCCGACCGGGCGCAGATTCAACTCAATCGATCCAGCTCAAACTAAAAACTATGAAAACGACCATCCTCTCCCGTTGCCTGTCAATCGCAGTCGTCGCCGGTTTGATTGGCGGGGCGTTTTTGATGTCCGTGAATGCCCAGACGACCGCTCCACGCGTGACCCTGACTGGGATGTCCAAGGCGATCGCCAGTTCGAGTGGAAAAATGAATCCGTCTCAGCCGAATGCTACACTTACCGTTTCTAGCGGCGAAGTTTATCTTGTGTGCGGCTGGGCCGGGGTTATCTGCGCCACCAAGGCTGACGGAAAAAAAGTTGAGGTGACCGGCGTGATCGGTGGACACGAAGGCAAGAAGACGATCACGGCCAAATCCATTGACGTCAAAATCATTGTTGTCGATTGAAACGCAACCAATCATTGGTCTTGGTCGCCCACTTGGCAACGACAATAGCTTTGAACAGGAACCGCATGTTACGACGAAGAATATTGGCTGGCTTGGTGGCGGGCATGATTGGTTTTGGCCTTGTAACGGCGGGCGCGGCAGAAGTCCGGCTGGTGATCGGCAAGGTGACGGCGGCGGCGAATGCTCAGGAAGCTGCGACCGTCAAAGTCGGCAATGTGATTTACAAGATCACCAAGGATGCCAATGGGAGGAAAGTCGCGGCGGGGGCTAATGGACAGAAAGTGGAAATCAAAGGGATTGTTACGGAAACAAACGGGATTCCATGGATGACGGTCACTTCGTGCAAGATCGTGGAATAGACCCATCGGTCAATCGGTATCCAGACCACCTGAACAGGCTGCGCGAACCAGCGGGGCGGCAATTGGTTTTGTTGTGGCCGTCCAATACGATACTCTTGACACCGCCACCGCAAAGGAGCAGGTTGCGTTCAGAAGGTTAACAGGCGGGCGGGACTTGTTATGGTAATCACGATTAAACCGAAATCGGCCAAGCATCGAAACGACGAGCTGGGTGCCAGTTTAATCCACCTCGCCGAGTGCTGTCCGGTTGAAGGCTGCAACCCAGAGGAGTGTCCGCTTTACCAAGTTCGGAAAATGAAGCGAGCCGACCGGCTGAAATGGTTCAATTCCCTGACTGAGGACGACTTAAACTACATCGCCGTTTATCACTACACCTGCGCGAACTTGAAGCTGTCTGAAAGGCCGGTTACGGAGACAATTGTTGATAGCCGTTCGCCACTGGTGCTGGCCATTCCGCCGTCGCAGTATACGTCGTCAGTCGGCGGCGTGGCTTAGCTTTTTTCGTTGGCGCATTATGCTACGCGTGCTTTTGATTATTGCGGGCGTTTTGATTTACATTCCGCTTTCGCTTTATCTGTTTTTTGTTGTTCACCACACGTTAGACCGCGTCATTGTGAAACACGCCCAGCGATTTTGCCGACGGCGCGGTTTGGCGATAAGCCGATTTAGATGGCAGCCAGATTTCAGGTTGTCGGGTGGAAGCGGATTAAGACCGAGTTCACACTGGTTCAGCTAGATTGTCTGGACGCCCAGAAGCAGCGCAGATTGGTTTTGATATTGGCTTGGCCGTTGGGCGTTCGCAAACTGGTCAGCGACGAGATTTATCCAGAGGCTTATGATCTTCAGTGGCCACAAAAAACCGCCACTTAAGTCGCCACACCAACGCGATTCGGCGGCGGCATTTTGATAATAAACAGCATGAACCTAAAACGTCTGCTCCTTCCAGCACTGATCAGTGTGGCATTTGCCATGCCGGTCGGTGGTTTTGTGTTCGGCTTTATCCACATTCAGGGTTCTGCTTGGTGGAACGTGCTGGCGCGCGGAATTGTCGGCATGGTCTTTGCCGTTCTGACGTCCATCACCTTGGGGTTCCCGCCAAGGAATGAGGGTGGGGTTGGTGAACCCTATAATGTCTGGCCGTATATCATCGCCACCGGAATTGCGCTCTTCCTCATAACAACGGTCGTGTGTTTGAGCTGGCGCACCTCTAAAAAGGATTGACGCTGAGTTTTACCGTGGATGTGAGCAGGCTGCGCGAACCGGCAGGGCGGCAGTTGGTGTTCTTTTA
>Ga0316217_10003316_pt1 | contig 18475 bp, 21 predicted proteins | sample 1anoAmetaG_FD_203633 | JGI IMG/M metagenome (GOLD analysis project Ga0316217, IMG submission 203633) | Freshwater microbial communities from Trout Bog Lake, Wisconsin, USA - 1anoA | ecosystem: Environmental > Aquatic > Freshwater > Lake > Hypolimnion/Profundal zone | place: USA: Wisconsin...
GTTTGCATGAAAAACAATATATTAAGAAACAATAAAATAAAAGCTTAAAATTAAAATCAAGAGCGAACTTCAGAAATTCTGGCCTATCAAAGGGTAGCTTAAAACACTTTCCGAAAGTGATTTGTACTGCTTGGACTTTGAAGAAATTATAAAGATAATATAATCAATGCTAAAATTCATCAACTACGACAATCCTTTGAAATAGGACAAGTTATAAGCCACTCGACACTACTTTTATTGCGGCCAATTGACCAAGAGTGGACTTGGTTAGCACATGCCATCTTCTTATGTATTCTTAAAAGATGCTTTTTACTTCTAAAAGTCATCATCCGAATACTAGTAGCTTTTTAAAGGTTTATCTTTATTTATTGTGCACAATGAATTTTATAAAGTCATTACTATCTCCTCGCAGTCGAGAAAAGCAACAAGTGTTGGTTTCCGAACTTCTCACAAGGACAGGAATGAAAGGGACCAAATAGTTGAAGGAAAACTCAGAAAACTAGTTCATCAAATACCTCTCCAAATCATAGGCGCCTGAAAAGTTTATCAAAGCCTTGCTGGGTTAGGTCGAAAAAATGGACAAAATAGAGGAACTTGCCAAACTCTTCACCCTGGTCCACGGCACAGTCTGCTCCATGCAGTACGAAGGAATCGTCATGTAAGCTCTTGAGCATTTGAACCTTGTAATAGATCGTAATCTCAAGCACCAGAGTGCATCTTGGTTCAGCAACTTGTACACTGCATACATAAGCTATCTGGCGAAACTGCCCTCAGTCAGTGAGGTCTACGTGAGGGCGAAGAGTAGTGGGAATGGGAAGATTATTGACAAAAAGACTCAACTTGTGGACTTGTTCAGAATCGTGAACCAACTGTGCTTGCTTTTGGATGCCTTGATCAACACCTTCAACACTATCGGCAGGTACTACAAAAACAGCAAAAATGTGTACTTTAAGCTCTACAAAACATTAAGCTCAGAATTCCTAATACTTTACGATTACATGAGAAGCATCGTTAACCGAATGTTCACTGAGTTTAAGGAAGTTGACGCAAGGGAGTTGAAAGTGTTCTTAGACGCGATACCTGAAATCGAGCTGATGACTGACAAGTTGGAAGATTTCCTCAACTGCAAATACTTTGACGGAATGAAACTGCAATTGCAAGTGTACTTCAAAGCAGATTAGATAGAAAAGGTTAGATACTACCTTTAGGTGGAACTGGCTGTCAAAAATTGATCAATATTTATTTTTAATCAGCTAACCTTTATACTGATTATGAAATAAATCATCTTTTTTATTGCTAGTTTGAAAAATAGCTATCTTTTAAAGCAGAAATGGGGTCAAGCCTTTGACTCAGATCTATTCTCAAGCAGCTTCTAATGAACCTTTTAGCGTTCTAGCTCACTTCTATTTGAGGGTCGAAGTCTATTTCTTCAGTTACAAAAAAGCCAGTGCGCCCAAAAGGTCTATGCCCATAGAGCATCTCATAAAAAATAACCCCAATCGACCAGATATCAACTTTATTGGAGAGAGTCGGATTGTTAAGAGCAAAGGTTTCCGGAGGAAGGTAGCAAAGTGTACCTATTCCTTGTGAAGTAAGTTCCATTTTAGAATGTTAGCCATCTATAGTCTTGCATACCCCGAAGTCTAAGACTTTTGGCAGTCCTTGCTGAAACATTATATTCTGCGGCTTCAGGTCATAGTGGACCACGCTGGGTTTTTGGCAGGAGAGGTACTTCACGACCTACAACAGCTGAGTTAAGATAAGTTTGGCTTACTTTTCCTAGAGTCTTCCTTATCTTTTCAGCAGTTGTGCCAAGGTCAAGCCCTAGCAATACTACAAAACGATACAAATGGCATTGTCGAATTGAAGGACTTCTATCAATTGAACAATCAAAGGATGTGAAAGCAGTTTGTGTACTTCATACTAACGTTTGATATGTCGAAGATAGTCATTTTTATTGTCCCTGCCTGCCACTAGATGCTAAACCTAGCTCAGCTTCACTGCAACCCGCCGATTCATCTCCAAATCAAAGGCCTCATAAACTTCGCTGAAACCGCCTTTGCCAATGAGTCTTATTGTTTGGTAGCGTTTGCTCAAGATTGGCCAGTTTTCCTTATGAAAGTAGCAGTTCTACTCCTAGATATTGAGTCTTTGCTACTAGGAATTGAAGCTTATTTTGTAATCTACCTCTTTGAGCTCGGTTTTGAGTTTTAGCAGTTCCTTCTAAAGAAACACAGTTCGTAATGATTCGAATCCTAAGGCAGGCCTTTTTAGGATCTCCTATTTTTGGTTGATAGACAAAGCTAGAGTCTATCTCTGGTTTAGGAGGGCAGAGATAAGGGTAAAGTTCTGCTTTCTGAAGATGCGGTCTATTTGTGCCATTTTTTTGAGCTATTGCGACATTATAGCTTTTACTTTGGTCACATAATGGTCTCTCTCCTCTTTCTGAGAGTGCAGCAGCTGCAGCCATTCGTCCCTTTTCTAGCACAGAACTTGCTGCTACTCATGCAGCTTCAGTGATGTTTGATCAGGCTGTTCAACGAGTGACCTGTCCTAGCTGGGAATGTTGGGGTTGGAGGATTGCTTGCGCTAGACTTTGGTGAAGTAATGTGTGATTGGTCTGTTCTTTTGGTTTCGCCTTATGCGGCGCCTCTTTTTTTATAGTTTGCGAGCAACACCCTGAGAATTTTCGCGCTCAATTGATTCCTATTTTTCAGCTCGCATCATTTTTAAATACAGTACAACCTTTCAAATAAGAGTAATGGTACGATCAAGGGTGGAAGTATTCGTTATAGTCGGGGATCACCGGTAGGCCTAGAAGTTGGTTGTATTCGATGAGTTGCCTGCGGAAGCCGGAATTGGGGTTGATGCACTTCCTCCTGTCCTTGACGAACTTCAAGGCCTAGCCGAAAGGCATCTTCTTCTCCCTCATGAAGTAGGCAACCATGAAGCTGGCGCTTCTGGAGACCCCGGCTGCGCAGTGCACCAGGATGTTTCTCTTTTGCTGCCTCATAGTGCTCATCCACTCGTGGTGCTCTGCGAAATGCTGCTTGATCTCCTGCTTGGGGAAATCCTGGATGAGATACACTTTGTAGGCGTACTTGGGGTCTTTGTCGAAGGGGGTGCTGAGGTAGGAGCCACAGACGCAGATGGCAGTGATATCCCTCTCCTTGAGTATGTTCTCGGAGGTGGCAGCATCTTCGTTGCCCAGGTAGATGCCTACATCGATCTGATCGATTTCAGGATATTTGTTGATGCGCAGTCCCTTGTAATAGAGCATCTGTTCGACTTGCTCGTCATAGCACTTCTGGCAGATCCCGTCTTCTTCGTCGTACTGCATCAGTTGCTCGCTTGAGCCGCATTGGTAGCATTTCTGCTTGGCTGAGATTTACATGCTGTAATTATATATGACTGCAACTTGGTAGAACTCTTGTCTGGGATATTTTGGTTGAGGGTTGGGTTGGACAAAGGAGAGTCGAAATGTGCGTTTATTGTGTTTTTGATTTAATTGGGTGTTAATAATAATGTTGTTACTCGAAACTGTGTTGTTTTTGTTTGTGAGTTTCTGTCTGCAGAGCCCAGTGAATCGTATCGCAATCTCAACTTCGCAAGGCGCGGGAAGCTGCAGCCTAAGAGTGCTGAACACATAGGAAATACTCGATTTGCGGAGTGACTGTCCCTTGGACTTTAGTAGCAGTGATTAAGTCTACATCACTTTGCTGAGGCATATCAAGGCCAATGCTTCCTATCTCATCAAGGATGTGCAAACAGTCAAGGGCTACCGCTACTTCAAAGATGTCAATAACTACAAGTTTAAGGAGTATGATTTCGAGGGCTATCATCGGGATTTACAGAGGACGATTGAGCAGTTAGGGCTCTCACCTTTGGCTCTACCCTTCGAGGAAAGATATGAGATGGTACTCAGCTGGCACCCGGCAGCGAAGTTATGGAGGCTACTTTCGTTGTCCATCAACTTAACTAACCCAGTTCATGAGGTTCCACAACTTGATGGCTATGAAGTGACAAGTTGGTTGGAGCCTAAGACCAGCTAAAAGTCTATAGCTTTGAGGAAGCTAGCTGGAAAGGGTCCCAACCAAGCAGTTAATCTGACCCTTGAACTGGCCATGGAAAATGACACTAAAATACAACCAAAACAATGCAAAGTCGTTATTGAAGAAATTTTACCATAGTGGTTTTTCGTGGACTACGATTTCCTGCACACTTTGGTGAAATACGAAGTTTTCGACATTGAACTGCCTTAGCACTTCTCAAAGCAGTACTTTTTCAAGTACACTGTCCCCTTCACGAAATTCAAAAAAGTGGGACGCCAGACCTACACCTACCAATACAAGATAGGTGTGAGGTACCCCCGGCCTACCAACGATGGGTCATACTTCGTGCAGGTGGGACTGCACCCCAACGATAGAATCACAATCGAGTGTGAGGGTGAGCAGAGCATGGAGGTGGTCTAGGATTTGCTGAATGATAGGGGGCATGGGACGATGTTTGCCGGGAGGGAGCAGGACGCCAAAAGGGTGACCATGGTGACCTACCTGGTCACAACTGTGCTGAGCGTGATTGCGATCAAGGCAGTCAAAATACCGAAATAACTCAAATGATTTATCAAATCTATGCTTATAATAAGACTTGAAACATTCATTCGCTGGCGTTGGGGTAGAGTCCGAGTTCGTGGAGTTTGTCCTCGAGAGTGAGTTTGGGGAACCTCCTCAGAGGCCGCACTGACTTGGGCCCGTAGGTAATGATGTCGAAGTCGTGGGCCTGCTTTTGGAAGATCTGGTATCGCTAGTTGCCTCCTAGCACGCTCCTGCCGTAGCCTGCCATCACTCGAGATGCTTAGTCATCGCACAGTTACCCTTTTCCACTGAACTGTAGTCAGCCTTGCTGCTCCGGTTGGTGAGTTCCTGCTAGAGCTGTTTGGCAGAGCTCAGCTCGGAGGAGTTGGCCCGCTTTCTACTTGATCTAAACATACAAGGTAGTGCTGTCCGCCCGCTGGCTGAGGGAGGGGAGGTGGAGTTCGGGGTTGAAGAAGGACTTGGAGAGAGGCTGCTTTGCGAGCTGCTGCATCGACTAATGGAAATGATTGGATTGGCTGGGTAGGTTAGGACTTACAAGGTGGGGTTATTTGGACGGGGGCGGCGGTAGTCGAAGTGATAGGGCCTTGGATCCATACTATGCTATATTTAGATTAATTTTATTTAAAACTTTGCGTTGAGTTAATCCATCCATAATAGGAAAGCCATGAATTTCAATAATAGACAACTCTCTGTATGCAAGATTATGGGCAAACAAAGGATGAATTCACATATTGCTAGAAGATTGCAGAGGGTTGGAGTATTAATAAAATAAAGTTGTTTCTAACCATATAAAATAGCAGATTACTTACAGTAGATTTACTGATTGACTTACACTTCCTCTGCTTCAGTATGCCCTTTTGAGTGAGGATTAGTCTATTGCCTTGGAAATAGTAAGCAGCCCTTGATTCATTTGATTGAAGATGTCCTAATCTTCCAAATTTGCCAAAGACAAGATGAGCCAAAAGGATCTCCAGATAGTTTCCTTTGTGATTCAACAATCGCTCTCTTATGAGTGGTTGCAGTCGATTGGGTTGGGTTATATTTAGCTAAGATTTAAACTGCTAATGGAGTAGAGCAAGTCGATTCTCGAGAAGGAGTGGCTGAAAATATACAAATCAAAAGACGCCAAATTCGTACTAGTGGGCAACGTCGAAGGGTACAAGAGCAGAGCCGAGGGCAACCACGTGGTTGTGCTCAACAAAAGCTATCCCTCTCGCAAAGAAACGCCTTTGATCAAAACCGCCCGCCAGAACAAAACCGTTTTCTTGGGCTTCAACCAAGCCCAAGCCAACTACACCAACGTCTCAGCGCGCGAGGTCATCTTCCACATCAACCTCGACGAGGAAGAGATCATCACCAAAGAAAACGTAGCCTTGTTTCCACGCAGACCTACAAGATCACTGAGAACTTCTTCGACAAAGACGGAGAGCAGGACTAGATCGAAGGCCATGCCCATACTGTCCTCATAAACACTGCGCCTCTGTGCCCCAACCACAGCATCCTTGTGATGTATCCCGACGAAGAGCTGCCGCAGATCATCGGCCAGGACATCGTTCTGCTTCTGCTCAACATCTTCAAACTCTTCCCCAACCTCAAGTACATCTGCTGCTAGACAGAATCGGGTACAATTCGATTGGCGGTGGCTCCAGTGTGAATCACCTGCATTTCCATCTGCTTTTCGGAGAGGACTTGGTCCAGTCTCCTCTTCTCCCCATTGAGAAGCAAAGCAAGAAGGTTTGGAAAAAGACCAGTCTCATCAACCCAAAGGAAGACATCAACCTTGTAAGCGAAGTTTTACTTAGTACAATGTCGGAGTTTTGATTGAGGAGTTTGATGGCCCCATCGCCCACGGCTTACTCATCAGCCCCGTTGGCGAAAACTACGACCCTTCGTAAGCCGCAAGCAGCTTATCGTTCGTGTTCGGCATAATAGCCAACGAGCTAATCGAGCTCTGCATCCCACACAACGTCCTGTTCTCTTAAAACGGCAACAAAATCTACATAATGCTGCGTGAATTCGCCTGCGAGAAGTCACTCTACGGGTGGCTGGAGTTCGCAGGGGTCATCCCAGTGGACAACTAGACCGATTTCTCCATCAAGGAGGAGGAGATCATCGCCCGCAAAAAAAATATACGCCTGGAGACCAAATTGTACGAAGCTTTGAAGAAGAACATCGCCAAAAATTTGGAAGGCTTCATTTGATCAGTCCACATACGCTTACTAACATTTCATATCATGGCCAACAACTTGTGCCCTTTGCAGAGTGGGCTTTAAAGCAGTAAGCACTTTGAGAATGAATGAAGTAGTAGGCACTTTGGGAATGAATGAGAGGCAATACTAAACCACCATCATTGGAGTCAATCTTCATTTCTTTTGCTGTCTGTCCACCCGAGTTACGGAAAGATGGTCGTCTATCTTTACCGTTTCTCCCAATTTCAGAGACTCGTTTTGCTTCACATAGTGTTTGAGTTTATCAGCTCCGACGTAGTGGTTCAACGGCCTGGTTTCTTCAATGCTCACCAGCGTAAATTTGAAGGAGTTGACGAAGATTTAGATCGCGGATATCTCATTGCCGGTAAAAATGATCTCAGTGCTTATTTACTCGTTCATCAGTTATAAATATTATTCGCTAAATCCCAATCACTATCAAACTGAATCAAGCCTTATTTCTCAGAAATATGGTTTTTCTTGAAAAGTGGGGGTTTTGCAGCTCAGCGTGCAGAAAGGCAGCTACTGCTTCACTGTTGGCAGGGGTTTAGCTCCAATTGTTTTAGAGAACCTATGCCTAACCTGATCCGATTGCGAACTTCCATAGGCAGATAGCAGTGTAATCGAGTTCAGAGGTTTAGAGGGCTTTGATGCTTTGGCTGTGAACTAATGCTCTTTCTTTGTGATCGAAACCGAGAGATTAGTATGTGGGTTGGCCATTCTTGATCAAAGCTCCGTGGGAGTAGAACCCAATGAACTTTTTGACTCCCTTGATAAGCACAAATCTACCTTCTAAAGCATTTTTTGAGAGAGTAGGTTAACAAACTGCAACTGCCTGTCCTAAGCTTCGCCTTCTCTGACCCCAAAACAGCTGATAACTGCGTCTTTTCCCTCAAGGCATTCGTCCCAAGTCTCGGGAGAAAGAGCATCGCCTTCTATGAACCTGAGAAAGATTGAATTTATGGCAAAGGAAGCCGGTGATCTTATCAGACAGTAGACCTCATAGTTTTTAATTAGGAGAGGTATGATTTGTCTGGAGATGTTGCCGTTGGCCCCGACTACGATTATTTTCTTGCGGGCTATCATTGGTGCGGGAATAAAGATACAGAATCAATTATATTGTAACTATAATATAGCTATGCACGAGCACTCACTTCTTCTTTTTCTTGCCCAGTTCTTCCTTCTGTTTGCTGTACCCCGATTTCACCTCTTCCGCCGAGTTCTCCGTTTTCTTCATCTGCTTGCTCATCTTCTCGATTTCGCTCAGGATCAGATTCCCTGGGTCTTTTCCGATCACCCCCTTCCCACTCTTCCCCTCCACCTCCAACTTTTGGCTGCTCTGCATGTACCTGCTGTAGAACTACTTGAAGCACTTGATCAGAGAGGTGACCAGTTCTTCTGTGGTGGGCCTGAGGTTGGCAGGGATCAGCTCATGAATATTGATGCCTTGCTCCTCGAAGATCTTCTTGTAGTTGGGTCTAGGGGTGAGTTCTGCGAAGCCAACGGCTGCCCTCTTGGCTAGCACGCTCCTCTCTCCCAGAAGTTCTTGGTTGTAGGCCTAGATCTTGTTGTACTCTTCCCTCATCGAGGCCATCCTCAAAGCGCCCTTATGTATGAGATCTTTGAGCACATCGACGTTCCTCTCGAACTCCTTGAGTTCCGAGTTCTTCTCCACCTCCCTCATGCCTGCAAACTGCTGCATCTCGAATTCGTAGAGCTTGACCCTGAGCTCCTCGACCTTCTAGCTGAGCATGTTGTTGAACTGGTTGAGGTACTCCTAACTGTTCTCAAGTTCCTTGATGTGCGCTCGGGCCCGTCTGACCTCGAGCTCGGTGCTGGCCACCTTGCCTTCCAGTTCGGTGATGTAGCCGTACTGCTACTTGCTGGGATGGTTCTCGTAGTAGAGCAGTTCTCCGGTCAGCTTCTTGATGAGGTTGCTCTTCTCATTCAGCTTCTTCTCCAGCTCGGCGAAGTTGGTTTAGACCTGGCTGTGGTACTGCTCTTCCTGGATGAGCTGCTTGTCGAGGGATTCGAACAGAGACAGAGAGAGCTATTTGTAGGTGAGTTCATTGATGCCGTTGTAGAGTCGGACTGCATCGTAACAAGAGTACTCAGCACCTCAGATTTGGTCTTCTCAGCGACATACTCCAGCCTGTCCCGGGGGAAGGGGTCAGTCTTGATATAGACAATTTCGCCAAAGGAGCGGTGGATGTAGCCGAAGGCCGTTTTGTAGAAGTTGTCGGTCCTAAGTGAGACATGGGCTACCTAGCTAAGATGCGGCATACCTCAATATGGGCATTAGTACCTTGACAAGCACTCCAGCAACGCGTAGATGGAACGGATGCGGTCCTACTCCTACACCTAGATTGCCCCCTCGGCCAGCAGATTTATTTTGCCCAGGCTGTGCTTCAGCTTGGTCCGTTTTGCCTTCTACTCGGGCGTGAACTCGGCCGAGGGCAGTCGTTGTCTTGCCGTTTGAGAACTCATTCCTCTTCTCATCTGGTTCTCGCTCATCAGCTTCATCCTCTCCTCGCTGAACATTTTCAGCTGTCTCTGAGTATACACTGAGTAGGCGGCAGGTTACTAGTTTGGGGGCGTTGGGCCACTGTCTGGTTCATGGACTTGATTTGAGAGTCCATTTCGTAATTAAGCAGGTTTCGGAGTGAAAGTTTCTCTCTGCCTAGGTTTTCGCTCTGACTACGAAGAGTTTTACTTTTTATCGGTTCATTATAATTATAAAACAACTAAATACAAACAAATCATTTGCTGGGGCTGCACTTGGGGCATGGGCAATCGCTGAAATGCAGATTATGGTAGTTTTTGAGATTTATGGCGTAGTTGCGCAGTTTGTAGTCCGGAAAGGCAATTTTTAGGGTTTTCTTGCATTTCCCACACAATTTCTGCAGACATTTGGTGCAATGCCTGATCCTTTCCGGATTGTTGACACAATTCTGACATAAAGCTTAGCCACATTTGGCACAGAGTTCACCCTCCTGAATTCCAGATTAGCAGCAGCCAAACAGAGACTGGTTAGTTGGTTGCTTGTAGGTTCTCTCAGCAGGCTCTTAGATGGGCTAGTTGTGAATTTACTGGAAGGGTTAGCTATTCAAGGGTTCTTCAACTGACTACTGCTGAGGCTATGGCTGCTCGATGGTTGCTTCGGCTTTGGTCTTCCTTTTTTGGTAGTCGTCCTTCTCTTGGATGAATTTGACCGGGATTTCGGTTGTTTTGCAGTGCTGCTCGTTTGCGTCAACGTAGTCGAACTTTAACGGTCTGATGTAATTGCTCTTCATTATGCTATTGCGATATGAATCAATATAATGAAACTCGAAATATGATGTACCCAGACTGCCCAAAAGGCAGTCCAATCTGAGGGCAGCAGTAATAGTAATAAGGAGGGTCGGGGTAAAGCCTCCCTGTCAGAATCGATCAGAAAGGCCCAGAATGACTTCTAAGCACTGCCTATCCCGTCCTAATCACCATATACCTCAAACCCTTATACACTCACCCTTGGGGACGCCCGAACCTCAACCCATCGCATCACAGCGACAACCGGATTAAATGGCAGATGTCTACATTTTGAGCACACGCTATTTTTTGGGCAAGATCGATAAGAGTCGACTGTGCTAATTAGTTTCCCAATTCTTGGTATTTTTATCCCATGTAGCATTTAAAAATATTATGTATAGTTTTGCTTATCTCTAAAAGCCACTATCTTCTTATTGCTTGGCACTCTTGAAAGTAGTATTAAAAGAGAGAATAGTGGCTCTACATGCCAACAACTTTTCCCCTCAAATAGTTTTGGACAAAAATAGTATCGCCAAATAGAAAAACTGCAACCATCTATGTTTTATAATAGTTTAGAAAACACTAACATTCTTCCATGCAACTATAGCTCCTTTCTCCAGCGTGCCAGTCAAAGATTTTTCTACCTCAGATCAGAAAACTCCTCTAAGGCCTGTCTTCCATCCAACAAATCAATACAATTGAGGTGTACAATGAATTAGTTGAGCAACGGATTAAGCCCCTTAATCTAAAATTAGAAAATTGGAGGGATAGTGGTCTTTGCCCCAACTGCATGAGCGAGTACAACCGACAGCACATGGGTTTGAGCATTAGCGGGTTTGGGCAACTAACAACAGAACAATTTTCCGGCAACGAAACAGGGAGGATTAGAAAATTACTCATATTTTTCTAATCCTCTGTCGACCTTTTCGAAGAGTCCTACAAATGCTTCGACAACTGATGATACTTTCACTCAATTATTTTTAGTTAATATATTACATGTTAGTTATATTTGATATTCTACAAACAACGAATCCTAAGAGTTTAAGTGTAGGCTAATAACTTTTGATGATTAGAGCACTTCAATCGATCTCACGTGTGTTCCCTTTTTCCACAGTCTCGGAAGCAACCATCTAACTGGTACCCTTCGAGAGATCCAGGACAAGGCTTAGTATTTCCGGCTGCCTGAGGACTCCATCCCAGTCACAACCCAAGTCACCCGTCTGGAGCTGCTGCAGCATTACAAATAACTCAACATCATGAGAAATATGGAGATCACTTGCGATATCCTCTACAAGGCAAAGAAGATCCAAGGGTTCTGCCATCTCTACGATGGTCAGGTACACTTCAATCCATCAAGGAGGCCATCCCTGAAGGTATGGAGGCTGCTCTCACCTTTCAAGACCCCCTCATTGGTGCATACAGGATACACTGTCAGGCCTACAAAAGGGGCATCTCAGTTAGGCAGATTATAGGGGAGATGTTGGGCAAAAGAAACGGGGCAACTCAGGGTCGGGGCGGGTCAATGCACTTCTACAAAAAGGAGATAAACTTCTACGGAGGGAACGGGATAGTGGGGGCCCAGGTGCCAGTGGGTGCAGGGTTGGCCTTCGCCCTAAAATACAACTAAAACAAGCAAAACGTAGCCTCAGTAATGTTCGGAGACGGTGCAGCCAACCAAGGGCAGCTGTTCGAGGCAGCCAACATGGCCAAGATATGGAACCTGCCAGCTTTGTTCATCTGCGAGAACAACAACTACGGCATGGGCACATCGGTGGTCCGCTCTTCTATGAACATTGAGTTTTATAAGAGAGGGGATGTCATCCCTGGCTTCAGGATTGACGGCAACAATGTCTTTGAGGTTCGTTAGGCTTTCAAGTGGGCAAAGAAGTGGGCAATTTAGAATGGGCCGCTTTTTATTGAGCTCATTTGCTATCGCTACCATGGGCATTCCATGTCAGACCCTGGAGTTACATACAGGAAGAGGGATGAGGTCCAGGGCTACAGGAAAACGAAGGACCCTATTCTCATTCTACGCCAAATTGCAGAGAAAAACAACTTGGCCACTGCTGAATAGCTGGAGGTAAGGTTGTTCTAACTGAGTAAATAGAAAACGAGGCTGAGACCTGGGTGAAATCGGAGGCCAAACTTGCAGAGGAGGACCCGTAGGTAGATCCCAGTGAGTTGACAAACCATGTCTATGTGGACAATCAGAAGCGTAGGTTTAGACTAACCAAGATTTTATCAGAGGGAAGTTATACGAGGAGTCAATAAGGCCTCAAGGGCAGAAGTACTGATAGCTAAACCTACCACTAAACTCAATTAGATAATGTCATTACATTACTAACATTATGATAACTAAGACAAGACATCTAGTATTAAGATACTATGGATATACTGAGGCAATATACTTTAAGCATTCAAAAACTAAATCAACCTCTTTACAGTTTATGCTTTGCAATTGAACAAATGATAAAGGGCCGATCGGATAATCAGTTGAGTACGCAGCTTTCGTAGGTGGGGATCATATACTTGATGTTGATAAATGCGTCCTAGATAGTGCAAACCTTACCTCTCCTCCCGTCTGCTACAGCAGCTCCAAGGTCTATCCAATCAGATCGCCCAGATTCAGCCTCTTCCTCTGGTTGTACTCTATCTTGTCGCCGATGTTGGTGTTGTTGTTCCTGAAGATGTTGAAGATGGGCAGAATCTGCCGGTAGTAGGGGACAAGTGCTTCTCCGATCATGTCTCCTGAAAGCACCAGTTTCTGGATCACCTTCAGCATTGTTGCGATTATGTCAGGGTCTCGAGTGTTTAAGGCGGCTGAGTCAAGTTGCAGTTACTTTTGATGGGGATGATCAGCTGGGGAATCACTGGCAGGATCTTGTTTCCTCCTTTGTCCAGCAAGTCATAGGTCCCCATAATCGCAAAGGCACGGTAGGGGTCGAACTTTTCACGGGCTCCATCGAAAAAGATGGGCAGATAGTGGTGGTAATCAAGGGATTCAACTGCCACTTTCCAGACTAATTTGGGGAGTGAGTTTTGATGGTCTACTCTGATGGGCAAATCTCCTCTATCGTAGTAGCGTCTGAACTCAGAAATGGCGACTTCCCTCTTTTCGAATGCGCCTGATTTGGGCACTGGTTTCTGGAACTCTGCCTTCTTTTAGAGGGTGCTTGAAGTGCGGCCTCCGATTCCGCTCTTTTTTGTATGCTTGGAGAGAGAGCCTGAGAGCGTAAACTCATGGATGGGTTAGTGCACAGTCTATTTAAGCTTTTCTTTTGGGATGTACTCTTTGGGGAAGTCGCCGAAGGGAGAGTGAGGGTTTTTGGGCGCATATGGGTTTTTCCATGGTTTGTAGGATTAATTGTTTTGCTTTCCAAGGATGTTTTTGAGTTGGTCTTCGCCTGGATGAGTAAAGTTGTACACTGGATTTGAGATGCAAGGTTATCTCTGCGTAGTGAGTTGGCGATAGAACTTTGCTGTAGTTTGGGGAGCATGTTTATAAGTTATAAAATTAAAATAATTAAAACCAACCCAACTTATCCTAACCCATTCCCACCCTAAAACTGTCACCCTTTGTGATCTTTCTGGCAAGGATTTGCCTTCGTTTGCTTTGCCCACAACTTATTCCAAACGCAAATCTATACAGAACCAAGTTCATGTAATAAATAGTTAATCCATTCTAAGTAGAGAAAGAAGGCAACAACCCCACAACCAGTCACTGTTTTCGTGATTGAAGGGCTATTTCGTGATTAGTTCAGGCAGTTAATTGTGTTGCCGACGGTCAGTGGTTTTGGTGAGTATTAATTGTGCAATTGGTTTTAGCACTAAGCTTAGTTTTTAAGTTAAATTGTTTAATAATTTTACAAGGTCCTCCCATGAACATCCTGTCAACAGAAGAAATGAGATAGGCTGAGCAATCTCTCAGCAAGATTTCAATTACCCCACCCTACAAACTCAAAGTTCCCTCCGAGAGAGAAATTCTGAATATGGCTATGTTTGAGGGTACCGTCTTCCCTGCGGCCACTCCACAGGCTCAAAAAGCAGTGCAGCGAATGATAACCTTAGCTGAGAACATGCGAAGTCTCAAACAGTCCCAGCCCAACGCGATACTGCACATGTTGACGCTGGCTCTCATTAACATTCTTTACCAGGACAAATACAGTGCCTCGAACGAGGGGGAGGATAACAGCTACCTCCTTTAGACGCTCAAATGCACCCTCTACTCCCACGATTTGTAGCTCAAACAGATCAAAAACGTGGACTTTCCCTTCGAAACAACCCAGCTCAAACTATTAGTCCTCCAGTTCTTCTCTTATATGTAAGAGCAGTCGCTTAGTATAAAGGCAAATCGGATCAGATCGGCCCTGTGGATTTTTCAGCACAACCCTCTCCTTCTCTCGACCTTCACTCTCTTCTTAAGGCTGATTCTCTTTAAGATAGGCGTGGAGGATGCTCAAGATTACAGAAAAGGGTTGGATTGTGAGGAGGCAATAATGAATCTGATTGAGTACTTTGATTTGCACTACCGGAGCTTCGGGGAGTTGATCCTGTTCTACGAAGATGGGCTTTTCCTATCGATGGTCTAGAAGGAGATAGTCTTTGGGGAGTACTACTAGAACTAGCGTTAGAAGGAGAACCAGAAGCAGCAGCTGGAGATCAAGTCCTCAGTCAAACTTAACATGATTGAGTCCTTTTTGGTCAATGTCAATTAGAAGAATTCGATGATTTCTCCCAAAAAACCAGGGATTGTCGATAGCGATCTCAAACTGTTCAACTTCATGCTTGAGAATAGTAACTAAGACGAAAGTTAGCAGAATTTGGTGCATAAGGAAAAAGACATCGAAATGGACACTCCACACTTCAAAGATACCTCTGAACAGTTTCATTTTCAAAGGAAAAGGAAGTAAAGCTAGTTCAAACCCTAAGTGGTACGCAATTAATTCCAAAGGCTGATTATGGATGAATCACAGGAGTTCAGCTAGGAGGAGGATGCAGCTCATACTCCCTATCTAGGGGGTGAGAACCAGTTCAACTTTCTTGCGCATGGGGGTAAGCACCTCAATTCCACTCAACAGCTAGACAGTCCAATTGATGAGTTGATTAATGTCTTGAATCCTAAAATCATAGCTCGCAAATCGTAATCTCCTCAAAATTACTTCCAGCTTTCTAACGTGAGTTAGGACATTTAGTAAATCAATACCAATATATTCACCAATGGAAGCTATTCAGTCAACCAAAAAACATAGATGTTGGCAAGCACTTTCACTGACATATAGAAGAGGCAAAGCAAAAAGGAAATTTCTTGTTAATCATGGCTCGAAATTATCAACTGCTTCTGCAGAACAGCTAGGTTACAGAGAAACACTATAGCTTCTAAAGTTGTTTAGGTTCAATTTGTCCCTGAGCAAAACAAGGCTAAAAGTACTTACCTTCCTCACATTACTTCTCCCAAATTTTTCAATAATAAGACTGTTTTTGACAAAAAAGCAAAAGAAGACGAGTATCTAAACAAGCATAAAACCAAACAGGTAAACACCAAAAAAGAAGAGAAGGTTCACTTAGATAGAAAGCCTGCCTTTTTGAAAAACTTGAAGAAAAATAAGGCTGAGTCCACTCTGGAGCAAGATTTCACAAGGTCTGCAGTAAATGAGTCGAAAAAGTTCGAAGAGGGTATGACTAAACAAACAAGTCATCAGCGTCTGAGGTACAGCAAATTCAACTCCTGTGTGGAGGAGATGTAAGCTGATAAACATTACAGCAAATCAATGCCTAAGCAGACCTAAAACAGGAGAGTTAAAACTCTTTCGGAGTTGGCTGAGAAATAAAGGGTTGAGCACAAGGCTGAGACCTCAGAAACTTATCGCCTTGAAGTAAATAGTAAGCCTTGGCAGACTCACTCTAACTTCATTCAAAAGGTGCCAGATTACTCCCAAATGAATAAAGCAAAAACAAGCCAGATTTCCAACCCTAACTCAGCTATTTCCTCCACTTCTCCTCTAAAGTTCATAGCTCCGGTGCAAACCATCGGGTCATCAGTTTACTTAAATGCCCACAAAACCAATCCGAACAAAATTGTCTTCAAGCTAGATGCAGAAAAAGGGATCTTGCCAGCCAATCCAGAGATGAAGCTAAGTCACCAATAGACTAAGATGCCAAGAATGCCACTCAACAATGCCCAACCCTACATTAAGATACAGAATCCTGTTGTCAAAATTGAGAGATAGATGGGCCAATTCAAGAATAAACTTTGATTTATTACATTACGTTTTTTCTTCACTCATTGTACAAATCTAACAAACTATGAACCTTTATATAGTAATCATTAATAAGGACTTTTTATCACAAATCACATATCTCTGACATCATTCTTCTCATTTTGCACGAAATTTGCTATTGCTTCATTATTTCCTGCTTAATGCTCGCAGTTGAGGCTTATTTAGTCGGCAAAAGGCATATTTAGGCCAACTACTGCTTCAACTTCAAGGTTTTCATCTTTTACTCTTTGAATAGGGCTGTTTCTCCTTGAATTTCGGTCTATGTTTGGTTTATCGCCTTCCTCTTTTCTGTGTTCAGGAGCTTCAGTTTACTGTACTACTCCTATTTCGATAGCAGCTCCAGTTTTAGCAGTTGACTCTCTTTGCTTACTGAGTTCAAGGTTACTGCATTGCCTACGAACTCCTGCTTTATGCTTTTGAGCTCCATCTACTTTCGTGCACATTACTCTTTCACCTCAGTTAGACGCTTGAAATTTGATGGGTTGTTCTCTGCTGAGAGACTCATGAGGTTGGATTTGGCTGCCTCCATTTCTCGTTTTTGTTGAACTAACTGCTGCTTTCTCGCAACTTCTTTTTTCAAGCTCTCATAGACCGACCTAAGACGAACAACGCAAGTATTTTCTTCCTAAAGCAAGGCCAGCACTTTTCTAGTCTAAACGTTGACTTTCTTTTGTTGCTCGTTGATTTGTTATACAATCTGCGACATCTCGTTTCTTTGCATCGAATAATTTCTTTGCTTTTTATAATTTCTATACACATAAACAAACAGACATCATCCGAAGCCATACAATCCTTATAAGTTTATTTGAACAATAATGCTAAGTATTCAAACTCAAATCAAACATTCTGTTATTATCACAAAGATTGAAACTCTGAGCCATTATTGGGCAACTGCTATGATATCTGATAGTCGCTAGCTTCTTGTCTTGGTCTGAGGTTTCGGACAACTGAAGTTGGAGTGTTTGAGAAATGAAGATTTTTGTTGGAAAATTATAACAAATGTAAGTAAAGTAGAGTGTTATATATAATCAAAAGGGGGAGATATTGAGCCAGTCTCCCTCAGGTGGCTCAGGCGGACTCTCCCCCTCTTTTTTGTTTGGCCCACTCCCCTAGGCCGGTTTGGAGTGGGTTCTTTGGTGGATGCTGAGTCCAAGGATGCTTCTGAAGGTTTTTTTGCACTCAGTGCATTCAAACCATCCCGCATCCTTGGACTCTTTTTTAATGAGGGCAGTCGCTTTTCGGACTTTGGCGTGCCTCTTCACGAAGAGCTTCTAAAATAAGATATAATTTACCCCTATCTTTTACAACTCCTTGGCGGTGTTGGAGTTCTCTTCCTCCAGCTTCTTGGCCAGCTAAAGCCCTTGCTGATTCAGCAAGAACCTCTTCCAGAACAAGTCGTGGTAGTCTACATTGGGGTCATAGGGGGGGGCTTCGGGTTGGGAGAGGGCATGTTAGGGGCAAAGGTCAACTTTTCTAAGCTCCTTGAGCTTCTCGACTTTCACCAATACCTCTGTTTCTATAGCTGCCACCCTTTGGTGGAGCTGGTATTTGGTCTACTCGCCAGAAGCTTTCGAATCTTTATTAGCTTTGTCCATTATAATAGTATACATCATCAAAAAAGGGGGGCGATATTTAAACACCAAGTTTTTTCCCAAGAGATATAGGATAGTTAAAGCTCCAGGAAATGGAGCAGAAAACCCCTTCCTATGCTTATAATGATGTTTGAACAATATTTTCAGGTTTACGTATTTTATTAGTTGCTTATAAAGGGCCATTTTATAATAGAAAGGAATTGACTTTCCCTTTTTTTGGTTATTTTACAAAAATATACATAAATAAAGAGTTTTCAATGCATAACAAAGTCATTAATGGCACTTTTTGCCCATTAAAGCCAAAAATATCAAAGTTTTGTAACTCTCAATCGGTGAGTATGGGTGGGTATATAGGCACTTTCCAGATGTCTGCTGGACGTCAAATCACAAATGGTGCCTTTTTAAGCAAAAAGTAGTCAAAATAAGCTCTTCCTGTTTCAAAGCCCCTCACATATGAATGAATCGAATCATATGATTCAATATATGAATAATATATCAATATACTTTATAGAATA
>Ga0316217_10003318_pt1 | contig 18474 bp, 15 predicted proteins | sample 1anoAmetaG_FD_203633 | JGI IMG/M metagenome (GOLD analysis project Ga0316217, IMG submission 203633) | Freshwater microbial communities from Trout Bog Lake, Wisconsin, USA - 1anoA | ecosystem: Environmental > Aquatic > Freshwater > Lake > Hypolimnion/Profundal zone | place: USA: Wisconsin...
ACTTTGAATCCAAAGATTTACCGGTTTTATGTGCAGGCAGGAATCAAATACCTGTTTTGTGTGAAGAAGAAAAAAGGTAAAAGTAAGGCCGTGAATAATGCAAAAATAGATGATCCTGTTTTTTAAACGGCATCAGGGCTTTTATTTATCCGGTAAAATAAGGTTGACCGCTATTTAAGCGAAGCGATCAAAACCCCGGATAAACGCCAGCTTTTGTTTATAGAGGTTGATGCATAACGGGAAAAATATATCGATATCCGGACCCGTACAGGCAGCATGCATTCTTTAAAATAAACAAAGCTTATAGCCCGCTGATTTAGTATACAGCTTTAAAACAATCCTGAGGCAATTTTACTTGTACGAAAAAAGCCCCTCAACTTTTGGGTTGAAGGGCTTATGATGAAGTTGGTTATGATCTGATGAATATTTAAAACAAAACTGCCTCTCAGAAGTGGCTGATAATTTCATCGCCAAACTCGCTGCACTTAATTTCGGTTGCGCCATCCATTAAGCGGGCGAAATCGTAAGTAACACGTTTGTTATGAATAGCAGCTTCCAGGCCTTTGTGTATCAGTTGGGCAGCTTTGTCCCAGCCTAAATATTCAAACATCATGGCTCCTGAAAGGATAACTGAACCCGGATTTACTTTATCAAGATCGGCATACTTAGGTGCAGTGCCGTGGGTAGCTTCGAATATAGCGTGGCCGGTAACATAGTTAATGTTAGCGCCCGGTGCTATACCAATACCGCCAACCTGTGCAGCTAATGCATCGCTGAGGTAATCGCCGTTCAGATTCAAAGTGGCAATTACATCAAAATCTTCAGGGCGGGTTAACACTTGTTGCAGGGTAATATCTGCAATTGAATCTTTGATAATAAGCTTACCTGCAGCACTTGCGGCTTTCATTTCTTCGTTTGCCTTGGCTTCGCCGTGTGCTTTTTTAGTTTTTTCCCAGGTGTTCCAGGTATAAGTGCTGTCGGCAAATTCTGTTTCAGCCAATTGGTAGCCCCAATCGCGGAAAGCGCCTTCAGTGTACTTCATGATATTTCCTTTGTGCACTAAGGTAACTGACTTGCTCTTGTTCAACAACGCATATTCAATAGCCGCACGGATCAAACGCTGCGAACCTATTTTTGATACCGGCTTAATACCAATACCCACTAAAAGCTCAGGATCGTTATCTTTAAGTTTGGCAGCCTTTAAGTATTCCTTGCCTTTTTTCTTATCGTTAAAACGGATCTTGCCGAAGTCTTTTTCAAAAGTCTTTTTAATGAATTTGAGCATCTTCACTGAGTCCTCGCTTCCGGCAGCATATTCAATACCGGCGTAAATATCTTCTGTGTTTTCGCGGAAGATGACCATTTTAACTTTTTCAGGGGCCTTAACCGGGCTTGGTGTGCCGGCATAATAGCGCACAGGGCGAAGGCACACATAAAGGTCAAGTATTTGGCGCAGAGCCACGTTTAACGAGCGGATACCACCGCCTACAGGCGTTGTTAAAGGGCCTTTAATGCCTACCAGGTATTCTTTAAATGCATCGAGGGTTTCGTCAGGTAGCCAGCTGCCGGTTTTATCGAAGCTTTTTTGGCCTGCCAATACTTCTTTCCATTCAATTTTCCTTTTGCCTTTATAAGCATGTTCAACTGCTGCATCCAAAACGCGCACTGATGCGTGCCATATATCCGGGCCTGTTCCATCACCTATAATAAAGGGGATGATAGGGTTTTCAGGCACTTTCAACTTACCTCTGCTGATTGTTATTTTCTCTGCCATAAAATGTTTATATTGATTAATTTAAAAAAATCGAGGAACAAATTTATCCGAATTTACAAGAACCCAAAATCTATTCGCTTTTATAGATAAAGCTGCAATTTGAACAAATAAACAGAATAAAGGCACCATTTTACATGATTTTGATAAGCTTTTGTGCTTTGCTTTGGTTTTTAAAGCATTTGCAAGGCTTTTAGCACCAATTTTTGGGGTGCGCTTCTGTATAATTTCATCGTATCGCATTTTTAAGGGTGCTTACCGGAGGTGGTCGGTGTAAAACAAGCGTGGGTTTACATAGTTAAAAGAAGGTTCAGAAGTTGTAAAATTATCTAATTTATTATGCGTATATAATTAATTATCAAGTAAGTAAAAAAGTATGCCCCTTTTACACTTTTTACCCGTTTTGAGGTATGTTAAAGGGCTAAATTATTGGCTATCAGTATTTTATTTTTGGCGTTAGCATGAAATGTGTAAAGGGATGTAAAAGCCTCGTTTTTTATGGCGTTACGACACTGCGATAGAAGTGGCCGCTGTTTCAGCAAATCATCAACAAGCGCGTGTGCCCGGTTATTTCGGTGGGTGCGCGGTGTATGCAGGGCGGCACTTTACTTTCAGGATGATCAACGGCCAGCCTCCATAAGTTACCAAGGCCCAGGCTTATGGGGTATGCACCGGGTTTGGGCCGGTAGTGGAGGTCAAAGAAATGTTCAGTTAAAAATGATTCAAATCCTTCATCTGTTCCGCTGTATAGTTTTTTAAGTTCATTACGTATTTCGGGCACCAGCACTTTTTGTTCGGCTTGTGCGTTTGGCAGTATGTCGCTGGTATCGCCGTAGTAAGTGCATAAAAAAGTATGGGTTGGTACCGGCGAGCGGTCAACATGATAAGAGTAAACATCGGTGGGGAAAAGCGAGTAGGCGTCATCTCTTTGGTAATACCTGATAAGGTTAAGGGTGGGTGACGCACCATTTGCGGCTAAAAGCTTAAAGTCGTTTAAAAGAATTTGGCGGGCAAGCTGCCCTTGCTCACTCAACTGCAGGGCAAGCAGTTCGTCCTGTTCAAGCACTGCTATATTTCCGGTTAACTTTACCTTTTGCACTATCTCGGCAAAATCACCGGTTAGGTTGCGGGCCCAGCAAAAGGCATTCACTGACCCCTTAAAAGGCTTGCCAACCAGGTCTTCAAAATTTGTTACATACTCAATTTGCTGGTCAACGGTGGATAAATCTGTCATCATAGATGAAGTTAAAAATAGGCTTTTCGCTACTCCTTTTTGCTTTGAAAATTGTTGTGGTGGGGTGAAGTGTTTGACCTGTGCGTGCAACCACCCCAAGGTCTGCACCTCCTCAGAAAAGGAGTGGAGTTAAAGTGTAAAACAACCTATATGCTCGAACAAACGGCTTTCTCTTCATTTTTCTTATCGCAAGCTGCGTAATTAAGTTAAAACTAAGTTGTTGCCGTAAAAAATGCCATCGGTTTTACCGAATTAAACCGTACATTTGAGAATGCACTTTAAAAAGGTAATAACAGCAGCGGTAATAATTTTGGCCGTGGCTATATCCTGCTCTGCATTTTTATTCCGGTCGTTTAATACGGACCGGTATAAAATATTTTTTGATGAGCGCCTTATTAAAGGCAAAGGAGAATACCTGGCCACGAAGATAAAAGACCTGAATCATTACAAGCGCCCTAACATTATTATCATTCTGGCCGATGACCTTGGTGCTACGGACTTATCGTTATACGGAAATAAAAGCGTTTACACTCCTAACATAGATGGCATTGGTAAAAACGGCGTGATGTTTACCGAAGGCTATATTTCTTCACCTGTTTGCTCTCCTTCGCGTGCAGGTATTATCACCGGTCGTTACCAGCAAAGATTCGGGCATGAATTTCAGCCACAACAGCGCTACCTAAAAAACATGGCAGAGTATTATGGTTTTAAAATGCTGCCGAAGTTTAAACCGCTTTCGCCTATTAAAGAACTGGAGGTGCCCAGCACCGAAGACCGGTTAAGGCAAGGCCTTCCTCCATCTGAAATTACCCTGGCAGAGTTGCTGAAGAAATACGATTATAAAACTGCCTGCATAGGTAAATGGCATTTAGGGGCTGCCGATTTTGCCAAGCCTACCGTGCGCGGATTCGATTACCAGTACGGGTTTTACGAGGCTTTTACTTTGTATGCTCCCAAAGAGAATCACGATATTGTAAACTGTCCTATCAAGCGCGATTTCATGGATCATCATGAATGGGAAACTGCCGAGGGCCGCAAAGGTAACTGTGCAATTCTGCGTAACTGCTGCGAACGCCAGGAAGAGGATCGGTATTTAACCAATGTGCTTACCGATGAGGCTATTGGTTTTATGGACAGAAGTAAGGATGAACCTTTCTTTTTGTATCTGCCCTACAACGCACCCCATGCGCCCTTGCAGGTACCACAAAGCTACTACAAACAATTTGCCAACATTAAAGACCCTGTAAAGCGCATTTATGCGGCCATGATAAAGTGTCTGGATGACCAGGTTGGCCGTGTATTACATCATGTTGATAGCCTTGGCCTGGCCGATAATACCATCATTGTATTTTTAAGTGATAACGGTGGTGCATCTTATAACGGCACTACCGATAATGCACCCTACAGGGGGGGTAAGCTTACTAATTTTGAGGGCGGTATCAAAGTACCTTTTATGATGGAGTGGAAGGGTAAGATTAAACCGGGTACCAAGTATACACAGCCGGTTATCTCGATGGATATTTTTGCCACTGTGGCTGCAGCCATTGGTATAGACTTGCCTACCGATAGAAAATATGATGGTGTAAACCTGCTGCCTTATGTTGATGGGGAATTAAGCCAGGCACCGCACCAAGCCTTATATTGGAGAAGCGATTTTAATAAAGCGATACGCAAAGGCGATTGGAAGCTGATAGTAAATGAATACGACAATACTAATCAGCTTTACAACCTTAAAACCGATAGCGTAGAAGCCCATAACCTATACGCGGCTAAACGCGAAGTTGCCGATGACCTGCTGCACAGCCTTGACGATTGGGAAAAAGAAATGATAAAGCCGCTTTGGCCACGGGTGGTTAATTATGTTTACCGCGATGAGAAGGGAACTTATGTTTTTGCGTTTTAATGCGCACAAACTTTCAAAACAAAAATCAAAAAATGAGCAAGCCTGATAACGACCACAAACCGTTGCACCTGACAATCGAAAATCTGGGGTCGACAACTGCCCCGGTTTTAATTGGATTATATGGAGCAGATAATGAATTTTTAAACGATAAAGATACGCTCAGAAAATATAAGTTCGTTCCTGATGGCGACGTGCTGAAGGCAAGCATTACGGACCTTCAATACGGCACTTACGCCATGGCTCTTTTTCAGGATATGGATAACGATGGTAAGATTGAACGGAACTTTATAGGTATACCTAAAGATCCTTACGGATTCTCAAATAATGCACGGCCTGCCTTTAAAGCACCTTCGTTTGAAGATTGCTGCTTTGATTACAGCGAGAACGAAAACACAGTTGAAATATCGATGATAAGATAAGTGTTTGAAAGAACCGCGTTACTGGTATTAATTCAGTGCCTGTTCTAATTCTTCTTTTTTTCTCAGGATATAGCCTTCCAAAAGGTCAGGGGCGGCCTGCGAAACAAATCTTATCAACTTGGCATCGGGCCCAACCATTACCCGCTTTGATTTTTTCTGTATCGCTTTTATAATGATGCTTGCGGCCTTATCTGAAGAAGTAATTACCAGTTTTTTAAAGTGCTCTACAGCCTGTTCTTTATTCTTGTAGTGAATGCCGTTACGGGCTATATCAGTATCAATGCCACCGGGATGCACACAAGTAACAGCTACGTTCGTTTTTACTAATTCAAGGCGTAATGATTCAGTAAAGCCGCGTACGGCGTATTTAGAAACGCAATAAGGTATCTGGCTGGGTATACCCATTAAACCAAATACGCTGGAGGTATTTACTATGGCGGCTTCAGGCCTGCTTATCAGAATATCAAGGAATGCCCTGGTATGATGTATAACGCCCCACATGTTTACGTTTATCAAACGTTCAAAATCTGTCAACGGTATTTCGTTCAATGTGGCCTCGCCAATAGCCATGCCGGCATTGTTGATCAAAACGTCTATAAACTTAAATTCGGCCAAAACCTTTTGGGCAAAAACATCTATTTCATCCTTTTTACCAACATCTACAAGGTATGTTTTACATTGGCCTTTATTGACTTTTTCTATCTGCAACCTGGTCTCATTCAGCCCTGCCTCGTTCTTATCAGACAGTAAAACAGTGGCCCCTGCTGTGGCAAGTTGTAATGCCATTGACCTGCCCATGCCTGAGCCTGCCCCGGTTATAACAACTATCTTTTGATTAAAATTTTTCAATGGTGTGGTTTTTGTATTTGGAATGAACAACCAAGATAGGGAAATTAAATACTTACTTCCTGCCATCCGTAAATAAAAAAGGCCGGCAAAACAATTGCCGGCCTTTTATCTGAATTTGAACTGGTTACGCAATCTTTCTTAAAGGCAACTCAGTTATTATTTCTTTGCCCGGAGCTTTAATACCAAAGGTTTGGTAAATTTCTTCAAGCGAAGAGCCTTCTTCTTCAAGAGCCTTAGGCAGGGCGTAAGCCACGCGCTCTAACAGGCCGTTTATATCTTCAAGTGTATTGTGGTTGTTAACGGTAATTCTCAATCCCGAGTTTTTCATAGGCACTGCGGGGAAGAATGTAGTCATGCAGTAATAACCTTCCTGCTGAAGGAATTTCGATATTTTGAAGGCTACCTCTGTTTTGCCCAAAGCAATGTAAAATATAGGGGTCAGGTCATTGTTTACCACCGGCAGGTTATACTTGGCGCCGGTTTGGGTAAAGTAAAACATTCTTTCAAAAAGATCGTTTTGCAAAACATCTATCTCATCGCTCAAATGTATTTTGGCAGATGCAATGTTAGCACCCAATACCGCAGGCTGTAAGGGGCCCGAGAATATACTGGTGCTGCTGAAGTTCTTGATAATGGTTTTAAGGTAATCATCATTGCAAACCAACGCGCCACCGCAGCTTCCAAAGCCTTTTGCAAGCGAAGTTGCCATGATCATTTTATCGTGGTAAGGCATTTTTGAAAGTGCATAACCTCTTCCGTTTTTGCCTGTCCAGCTCATGCCGTGCGCATCATCTACGTACAGGTGAAACTGCTCATACTGATTCAACATCTGGTATATTTCAGTAAAAGGAGCCGCATCTCCAAACATAGAGTATACGCTGTCGCACATATACCATACCCGGTTGTGGTTTTGCTTTAATATCTGTATCCGCGTTTCCAGGTGGTCCATGCGGTTGTGTTTAATAATCTCAGTATGCACACCCTCCGGCTTAACCATCTGCACCGCATTTTTTACACTGTTATGCACTTGCTGGTCCATAATGATAGCATCATTTTCATCCATGATGGTAGGAATCATCGCTATGTGGCCCAAACTGGTGCTTGGTGCCAGGTATGTTGGTTTGCCGAATATCTGTGCCAGTAAACCCTCCATTTCTTCATAAAGACCCAATGAAACCGTAACTCTTGAGCTTGAAAACTGGGTGCCGAATTTCTGCACTGCCTCAATGGCAGCTTGTTTCATTGATTCGTTTGTTTCTAGCCCCAAATAGCTGCAGTTGCTGAAAAATTTGCATTCTTTATCCCGAATGGTAATATGCCGACCGTTGTAAGTTTCATCCTGGGTACTTAAATGAAAAAAACCCAGTTCCACAGCCTTAACGGCCTGCTTGTACATGATGTCAATAAATTCTTTTTTCATAATCCGGGGTTTAGGTGGTTTAATAATTCAAAATAGCAAACTTTTGGTTAATCAAACATGACCAAAATGACATTTTAAGTAATTTACAAGGGGGGGACTGATTTTACTGACAAAAAACAAATTGCACTTTGTATGAGAAAAACAACTTCGGCAGTAAGCTCGAACCATGGTTTTTTATGGAAACAACGTTTCAATTCTGTCGCTCTGATATCGAATGTCGGAAAAAAATATAGATAATTAAAATTTGTACTTGAGGTAATTAACAACGCTGTCCAGAAATTGTCCATAATTTTATGCGCTCAACTCCATATATTTGAGAAAACTACATCTTCTGTATAAGCAATTCTTAAATCTTTTCCGGCTTGAAACCTATTGGAAGGAGAGAATTGGTGGAATTCTGGGGCTAAGTATGTATTTATTGGGCAATCTGCTCGAAATCGCCACATCAGCTAACCACACAACTTCTGATCCTCCTGTTATCTGGGTTACAGGAACAATACTCAGTTTTGCAGTTGTTGGCGTATCTGTGAGCAAGTACCGGCAGTATACAGGCATATTATTTAAGGTCTTTGCATATTTTATCAACTTTAATATCATTCTTAGTTTTGCCGAAAGCACGATCAGCAACAATCCCGACGCCTCGTTTTATCTGTATTTAAGCTACTTCGTTTTCTTCATCACCAGCCAGCTTTTTGATTCGCGCAGAGAAATCATTGCGATGACAACGGCAGAGGTTGTGTATTTTGCCTGGGCCATTTATTTCAGCTATGACCATCATCCTGCTTTAATGCAGCCTTTAAATCTATTGATTGCTGCGTTTGTGCTTATCGGCAATTTTGTAATTGGCGTTCAGCGCCTAAAACTAACGCAGATATCAGGCGATAGCTCTATTCAGTTTAAAGCCATCAGTGAAAATGCGCGCGATATACAATGTATCATTAATGGCGACTTCAGATTTTTGTACATCAATCCCGCAGTAAAAGACATTTCGGGATTCAGCTTCGCCGAACTGAACGGCAAGGAATTTTTAACGCTGGTAGCTGATGCCGACAGGGCCGTTGTGTTGGAAACACTTAATAAGATCAAGCAATCTCCCGAAGAAAAATGCAGCGTCGAGTTCCGGATGAAAACTGTTCAGGGCTCTAACGTATGGGTTGAAACCATTTTCAGCAGTTTCAAGATCGGCCGTACCGGTCAGGCCGATCTGATATTTTCTGAAACACGAAATATTGAAACCCGCAAAAAGCTGGAAGAAGAAATTCAGCAACAGTTGTATATGGAGGAAATGCTCATTAAGCACTCCAATCAGTTTATCAACGTTGGCCGGACTGAAATTCAGCAGGGTATTGACATAGCTCTTGATGAGTTTGGAACCAAGTTGCATGCAAATGCCATCATGGTTTACAGAATGAGCGGCAAGCTACAGGATGAGTTCAAAAGCACTAACCAATGGGCTGCTGAGGGGCACGATAATTTACTCAACGTATTTAACAACAGCATTAAAATTAATCAGCAGCTGGTGGCTTTCCTTCGTTCACTCAGGGGCGATAAGGCTTCTCATGGTAATTTTTATACCATGCAGCGTTTAAACGAGATACAGGCTTTAAATACTGCAGATGTACCCGGTTATAAATTCTACCTGGTTCCTTTGCAAAGCGGCAATATTGCCAACGGGTTTGTGATATTTGCTTTTGATGAAAGCATTGCCAATATACCGGTCAGCTTTTTTGGTTTGATTGGTAACATGGTAAGCAGTGCGTTTACGCGCATGCGTACCGAGTTGCGCCTGCACGAGGCCCAGTTAACCAATGAGGCCATTTTACGCGCCCTGCCTGATTGGCTTTATATCATCAATAAGAACGGCGAATTTACCGGTACCAATAATTCATCTACCTTACCTGATTATATTCCGGATTATGGTTTGATAGGCCGAACGTTCAGCGACGTGATGCCAGCTGAAATTGCATTGAGTTTTACTGAGGCCCTTAGCCAGGTAATTGATACTGAAACGGCCTCGTCTTTTGAGTATTACGATAATACAATTTATAAAGAGCGCTTCTTTAAGTCTATTATAGCACCTTTTAAGGCTAACGAATACCTGGTAATTATAAGGGACATAACCGACCTGAAGCAGGCGCAGAATGAGTTGCTTTCGAAAGCCAAAAAACTGGAACAAAGTAATAAAGAGCTGGAGGAGTTTGCCTACGTAGTTAGCCATGATATGAAACAGCCGATCCGGACCATCATTTCGTATCTGTCGCTGCTGAAGAAAAAACACCTGGAGGCTTTACCCGCCGAAGCGCAGGAGTTTGTCAATTACTCTATTGACGGGGCTAATAAAATGAATGATCTGATCCGCGATATCCTGCAGTATTCAAGGCTTGATCAACAGTTAAAAATGGAGACCAACATCTCTCTTGATAATGTGGTTAAGAAAGTGATGAAGGCCCTGAACGAAACCATCGTTGCCAATAATGCTGAAATTATCTGCGCTGAACTTCCTTCGGTAACCGGCAACGAAACAATGCTTACCGAGCTGTTTCAGAACCTGATTGAAAACGGTATTAAATATAACGTTAATCCGAAAAGAGTGATACAGATAAAGGTAACTGAAAGCCCCGTTGAGTGGCTGTTCCATTTTAATGATAATGGTATTGGGTTCGACCAGCAATACGCACAGCAGATATTTAAAATATTCAAGCGTTTGCATACCGATGGCGAGTTCCAGGGTACCGGTATCGGTCTTACAATCTGCCAGAAAGTGGTTGAAAAGCACGGCGGGCAAATATGGGCTGAATCTAAAAAAGGCGTAGGTAGTAATTTCTTCTTTACCCTACCTAAATACGGATAAATAGTTACATTTATGTATGTCATTATTTGAAGTTTCCCTAAACCTGGACTGTTTTTTATCGATAAAAAAGTGAAATGAGATATTCGTTACTGATTGCTTTGTTATTGACCTCCTGTATTTGTTCGGCCCAGAGAAAAAGCTTACCTGCCATAGATACGCTGTTGCAAAAAGCAGATTATCAAAAGGTCTTTTTCCTGCTTGATTCGCTGGAGAAGGCGGGCACCACTGCAGCTGCAATTAACTATTACAGGGTGCTTTGTTATGACGATATGAAAGAATATAACGAAGGTGCCCGCCTCTGTTCAAAGCTGATAGATGAACATCCTGCTCATGATTCAATACTTGTTAATCTTTATGTGCTGCAGGTTGATATTCTGCTCGAAAACCAGAATTATGAAGCCGCTATTAAGGCCTCATTGAAATTAATCAATCTGGATCCGTATAACGCTAATCATTATGTCAACCTGTCAGTTTTATATGGCATGACCTCAGATCTTAGTAAGTCTTTAAAAGCGCTCCGCGACGGCTTAAAATACGACCGGAAGAATCTGTTTATCTATAACAACCTGGCTTATTACAGCGGACATTATAAACATTACGCCCAGGCTATCAAGTATGCCAATATCGGCCTGCAGCTTCCGCAGGATTCTGATTCAAAAGGGATCTTTTACAATAACAGGGGCTACGCCGAAATGAAGCTGCATCGCTTAAAGAAAGCTAACCGCGATATTGATCTGGCAATGATCTGGAACAGCAAAAACTGTTATGCTTATTATTACAAGGCACTGGCAATTTTAAATACCAGGAACAACTTTGAGATTTGCAAATACGTTGACCTTGCTGAGGCGCACGGCGGCCGGAATATGGTTGCGGGCCTGCGGGCTAAATACTGTCATTAACGCCGCTTTACCGATAAAGGAGTAGTTGATGAATCTCAGATTTTTGATTGATTTTTGACCTCACCGGCTTTGGCATTTTTCACTATTTTCATAAGCGGAAGTTTAAACCGGGCCCGAGCTAAAGCGGGCGGTTTCCGGAAAATAAACAATTACCTTATCCAAATCGGTTATTGCACATGGAATACAAAGATTATTATAAAGTAATGGGAGTGTCAAAAAGCGCTACCACTGACGAGATTAAAAAGGCTTTCAGAAAACTGGCAGTTAAATATCACCCTGATAAGAACCCCGGTGATAAAAAGGCTGAGGAAAAGTTCAAAGAAATTGCCGAGGCTAATGAAGTATTGAGCGATCCTGAAAAGAGAAAGAAATATGATGAACTGGGTGCCAATTGGAAAGAGTACGAACAACAACAACAGGCCGGAGGTAATTTCTACGGAGGTCGTTCAAGTAGAGGTAGAGCTGGTGGCGGTTTTAATCCGGAAGATTTCGGTGGCGGAGAAGGTGGTTTTTCAGACTTTTTCGAAAGCATTTTTGGTGGGGGAGGTGGCTTTAGTGGTTTTGGCGGCTCCGGGCGAAAGAGCAACCGCCCTTCAAGAGGGCATGATCTGCAAACGGAAATGGATATTACGCTTGAAGAGGCTTTCCACGGCGGACCCAAGCAAATATCACTCAACGGGCAGTTATTGAAGCTGTCATTGCAGCCGGGCATACGCGAGGGCCAGGTAATTCGTTTAAAAGGCAAAGGTGCTGAAGGTGCCGGCGGCGGAACAAACGGTGATTTGCTCATAGCTATCCATATTGCCAAACATCCGCGCTACGAGGTAAAAGGAAATGATATCTATTTTGATATACCAGTCGACTTGTATAAAGCAGTCTTGGGAGGTAAAATTCCCGTGCAGTTGATTGATAAGCAGATAATGATGGATATTCCTGCAGGCACCGATAGTGATAAAAAGTTCCGCTTAAAAGGTATGGGCATGCGCCTGTTCGAAAAGCCTGATACCAGGGGGGATGCTTACGCGCGGATTCAAATAAAAGTGCCTAAAACACTTACCGCGCGCGAAAAAGAATTATTTGAAGAACTAGCCAAAGCTAAACCATAGCAACGTCAAACACGGCCTTTTTCCAATGCATTTTCGGCTTTAACGCCTAAACCTTTTATAATGGGTTGCAATTCGCCAAAGCGTGGGTCTTTAGTGTGGCCTTGTTTCCAGCGGGCGTAAATCTGCTGTGCAATAACTGCATTCTTATAAAGCCCGAACAAGTAGTAGAAAAGAATATTCGAAACATCGCGACCGCTCTTTTCAGCGTAACGTTCAATCACCTCGCGGCGGGTTAAATTACCCGGTAGCCAGGTTAGGTTGAAAAACTTTATCTCATCCGTGTCACCGGCTTCGCTCCAATAGGCAAGCGTGCCTCCTAAGTCCATAAGTGCATCGCCAACTGTAGCCATTTCCCAGTCCAATACGCCAACAATATCGGCAAGGTTATCGGGGTTTAGCACTACGTTGTCATATTTGTAATCGTTATGTATAAATGCAGCATTTTGTGCGGTCGGGATGTTAATTTTAAGCCAGTCCGCAATTTTATCCAGGCTTCCTATCTTGTCTGTTTCGGAATTATAATACCGCTTTATCCAACCTTCAACCTGCCTTTGTACATAACCATCAGGCTTGCCCAGTTGAATCAATCCTGTGCTTTCAAGATCTAATCCGTGCAACCTAACCAGGTTATCTATCAGCGCTTCAGAACACACGCGTAATACCTCAGCAGGTAGCTGTAATTTCGGTGCATTACTTGCCCTTAGTATTACCCCATCTATGCGCTCCATAATATAGAAGGGGGCCTCCATCACCTCAACATCTTCGCAATAAACAATAGGTGCAGGCACTTTATCGTAAACACTTTTCAAAATGTTAAGCACTTTAAACTCGCGACCCATATCATGTGCTGATTTGATATTTGCACCAAACGGAGGCCTGCGTAGCACATATTCTTTGGTGGCAGTTTTTAAACAATAAGTCAGGTTGGAGAATCCTCCGGCAAACTGGGTTATGTTCAGAATCTCTCCAATCAAGGGGGTGTTTTCCTGTAGGTATAAATTCAGTTTTTGCTGATTTAATTCCTCTCCCTTACGTACGTTAGTTGACGTATCTGATCTATATAAACTCATAAAAACGGAATTGTTTTCTTATTGAAATTTAGTTTCTGTATGTAATCAAAGGGTAATTGTTTATTTCCTTTTACTTTTTATATCCAGTCCGTAATTTTTTAAAATACTTAATGCCAGATTTTGTTTGTGCACTTCATCTGCCCCGTCCCAGATACGGGCGCCGCGCTCATGCCTGTAAAGCGAAGATAAGATGGTATCATCCGAAACACCCAACCCACCGTGTACTTGTATAGCCCTGTCAAGCACCTGCAGCATTACGTTGGCTACATAAAATTTTATAGCTGATATCTGATCGCGTACTTTGGCTGCGCCCAGCTTGTCGATATTATAAGCGGTGCGTAAAACTAACAGTCGTGAGGCATCAATCTCAACCCTGCTCTCTGATATAAAACCCTGTATAAATTGTTTCTCGCCCAAGGCAACTCCTTCTTCTATCTGTCGGTTGGCTGCATATCTGCACATCATGTCTAACGCACGTTCGGCGATGCCCACCCAACGCATGCAATGGTGAATCCTCCCTGGCCCTAATCTTTCCTGCGCTAGTTTAAATCCCGAGCCCGGTTCACCTATTAAGTTTTCAACCGGTACGCGGCAATCGGTAAACCGAACTTCTGCATGGCTGGCCCATCCGCTTCCTGAGTGACCCAATACGGAAACATTCCGTAAAATTTTAAATCCGGGTGCATCCATTGGCACAATTATCATGCTGGCTCTCTTGTGCGCAAACGCCTCCGGGTTAGTAACTGCCATAACGATAGCAAACGCAGATCCCTCTGCGCCGCTGGTAAACCACTTGTGCCCGTTTATTACAAAATAATTACCATCTCTCACAGCCGTAGTACCAAGCTGTACCGGATTAGAACCTGCAAATTCAGGTTCTGTCATCGCGAAGCAACTGCGTATTTTTCCTTCAAGCAACGGATGTAAAAATTGAACCTTGATCTTTTCGGTTGCAAATTTGCTTAACAGTTCCATATTGCCTATATCCGGTGCCTGACAGTTAAAAGTATAATGGCCGAAAAATGGTGCTTCGGCGAGCGCCTCGCTCAGCTGGCCAAATTCGCAAAGGCTCAAGCCCAGCCCGCCTTCGTTGTGGGGTAAATGCAAACCCCAAAGTCCGGCTGCTTTTACAAGTTCTCTTTTCTGCTCAAGTATTTTTGCGGTTTCAGCAAAAGGCTTATGCAGATATTCTTCTTCCAGTGGTAATAATTCCGTTCTCACAAAATGTTTTACACGCGGCAGCAGTTCGCTCAGGCGCTCAGTGGCAAATACTTCTTCCATGTATATTTTGATTTAATCTGAAATGTTCAGTGATATTAGCAATACATCGCGAATGCCTGAAAATTATTTTTATCGAAAAGCTTGTTGCATAATACAATTTTGAATAATCTTTACATGCAGTTTCAAAATCCAAACAAAAAATCTTTTTAACCCCTAAATAAAAAATTATGCCAAGATCAGCCACAGCCGTTTGGAACGGTACCGGAAAAGAAGGTAACGGGTATCTCACAACCCAGAGCACGGTATTAAACCGCACACAATATTCATTCAAATCTCGTTTTGCCGATGGGCCGGGTACCAATCCCGAGGAGTTGATAGCGGCTGCCCATGCCGGTTGCTTTACTATGAAGCTAACCTTTGTTTTGGGTGCCTCAGGCTTTACCCCTGATGAGATTGAAACCAAATGCGATATTACTTTGTCTGACGGTGCAATTACAAAATCGCACCTAACTGTAAAAGCTAAAGTCCCCGGAATATCGAAAGAAAAATTTGATGAGTGTGCAGCTGATGCCAAGGCAAATTGCCCGGTATCAAAGGTGCTGAACACTGACATCAGCATGGAGGCCGTTTTGACATAAGCCGTTTTTACACTGCCCGGCAATATGCTGGGTAGCCAACGACAGTTTTCGCAACTTATTGGGTTCCCATATCATACGCTGGTGTGTAGTTAATTTCATACGCTTAGACCTAAAATGCTGATATATAACCAATTAGGTTTGGTTAAGTTTTAAAATTCCGCATATAAAAGGCGAAATAATGTTATTTTTGCCCCTGTTACCCACCATAGAGACAGTGCATTACAAGGATGTTTTAGCCTAAAAGGCTTTATTTCCTGAAAATTAATCCTATTTTTCACCCGAATACCGGTTAGGAGCGGTAATTCAATTTGTGACAATTGAAGCATGCTTTGCGGATAAAGGTTATTTTCGCGGCGGAATTTTAAAAAGTGTAGACGATATTTTTTATAATTGACTATTTACTTTAATGACACGAATGGGAGATTTTGACTCAGTTATTGTGACTAGCCCCCCCGGCACATTAACGCTGTTCTTTAGCGCAGCTTATGATGTGGCTTATGGATTGGGTTATTTCTGTAACCAAATTTCCCCTCAAGAATTAATTTAATCTTAACACTGAAGCTCTGGCTTTGCCTAGGCTTCTTTTTTTATTTGTTGTAACATCTAAGCAAAGCTGATGAATAATATTTTACGACTTTCTGACAAATTAGTTTCAAAGCATAATCGTATGGGAAATTTTACTTTTAAAGGCAAGATGGTTTGCCTGGTTTTAGCATTGTCATTTGTATTTAATGTGCAACAAATTTACGCGCAGGCAAAAGCTAAACCAAGCCAGTTAGAGGCGGAAACGTTGATTAACTCTTCGTCTACTGCTATTTCCTTTATTGAAAACAAAGGTCAGTGGCCATCTAACATTCTCTACCACGTAGATGTACCTGGTGGTCAGATGTCTGTTACACCTGAAGGTATGCTGATGAGTCAGTACGACCCTTCCAGCTTTGCAGCAGTTGAAGCCTACGATATGAAAAGGGAAGCTGCCCAGGCTAAAGGAAAATCCATTAAAGATTTGGGACAGGCACCGAATATTAAGGGGCATGCCTGGAGGTTCAACTTTGTTGGTGGCAATAAAGCTACAGCAGCCAGCATTGAAAAGGCCGGACAGAGCAATGATTATTTTAACTTCCTTGGTTATAATGGCAAAGATGTTTCAACTGCCTTTGCATACAATCAGCTTACCTATAAAAACGTTTATAACAACATCGATGTAAAATATTACACCTCGGCCAGCGGAGCTTTGGAAAACGATGTTATCATTAAACCCGGTGCCGACGGCAGTCAGGTTAAAATTGCTATTGATGGTGTTGAGAATCTGAGAATGAATGCCAAAGGCGAACTAATATTGCCAACCAGCGTTGGCGATATTACAGTTACCAAACCTATAAGCTATTTATTAGATGAAGCAGGAAATAAAACCGAGATACAGGTAAAATATAAGCTTACAGGAAAAAATACGCTGGCGTTCGAAATCCCTGCTTACGACAAAAGCAAAACCCTTGTCATTGACCCGATCGTTATGCGTTGGGCAACCTGGGTAACCAACCAGTCATCTGCCGACGGCCACAACCACGGTATTGATGTCGATGCTTCCGGCTATATATATGTAACAGGTAAGGCGGCCAAGTTTTTGATTGTAACAGCGGGTGAGTTTCAGCAAAGCGATTCGGGCTCTTTCAACGTGTTTGTTGGTAAATACCAGGAGCCCGCAACGCCGGGCAATACTGGTGCACGCGTATGGCAAACATATTTTGGCAGTACCAGTACTGATATTCCTTATGTACTTACTATCGGGCCTGATGGATACTTATATATTGCCGGTACCACCAGTGGCAATCTGGCCACTAATTACGGAACAGGATTTGCAGCAGGTACCTGGACCCAACGTATTTGTAATGACGTAATTCACCAGCAAGCCTTCATTGCCAAGGTTTCACCTGCCGGAACAGGAGCTTTGGTACATGAGCTAGGACCTGCTACTGCCGATTTTGAACCTGCTTTATTTGACTTACGTGTTCTTTCTACAGGCGGTAGTAATTTCGACCTGGTTGCAGTTGGTTATGTAACTGAGGCCACAAAACTGGCCGATGGTGATATCCCCGTTGCAAAAACTCCGGGAGGAACAGCTAAGATTACCGTTGGTGACCTGAACGGTTTTGCACTTCGTATTACCAACAACCTGCAAACTATTTCATGGGCCGATCAGATTACTTCCGGCCCCGGTAACTACAGTGACGTATTTAACATCGCCCTGGTAGATTCTTCAAGCAACATACTTATAGGTGGTTATACTCAGGGTAATTTAGGTATATCCTATAATAATCCTTCATCGCAAACAACCATTGCCGGTGTTCAGGATGGTTGGTTGCTGAAACTTAACTCTTCAGGTGTTTGCCAATGGTCGCGTTACTTTAATAGTAGTACTACTGATGGTGGTGTAGATGTTACCAGTATTCTTTGTATGGAATTCAATCAACAGCAAACTTCATTTGTTGTGGGTGGAACTACAAGTAGCCTCTCAACCAGCAACATCACTGCGGGATCTTATAAAACAACATACTCTGGCGGTAACGAAGATTTCTTCGTTTGTGCTTTGCCTGTATCGGGTGCTTCTACCACCTGGGGAACTTATTATGGTGGTAACAACGACGAAACCAACATGATGGGTTTGAACCTTGACCAGAATAACGATGTATATGTATTGGGCTACTCATACAGTAAGAATCTTCCTGTTCCTAAAACAGACTATCCTGTTCAGGATTCATCTTATGATACCAAATACTCAGATGCTATCTTCTTTAAGATTCATGGAGATGGAACGGCATTGGATTACGCTACTTATTTGGGTGGCGATAGTAGTGATTACGATCCGATAGGGCAGAAGGGTATTAAATTTGCCAACTGTCGTATTTACCTCGCCATAACTTCCGAGTCTCCCGATTTCCCATTAACACAGGGAACTCTTACTCCTCAAAAAATCAGTGCAACAAATATTTTCGAGCCGGTTCTGATTTCAATGGCTAACCCGCCGGATTTGTCAGGAAATGATATTACAAGTTCACACACACAAACTATAGCTTGCGGTTCTACACCAACAAC
>Ga0316217_10003319_pt1 | contig 18468 bp, 13 predicted proteins | sample 1anoAmetaG_FD_203633 | JGI IMG/M metagenome (GOLD analysis project Ga0316217, IMG submission 203633) | Freshwater microbial communities from Trout Bog Lake, Wisconsin, USA - 1anoA | ecosystem: Environmental > Aquatic > Freshwater > Lake > Hypolimnion/Profundal zone | place: USA: Wisconsin...
CCCAGGGCCCGGCCCAGGTGGAACTGGACCCCAAGCTCGGCCAGCCGGTCCAGGTCGGCGCCCAGGGCTTCGGCGGTCAGGCGGAAGCCCGGGATGACCCCGCTGACCATGCCGCCCAGTTCCGGCTTGGCTTCGAACACTTCGGCGCCGAATCCGAGCCTGGCCAGGTAGTAGGCCGCGGCGAGACCCGCCGGGCCGGCGCCGACGATGGCGACCTTCACCTGGTTGGGACTGGACCGGTGTTCGGGATGGGCGCCCCCGTACTCGAACGCGTAGCGCTTGATCTCCCGGATGGCCAGCGGCGCGTCGTAGAACATCCGCACGCAGCGCTCGGTGCAGGGATGGTCGCAGACGCTGCCGGTGATGCCGGGCTGGGGGTTGGTCCGGAGGATCACCTGCATGGCCTCGGCGGGCCGGCCGTGGGCCACCAGCCAGAGGTAGTCGGGAATGTTCTGGTTGGTGGGGCAGCCGTCCACGCACGGTGCAAAGATGCAGTCGAAATGGCCCAGCGGCCGCTCGCCCTTGAACACCAGGGGCCGGGGCCGGCGGGCGAAGGCCTCGTCCCCTTCGGCCTTCACCGTGTGCCTGGCCAGGTTGAAGCGGGCGCCGTGGCCGCCCGAGACGGCCTGGACGTAGGCGTCCAGGTCGGCGGCGCCGGCCTGGGCCATGGCCGCCTCCAGGTTGACCAGGTACTGCTGGAGCCGGGCGTAGCCGCCGGGCTTGAGCAGGTCGGTGCACACCGTCACCGGGCCGAGGCCGTCGGCCACCAGGGCGGGGAAATTCACCGCGTCGGCGCCGCCGCAGAAACTGAGGGGAACCCTGCCGCCCAGCGCCTCGGAGACCTGATGGGCCAGGGCCAGGGTCAGGGGATGCAGCGCCCGGCCCGACAGGTACATCATCTTCTCGCTGGCAGGGAAGATGGGCCGGTGGTTCACCACCTCCAGGGTGTTGGTGAGCTTGAGCCCGAATTCCAGCCCGCACTGCCGGGCGGTGCGTTCCAGGTTGCCGACCATGGCCATGGCCTCGGGGAACTTCGGATCATGCTCGAAGGCGCTGTCCGGCACTTCGATGTCGAAGCCCTGGGCGCCGTTGAGCATGCCGCGCAGCCGCTGGGGGCCCAGCAGGGTCGGGTTCAGCTTCACCCAGGTGTGCACCCCCAGTCCGGTGAGCAGGAAGCCGGCGATCTTCTCGATCTCCGCCGGGGGGCAGCCGTGCATGGTGGAGAGGGTGATGTGGTTGGACATTTCCGTCGGGACCGGCACCTCCCGCAGCGGCGGGTAGACCCGGGCCACCTGCGCGACGGCCTCGTCCAGGGCCGCGCCGGGAGCGCGCATGGCGGCGATGAAGGCCTGCACCCGGGGGGTCTGGATGCCCTTCAGGTCGTAGCCGACGCTCATGTTGAAGTGGGCGCCGGGATCCTCGAGGCCCAGGCGGTGGGCCAGGGCGTGCAGCAGCACCCAGCCGTTGAGGTATTCCCGGAACGACTCCTCCAGCTTGAGCTCCTGGGACCACTCGCAGTTGAAGCCCTCGTCCGCCACGTCGATGCAGGGCCGGCTCACCTCGATCTCATCCAGGATCTGGACGGTCTTCAGTTCGATGAAGCGGGCGCCGCACAGCCAGCTGGAGACGATGTTCTGGGCCAGCTGGGAGTGCGGACCGGCCGCCACCCCCAGGGGCGCGGCGATGCTGTGGCCGAACCGCCGCAGCGCCATGCGCGCGGTGGGCACCTGGAAATTCTGCACCGGGATGCCCATGACCGTGTCCCTGGCGTCCAGTTCCTGGAAGATCCACCTGGCGAGCAGTTCGAGCGGAGCAGTGCGGAACGGCTTGCCCATGCGGATCCCCCCGGGGAAAGGTGACTGCAGCCGCTGGCTGGAGTCGTGAGGAGTTTATCGGGATTCGCCAGTACCGCAGACGGTTATTTCCGGCTGGCCTAGGCAGACCTCTGGCCAGCCGCCGCTCGCGCCTCAGCAGGCAGCGGCTCGGCCGCCGGGGGAATCCCGTGGATGGCGAGATAGACCACCAGCCCCAGCAGGGTCATGCCCAGCCCGGAAACGGCGAACCGCCACCCCGTGGACAGCAGGATGGAACTCCAGAGCACGATCGCGACCAGCGCCGGCAGCGGGTAGAGCCACATCTTGAACGGGAGGTGGTCCCGGCCGAGCCGGTTCCGCAGCAGCATCACGCCCACCGCCCCGCCGATGAACTGGACCAGGATCCGCATGGCCAGGATGGCGTTGATGACATCGCTCAGCCGGAACAGCAGGCTGAACACGAAGGCGGTCCCGCCCAGCCACAGCAGCGAGATGTGCGGAAACCCCTTCTTCGGGTGGACCCTGCCCATCACCGCGAAGAAGTTCCCGTCCAGCGCGGCGGCGTAGGGGATGCGCGAGTAGCCCAGCATCACGGCGAAGAGCGAGGCGAAGGCGATCCAGAGCACCAGGACCGTGGCGACCTTGGCCGCGGTGTGGCCGTACAGCCGTTCGATCAGCAGGCTGACGATGAACGGCGAGTCCTTGGCTTCCCGCCAGGGGATCACGCCGGTCACGGCGAACTGCATGGCCAGGTAGATCACGGCGATGCCGATGATGGAGATGAAGATTGCCCTGGGGATGTTCTTCTCGGGATTGCGGATCTCCCCGCCCAGGTGGTTCACGTTGTAGTAGCCCAGGTAGGAGTACATGGTCTTCACCGAGGCCTGGCCCAGGGCCACCCAGAAGGCCCATTTGAAGTCCCAGGCGCCGGGAGGATAGCTGAAGGCGAGCCTGGGATCGAAGTGGGAAAGCCCGCCGATGATGAACCAGGCCAGGGTTCCCAGGACGCAGAGCCACAGCGCCACGGTGATCTTGCCGATGGTGGAGATCTTCCGGTACAGGATGAAGGTCAGGCAGAGCACCAGGACGCCCGACGCCATCCTCCGGGTGACCCCGTTCAGGGGGACCAGGAACGACAGATACTGGGCGAAGCCGATGGCGCCGGAGGCCAGCACCAGCGGCGCCTGGATCATGGTCTGCCAGATGAACAGGAACGAGATCATCCGGCCCCAGCGCCGGCCGTAGGATTCCCGGAGGAAGACGTAGCTGCCCCCGGCCTGGGGCATGGCCGCGCCGAACTCGGCCCAGATGCAGCCGTCGATCAGGGCGAGCAGTGCGCCGGCGATCCAGGCGGTGATGTGCTGCGGCCCGCCCATGATGCCGATGACCAGGGGCAGCACCACGAAGGGCCCGATCCCCACCATGTCGATCATGTTCACGGCCACGGCCTGGACCAGCGAGAGTTCCCGGCGGAGGGCGTCCTTGGGCATGGCAGTTTCCTCGCAAAGGTTTGCACGGCCTTGAATGGGACAGAAACGGGTCCGGCCGTCGGCACGGCCGGATCCGGGGCTCTGGGCACAGAAGATCGACTGGACTGTCGCGGAACGCTTCCAGGGTACCGCACCACCGCGCCGGAGGGCGCGGACAATCCCGCGCCCACCGGATTCCGGCGTCAGCGGGATGTCCCTGGGGCGGCAATCAGAAGGCGACGGCGGCCGCGGCGGTTCCACCGTCGGTCACGGTGACCGGGACGGCGGCCGAAAGCTGGTCGGGCGGGGTCGCGCCGGCGGTGTTCCGGTCGCCCACCAGGGTGTAGCCGCCGGCGGGGAGGTACGGGAAGCTGAAGGCCCCGGCGGCCGGAAGGGCGGTGGCCGCCAGGAAAGTCATGCTTCCCTGGGTCTGGGTGGGCACCTGGGCCAGGAGGTCGATGGTGTCGGTCTGCCCGGCCCCGGGCAGCGGCGTGACCGTGCCGGCGATGGCGCCGACGTGGGTGTCCAGGGTGAACATCTGGTCGAAGGCGAAGACCGGGTTGCCCGCGGTCACGGTCATGCCGTCGCTGGCCTCGGGGTCGAACACCATGACGGCCGGACTGATGCCGGTGACGGGGAGGCTGACCACGTGGAAGGTGGACCCCACGGGCAGCATGCCGAGGGTATAGTGGCCGGCGGAATCGGTCTGCCCGCTCTGGAGCACGACCGGGTTGCCGGAGGCGTCGAAAGTTTCGGCCATCACCTCGACCCCGGACAGGGCCGAATGGTCCGCGGCATTCGTGAGGGTCCCGGACACCGTGCCCGAGAAGCCGATGACCACATCGAGGGTGGACGAGGCGACGACCGCGGCGGGCACGGACCCGGAAGGCTGGACCGTGGCGGGGCCGCTGGCGGGGGTGGTGGTGCGCAGCGCCACGAGGTCATAGGGACCCGCCGGCAGGTCCGGGAAGCTGAAGGTCTCCTGGGTGGTGTCCACCACCGCCATCGTGGCATCGAGGATGAAGAGATGGCCGCCCAGGGTCGCCTGGAGGTCCACCTCGTCGCTCTGTTCGGCTCCGGCCACGGGCGTGAGCATGCCGTCCACCTCGCCGAGGGCGGCGTCCTGGGTGAAGGCCGCGTCGTAGGTGAAGAGCGGTGTGGCCGGGCTGGCGCGAACCCGTCGCTGGCCCTGGGGTCGTAGACCTTCATGGGCGGCCCCGCGGTCACCGGAAGGCTCACCACATAGTAGGTGGAGCCCACCGGAAGGAGGTCAAGGGTGTAGTGGCCCGAACCGTCCGTGGTCGTGTGGCGGGCCACGGAGGGGTTCCCGGAGCCGTCCAGGACCTCGGCCATGACCTCGGCGCCGGCCAGGGGCGCGTTGCCGTCCGCGTCGGTCAGGGTTCCGCTGATGGACCCGGTCACCGCCAGTTCGAAGGCCCGCACCGTGGGCCTGAGGATGTACTTCCCGGAATGCCCCGCCTTCACCACCTGGATGGAATGGGCCCCGTCGAAGTCGATGAAGATATCCGCGGTGGTTCCCGTCTGGACCACGAAATCGCCCACCAGCTTGATCCCGGTCTGGGCGCCCGACGGGATCTTGAGGTCGTGGCTGCTGCCGTCGTCCAGCACGATGGAATTGCCGGTGGGAGCCAGGATGAGCCGCATCTGGCCGTAGCTTCCCGCCGTGAGCGTGGCTCCCTGGGCCAGGGTCTCGGACACGCCGCCGGAGAGGGAAAGGATGTTGATCGGGGCCCGGTCCAGGGTGGCCAGGGTGATCCAGGAGGCTCCGTCCTGGCTGATCTCGACCTGGGTGATGTCCAGGTAGATGGCCTTGTACGCGGTGGTGGGGCCGTCCACCAGGTGGACGTTCACGCTGGCGGAGCTCCCGGTGACCGGAGCGCTTCCCCCGGTCCCGCCAACCGGGGCGCCGGAATTCCCCGTAGAGGAGGATCCGCCGCACCCCAGCAGGATCCCAAGTGCAAGGCACATCGGCATCAAGCACCTCATCGCCCACCTCCCCATGGCAAGACATGCGACGTTCAAGATAGAACAGGCGAGCAGGCAGCGAATAGGTAAAAAACGCTTATTTTTTGAACGACGATGGCGCCTGGGCGTCAATCATCTTCTGAAAGGCTGGCCAAAGGCCGGGCCCGGCGCCCCTGGGTCACGCCTATACTGGGGTTGTCCGGCATATGGATCAGATCAGACGCACCGCAGGCTTGAATGGGCATATCGACCGGGGGGGCTTGGCCATGACCATGGATCGGCGCACTGTCAGGCTCGGCTTCGCAGACGGAGCCTTCCCGGTCGGGACGCACATCTGCCAGATATTCGGGGATGACGTGGAGCGCCAGGATGCCCTGATGGCTTTCCTGTTGTCCGGACTCCAGGATGGGGAACGGACCGCCTGCTTTTCAGAAAAGGTGGACCCTTCCGCGCTGGGCAACCCGATGTTCGTCCCTCCAGCCGAGTACCTTTCCAGGTAGGGGGAGACGTGGCGCCGGACATCGAGACGAGGATCCTCAGCCAGATCCTCCTGGTGGAGAGCGTGGTCGCCCAGATGCCGAACCCGGAGGGCATGCTCCAGTTCGCCGTCCGGGGACTGGAGGGAATCCCGGGCGTCGCCAGGGTGTGGTTCCAGGAAGGGCCGCCCCTGCCGGATCCGTCCCGCTGCCACGGGTTCGAGATTCGCCGCGACGGCAAGACCCACGCGGTCCTGTGTTTCGAGGTCACGGATGAAGCCCTTTTCTCGCCCTACGCTCCCTATCTGAACAACCTGGCCTGCATGCTGGGAATCGTCCTGGACGACCATGTCCAGCGCCAGGAGAACGAACGCTACCGGACTGCTCTCGAATCCCTGGTCGAGGCCCGGACCCAGGCTCTGGCGACGAACCGCGCGCTGCTGAACGCCATTGTCGATGGCACCACGGATGCCATCTATGTGAAGGACAGGCAGGGAAGGTACCTCCTGTTCAACCAGAGCGCGGCGAATATCGTCGGCCAACGGGCTGGAGACGTCCTGGGCAAGGACGACACCCTGCTGTTCCCTCAGCATGAAGCCGAGATGATCATGGACGGCGATCGCCGCGTCATGGCCGGCGGGCTGGTCAAAACCTATGAAGAGAACCTGACCGACGCCGTGGGCCGCCATCGCATATTCCTGAGCACCAAAGGACCGGTCTGCGACGATGGCGGCGAGGTCATCGGCCTGTTCGGGATCGCCCGCGACATCACCGCGCGCAAACTGGCCGAGGAACAGCTTGCCCAGAGCGAGCAGGAACTGGAGGAATCGAAAGCCCTCCTGGAGGGCGTGGTGGAGAACCTGCCTTTCACAGTCTTCCTCAAAGAAGCGACCGATCTGAAATTCGTCCTGTTCAACCGCGCCGGCGAGGAACTGGTCGGTATCGGCCGCGCGGACGTCCTCGGCAAGAACAATCTGGATCTCTTCCCGCCCGACCAGGCGGAACAGTTCAGCGCCAACGACCGCGAAGTGCTCGATGGTGAACTGGGCCTGGTGGATATTCCGGAAGAGCAGATCCTCACCGCCAGGAAGGGGCTCCGGCTGCTGCACACCCGCAAAGTGTGCCTGCGGGGCGCGGATGGATCGACCAAGTACCTGCTGGGGATTTCCGAGGACATCACCGACCAGAAGCGGGCAGCGGAGGAACATGCCAGGCTCCAGGCCCAGCTTCAGCAGATCCAAAAGATGGAAAGTCTCGGCACCCTGGCCGGAGGCATCGCCCACGATATGAACAACGTCCTGGGCGCCATCCTCGGCCTCGCCTCCGCCAATATCGAGACGCAGCCCCAGGCGAGCCCGGCCCGCCGGTCTTTCGAAACCATCGCCATGGCGGCCACCCGCGGCGCGGAAATGGTGCGCGGCCTCCTGGCGTTCGCCCGCCAGGGTCAGGGCACCGAGCAGGTGCTCGACCTGAACGCCATCATCCGGGACGAAGTCCGGCTCCTGGAGCGCACGACGTTGTCCAGCGTGCGCCTGGAGATGGCGCTCCAGATCGACCTGCATCCTGTGCGAGGGGATGCCAGCGCATTGGCGCACGCGTTCATGAATCTCTGCGTCAACGCCGTCGACGCCATGTCCGGCCATGGCGTCCTGACCCTCCGGACCCGCAACGTGGATCACGCCTGGATCGAGGCCGCGGTGGAGGATACCGGGACGGGGATGCCGAAGGACGTGCTGGACCGGGCGATGGAGCCATTCTTCACCACCAAGGCCCTGGGCAAGGGCACCGGGCTGGGCCTGTCCACCGTCTACAGCATGGTGCAGGCCCACAGAGGCCAGATCGAAATCAACAGCGTGCCCGGTCTGGGCACCCAGGTGAAGATGCGGTTCCCGGCCTGCGCGGCCGGTACCGAGCCGAACCTCCCCGAGAACAGCCCCCTTCCCGACGAGCCCCAGCATGTCCTGAAGGTGCTCCTGATCGACGATGACGAACTGATCCAGAATGCCATGCGGCCCATGCTCCAGAGCATGGGCCACTCGGTCCTGTCAAGCCCGAGCGGCGAATCGGCGCTGGCAGCCGTGGAATCCGGTTTCCGGCCCGATGTGGTGATCCTCGACATGAACATGCCCGGGCTTGGCGGCGGCGGGACCCTGCCCCGCCTTCGCGCCAGGCTCCCCCAGGTGCCGGTGCTGATCTCCACCGGCCGGGCCGACCAGGCCTCGCAGGATCTGGCGGCGCTCTATCCCCTGGTCACCCTGCTGCCCAAGCCCTTCACCATCCATGAACTCAGGCGCAATCTCAAGCAGCTCGGGTGGTGATGTCCAGCTGTTCCGCAAGGCCGCAGCTCTGCCGAAGCCTCATGTACGACCTTGACCCAGGACCTGATGGATGGCCCGCAGAAGCTTTTCGGCGCTGAACGGCTTGGCGAGAAAGGCGTCGGCGCCCCCGGCGTCCATGGCGCCCGGTGGGTCGTTGCCCTGGAAGCCGCTGGTGGCGATGATCTTCACCGCCGGATCGAGCTTGCGGAGCGCCTGGATGGTCTTCAGGCCGTCCATGACCGGCATCATCATGTCGGTGAGCACCAGCGCGATCTCGCCCGGCCGCGCGGCGTACAAGGCGACCGCCTCCCGGCCATCGCAGGCGCTGATGGCCTGGAAACCGAAGGCTTCCAAGGTGTGCCGGGTCATTTCGCGGATGAATGCCTCGTCATCCACCACCAGGACCAACTCGCCGCTGCCCTGGACCCTGGCGGGGGCCAGGTTGCCCCGGGCCTCCCCATGGCCGGCCACCGGCTTCGGCGCCGACCCTGTCGCCGGCAGGAAGACCTGGAAGGTCGTCCCCCGGCCGATTTCACTCGAGCACCGCACGAAGCCGCCATGGCTCCGGGCGATGGTGTGCACGGTGGAAAGTCCAAGCCCCGTGCCCTTGCCGGTCTCCTTGGTCGAAAAGAAAGGCTCGAACATCCGGTCCAGGGTCTGGGGGCCCATGCCGCACCCGGTGTCAGCCACGCTGAGGACGACATAGGCCCCGGGTTGGACCCCCAGGCGCAGTTTCGCCTGGGACTCCGTCACATCCGAATTGTGGACGCCCAGGCACAATTGTCCGCCCTTGCCCATCGCGTCCCGGGCGTTCACGCACAGATTCAACAGGAGCTGGTGGATCTGGGTGGCGTCCCCGATGACCGTGTCCAGCTTCGGCGAGAGGCCGGACCGGATGGTGATGTTCTTCGGGAAGGTCTGCCGGATGATGGAGGTGAGTTCCTTCAGGACGCCTTCCAGATCGACCGGAGCCCGCTCGCCTTCGATGCCCCGGGCGAACCCGAGGATCTGCCGGACAATATCTCTCCCACGCAGGGATGAGGATTCAATGACGGCAAGGACCTTCTGGTCCCGAGGGTCCGTCACCCTTTCCTGCAAATACTGGATAGAGAGGAGGATGGGGGCCAGCACATTGTTCAGGTCGTGGGCCACCCCGCCTGCCAGGGTCCCCAGGCTTTCCAGGCGCTGGACCTGAAGAAACTGCTTCTCCAGGGTTTTCCGTTCCGCCATGTCCGCTTCCAGTTGCCGCGTCCGGGTCTGGACCAGGTCCTCCAACCTGTCCTGGTGGTCCTTGAGTTCACGGTCCCGCTGATGGATCTGGGCGAGCATTCCATTGAAGTCATCCATGAGCAGGCCGAGTTCGCCCTGGCCGCTCGACAGGACCCGGATTCCGTAGTCATGGTTTTTCGCCACTGAACGGGCGGCGCTGGCAAGCTGGGCCAGGGGGCCGGCGAGGCCTCTCTGCAGACGCAGGGAGACCCCATAGGCCATGAAATACGAGAGGCCCGAGATCACCAGGACCGTCATGCCGCTCCACAGGAATTCCTGGCGGAGCCCCCCGAGGTCGGCGATCAGGCAAAGGGTCCCGATCTTCCGGCCCTGGAAGTTGATGGCCCTGGCCATCTGCAGCCGGCCCTCGGCAAACCAGATGCGGTCCTGCGCCAGGAATCGCGGGGCATCGATCAGGAATTCCCCGGGATGTTTCCGGAAGCCCGCGAGCTGGGCGCCTTCCAGGTTGAACAGGGAAGCCGACTGGACATCGCCCTGCCCCTCCAGCGGTTTCAACGCGGCCTGCGCCTGGGCTGCATCCTCGAACGTGAGCGCCGCGGCGCTGTTGGCTTCGACCAGGTCCGCCATGACCCCCAGTTCCCGCCTCTGGATGCTCCGGTAGGTGAAGGTTTCGTACGTCATGAACGCCAGCGAGGCGATGAGGAGGGCAGTCACCACCGTCAACATCACGGTGGCGCTCAGTTTCTGGCGGATGGTCGTGTTCGGGAACTTCCTCATGCAGGACTGCCCATTCAACCCTTCGAAGGCTTGACCTCAGCCTGGATGATTCCCACCGCCTGGCGGATCTCCGCCGGAGTGAGCCTGCCCTCCTTGAAGAACAGGATCGCGCCCTCGCGGTCCAGGATGATGACGGCGGATTGGCCGGGTGCCAGGTCCCAGGCCTCCCGGGCCAGCCCCTTCTCATCAGCGACGAAGAGAGCGTAGGGGAAGTCATGCTGGTTCCTCTCCATCCGCCCCAGGGCCAGGCCGCGGGTGCCCCAGAGGGCGTCGGCGAGGTTCACGACCGTGATGGTCTTGTAGGGCGCATCGGGAAGGAGTTCGGGCAGCTTGGCGGCAACCAGGGCGTTAATGAATTCCTTGTTGACGTCTTCGAGCCCCAGCCGCGCCGCAAGGTGGTAGATGGTCCGGACCTGGCCGTGGCTGGCCGAGAGACTCCAGGATCGATAGGCGATGTCCTGGCCATCCAGGACCATCCTGCGGCGCTCGATCCTGGTGGAAGGCACCATCTGCCCCTTGTCGTTCACCCTGACCTCGGGCAGGCTCAGCCCCACGGCCCCCCTGGACCCCCCGGGAGTCCAGGACAGGGAACGATGCGCGGGCGCGGTCACGGATTGCTCTCTCATCGAATTCTCCAAGGCGTCTCATCCTTGTTCAGCCGGGCCCTTCCTCATATGGCCATGCATGTGCAATTCCCATCTTTTCAGGTACCGCCGCAATTGCAATGCGACTGGTGAAATACAACACAAACCCGATCCTCGCACTGCATGAGAATATGGCCTTGTTCAACACCTCAGGCATCCACCATGGATCCCACATGAAAATTTTCCTTTCAAATCTTTGGCTCCCCATATTCATGGTTCTAGCGCACGTCCTGCCTGCCACCCCCCTGCATGGCGTATCGCCGGTACAGAAGGCGGCTGGTGTGCCTCAAATTCCGTTCGGGTTCACTTTTGGCAAGACAACATTGGAGGATGCCGGCGCTGCCTGGAATGACAACAGCAGCAAGATCCTCGCCAAAGGATATGCCTCATTCGGGGCGGGGAGCGGCGTCGATTACCTGGGTCATGCTCGAAATGACAAGCTATATATGGTTGATATAGCCAGTGTTGATTTCGAAGGGACCTATAACATTAGATTTTCATTTTTCGAAAACAAACTATATTCGATTTCAATAAAGTTCACGTCACTGCTTCAAAACAAATTGCCGCAAGACAGAATCTATAAAGCAGAAGACGTGAAAAACATTGAAGCAGCGCTTCGTTCCAAATATGGACCTCCTGCCCGCAGTGAAAAGGACCTGTTGGCTGGACCCCAACCGAACATACTCGCCTGGGAGTTCTCGGACAATCGCCTATTATTATATTACGGAATTGACTCACAGCTTTCATATTATAATATAAAAATATCAAAGGCAGCCGAAGACTATAGGAAATTGCTTATAAAAACTCAAATTCGAGAAAACCAGAACAAGCAATAGCCCGTATGTGCAGTACGACCACAAACCCTATTCTCTTCAGTAAAAATGCGAACCGCAGCTGCAGATTCAACCTTCGGTCCATCCCAGAAGGCTTGCCCCATATCGTTTCCCGCCCACATGCAAGGGCACCGACAGGGCCGTCACCAGGGCCCCGGTGTCCCGGGCATAGGTCTGGACCAGGAAGGCCTCCCGCATGGCCGGCGTCTCATCAAGCGAGCAACCCGCCCGGAGGAAATCCTCGCTGCTGGCCCGCTCGGGAAGCGTTTCTGCAGCGGGTCCAAGTCCCGTCCTGGCGCCGCGGACCAGCACGCGGGCATCCGTGAAAAAGCGCTTGATCCGGTTCCCGGCAAGATCCTTGGCCGGATCACCGGTCCAATCCTTCGTGTAGATTTTATTGTGAGTCGGACCATAGCTGTTGAGATCCAGGATCAGGGCGAAGACAAGTCTGGCATCCCTGGCCAGGATCTCGTCGAAAACGGGCTGCAGAGCCTCATCCACCAGCGCATCGTACGGCGTGCTGAATTTCGGCGGGATGAAGCCGGACGCGGGCACCCGGGAGACATCGAACAGCCTGGCCAGGCTCTGGATATCGCCGCCCTTGATTTCGCTGTAGCTCAGGGCCAGCACATCCTCAAGCCGGCAATGCCCCAGCTTGACCGGGGCCGCCAGGATTTCCGACGAGCGCGCCGACAGTTCCCGGCCAAGTTTCAGGCAATGATGGAACATCGACCCCGTATCGAAGGTCCCCAGGTGCAGATGCCCTTCTTCAGCGATGGCTGACATCGCGAACGACTCGTCAGCGATGGTATCCGTTTCTTCGCCCAGGGATTCGATGGCGTGGATGGAATTGAGGGCGCCGGCATTGAGCCTGTTGACCACCTCGGACTCGGCCGCCGTGGAATGGGCGATGGCCTTGGTATGCACCGAAGTCCCCTGGGCCAGTTCCAGCACCGCCCCCAGTTGTTCCCCTACGATGACAGCCTGGGCCGTCGCCTGTTCCGCCAGTTCAAGACTCCTGGCCATGGCCACCCGGGCAGGATCCAGTTCCGCCTGGACATCCCTGAGCAGCGCCGTGATCTCCCGGGTCTGCAGTTCGGTGCCTTCTGCGAGTTTGCGCACCTCCTCGGCCACCACCGCGAAACCGCGACCGTATTGCCTGGCGTGGGCGGCCTCGATGGCGGCATTGAGGGCCAGCAGGTTGGTGCGGTTGGCGATCCCTTCGATCACCATGGACACGTTGGTTATCTGATCGATCTTCTTCATCAAGCGGGCAAGGTGGGCTTCCGTCCGGCGCGTCTGCTCGGCAAGTTCCTTCGAACAGGCAATGGCCTTGCCGCTTGAGGCCAGGCTCTCCTGCGCCAGGCCGACCACCTGGGAGGCATCGCCGGCGGTCCGGTCCGAAGCCTCCGCGGCTTCCCCGATGGCTCCGGCGAGTTTGGCCGTGGCCTCCTGCACCCCTTTAGCTTCCGAATTGATCTGGCCATGCCCCCTGGCAAGCACATGAAGGCGCTGGGAGATCTTGGCCGATCCCATGGCGAACCGGTTCAGGACCCCTTCGAGCGCCTTGAGCGCTTCCATGGAGGCCGGGTCCTGGCCCGGGTGGGCAGGATCCTGCGGAAGGTCCCTCGCCGGTCGGCCGGGTGCAGATGGTTTCGGCTTCCGGGATCCCCACACGCCACGCATCTCCAGGAATCAAGCATCCCTCGATCACTGGAACACCCAGCCCAGATGCCACACCCACTTCAAATGGAAGTATCGGCTGCCAAGGTAGCAAAATCTAGAGTTATTCATCGTTGTTTTGTCATATCCCACCCCCTCATACCGCTGCCCCACCCACCACCCGGGTGCAATCCGGGCCACCAGCTCCATCCCATGCATCGATTGAAGTCACTGGAATCAAGTCTCATGGAAGTTTCAAACTGGCCGATAAGGCAAGCAGGAAGAGGACATAGCCCTTCCTTCACCTCAGGAGGAAGCCATCGGCTTGATTCCAGGTGTGTCGCCGCCAGTCTGAGGCCAGCAGTCGGGACCGGAAATGACTGGAGGTTCATGGGAGCCGGGGTGGCGTTGTCCCGGCAAGGGCTCGCCAGCCTTTCCAACACCCCGGATTCCAAATTTTCGCGTTTCACGTAACTTTTTCGCTTTTCCCCTTGCGCATTGGTGGACAAAAAGCGAAACTTGGTTTGTGCAAGAGCTGCCGCGTTCCAGATCCCTTGGTTCCCATCCGGAGCAGATCATGTCCAAGTCCTTCGGTTACAAGCTTCCTGGTTACTTCATGGACTCGGATGCTGCGTCGAATGGTTGGGGTTAGAAACCTTTTGCCAGGTTTGATTCCACGCGGCGTTTTGCTTTTAATTGAAGGTTGGTAATCCCTTCGGCCAGCATCAACGGATCCTTGAGTCGGGTTTTCCGGTTTTGGGAAGAAGCACCCTACGCCCACCCCCTATCGGGGGCGGTCTTTGGCATCAGCGAGGCCGCCAAATGGACCCTTCCGGACACGCCACGGACGGCTCGAAGGGGAAACTGGCGGACTCCCTGCGGTCGCCCTTGTTTCCCCTTTGGCCTCCATTATCGTCGCTAAAAAGGAGGCCCATCGCACCCCTTGATCACGGTCACGGTCACTGTTTGGGGCATGAAGGTCGGTCAGTTCAATTCTTTTCTTTGCATCCAACCTTCATGCTCACCAAGGTTCCGCGCCCGAACAACATCATGCCAATCTACGCCAACCATTATGTAATAGGCTTCATCACTGAATATAAAATCGTCAAATCGTTCGGTATGAAGCAATTCGGTTCCAGAAGGGATGAGGATCGTGGAACCATTTCTTGAACTTTTTAATGTAAGTGGTCTTAGCGTTTTGTACCGACTAGAAGTTCCATAATAATACACATGAGTAATAATTAAACATGCTATAAAACCAAATACGAACATATAAATACGACTAAAAACATTTTTAAATCTTGATCCCTTTGGATTGATGTCCTTTGGCCCTTCAATTTCCTGTCGCATTTTGGGTCTTCTCCGTGATTTTATCAGGAATTGCGTTCATTGCATTTATCATACGAGTATTCATGCCCGAATAAATAAGTTCATTAATAGGTGTAACCGCATTAATGGTGAAATTGGTAATTGTCTGAATTTCTTCTGGTGTGAACCCTTCGTTAATACACATACCACCTGTATTCAATCCCAATGCAAGAGCCGTATTCGACATGGTAACACATGACGTAAACAACATTTGATACTGTATTGGTGTCGAATAAATGCTGACATTGTTATTCAATTCGATTGGCCAATATGATGGAATTGGCGTTGTTCCAGAAAGTGCAATTATGCTGTTGAAATATTTGATCATCCCATTTTCTTCGGACTCACTCGTTCTCATTGAAAATGTCATTATTTCGCTGGCTGAGTTTTCATGATTCAAATAAGCCTGAATAGATTTGTAATCATTCCATACCCTTAAAATACCTGTCCCTATTGATCCCTCGCCATTGGCCACGGTGGGGGGATCCGGACGATATCGTCCAAAATCAAACAAAGTCGAATTACCATTTCGTGAAATCCATAGCGCAACATGGCCCCAATTGGTAAACCCAACGTTACCCAAAATCGGACCCAAAGGCGTATTCGGGCGTGGATAAATAACGATAACCCTGGTGCCATAATATGCGGCTATATCACCAAATAATGCAGTCCCTGCAGTAATCGTGGATGCCCCAGGATTACCCACATCCATGGGTTCCAACTTGCCAGCCATTTCCTTATCCGCTGGGGCCGGGTTGGCTGCAGGCGGCGGGTTCATGGGCGGTTCGTATTGCCCCGCCACGAACACCTGGCCGTTGTTCATCATGGCCAGTTGCGGGCTTGAGATCCCGTAATCCAACGTATCCATTACAGAGTGGGTAACTCCCTCTGCACTTTTCACCCATGAAACGTAGGCGTGGCGCGGGTCTACATAGGCTTTCGAGTGCCTAAATTTGCCGAGACCCCCTGACGCGGTTTTCCGGCTGCGACGCTCCCGGCGTGGAGATCCGCACCATTGCCCAGACGCCTGCGGCGGGCCAGCAGCTAAAGGAGAAATGACCAAAGGGGGAGGCACCCTCCCAGGGTAACCTCCCCACGGTCTCGGCCCGGCTGTGGCTGCTGATCTAGTCATCGTCCCTGACACCCCAGAAAGCCTATGTCTTCGCTTCCCCTTTGCCCCAAACCGCCTTCGCCACCTTCTTCAGGTCGATGCCGCACCCGAGGAAGTTGGGCTGGAGGACCACGCCATCCATGAACGCCGTCCCGCGCGTCCTCCGGATCTCCTTGACGACCGTGAAGTCCCGCAACTCCTTGTGCTCCTTGATGTCCGAAAAGATCCTCTGGACCAGGGTGATGACGTCATCCGCAGAGCTGGCCCACTTCTTTAACGGGATCAACTGCATGTAGTCCTTCGGCGCCTTGGTCCCCCAGAAAGGATCGCCTTCGTGCTGGAAGTGTTTCGGGTGAACCGTCGTCAGCAGGATCGCCGGCAGGGCCTCCTCGCCGGCCTCGCCGTTGATGTGGTGCCACGAGAACACGTCGTTCGCGAAGTGGTTGCCGGGTAGCCCGGCGATGATGGCGGACCTCGTCTCGCTGGCCTCCTGGGCGAACCGCATGAAATGCGACTCCAGCACCCGGTCCAGGGCGCTGTCCCAGCCGCCATGGAGGAGGTAGATGAAGTAATCCCGGTCAGCGTTCAAAGGGACATGACTCAAGCTGCTCACCACGAGACCCATGCAATCCCTCCAAACTGGAACCGTCAGATATCGACAACTATCCCAGGATCTTGGGGATCCCTCGCGTAAAAAATCGCCCGGCCACCCCTCAGTCCCGCACCGACCTCAGCGCCGCCAGACCGGGCCGTCCTTGGCGCACTGGATGGCCTCCTCCAGGGTCCCGAACTTGCCCCAGGCCGTGGGCCGGTCCCAGGCTCCGCCGTCCAGGCAGTAGGTGTCGAACCGGTTCCCGGAAGGCCAGGCCTCCAGCCACCGCGCCAGGTATTCGCTCCCCTCCTCGTAGGGGCACGGGTAGATGCGCACGTAGGGCACGCCCCACCAACGGAGGTGGCTGGCGGGCCTGGTCTCATTGGGCGTGCCGTCGAACCTCTTGGGCAGCACCGGGTTCACCGGGATCCCGTCGACGACGCGCTCGGCCTTCATTCCTCCTCCGCTTCCAGGTCCAGGACCGCCAGCAGCTCGGCGGCGTTGGGTTCAGCTTCCAGGTCGTGCTGGCCCTCCTTGCCGAACCGTCCGGGATGGGTGGCCGTATGGACCTCCTTCAGGTGCCGGATGCTCACCTGGGTGTAGATCTGCGTGGACTCCAGGCTCGCGTGGCCCAGCATGGCCTGGATGACCCGGGTGTCCGCGCCGTTCTCCAGCATCAGCGTCGCCACCGTGTGCCGCCACATGTGGCAGGAGCCTTCCTTGCCGATGCCCGCCTTGTCCACATACTCCCGCACCATCATGGTCAGGTAGCCGAGCCCCAGCGGCCCACCCATGCTGTTCAGGAACAGGAATCCCGCATCGCCCCCGACCACCAGGTCCGGCCTCGCGCTGGTTTGGTATTGCTCGATCCAGGCCAGCGCCCGCTCCCCGATGGGGATCATCCGGTCCTTCTTGCCCTTCCCCTGGCGGATCATCACCGTCCCCCGCTCCAGGTCGATGCTGTGCACCGTGAGGGCGGCCAGTTCCATCCGCCGCATGCCGGTGCTGTAGAACGTCTCCAGGATGGCCCGGTCCCGCAGCCCCAGGGCGGTCCCCACGTCGGGCACGGCCAGCACGGTTTCCGCCTCCTTGGCCGAGAGGACCGCCTTCGGCAGGCGCTTCTCCACCCGGGGCATGTCCAGGTCCGCCGCCGGGTTGTAGAGCAGGTGCCCCTGCCGGACCAGCCAATGCAGCCAGTGGTCAATGGCGTTGAGCCGCTGATGCTGGTTGGTGGCGGCGAGCGGCTCGCCGTTCTTCTTGCGGTAGTAGAACAGGTGCCGCTGGTAGGCCTCCAGGATGGGCCGGTCCAGCTGCTGCGGCCGCGTCAGGCCGCGCTCGTCGCACCACAGGATGAGATAGCGCAGCTGCTCGTTGCGGATCTCCACCGTGCGCAGGGAGAAGTTCCGTTCCGTCAGGTGGGCCAGGTAGCGGAGCATGTGGTGATACAGGCTGTCCGGGTCGCGCACGTCCCCGGCGGGCGGCAGCAGCTTGGGCCGGTCCTGGACCTTGCGCGGCATCAGGATACGACCGCTGGGAAGGCTACGACCGGCCTGGGCTGGAGGGGGTAAGTACTGCGGTTGCCTTCCCCGGAGGCCGGTCTGAGCGGCAAAGCCTCGTCAGGCTTGCTTCCGTTCGCTCCGACCACCACCCGGCCATCCCCCGACCGCCCCCCGACCACCCCCCGACCGGGGGCCGCGAAGTGGACCTCCTCACCCCGCGAAGTTCCATGCAGCCCCCGCGAAGTCGCCGTCGTAGCTGCCGGCTGGAGCTGGGCGCAGTCGATCAGCCCCAGGAGCTTCACCCGGCCCTCCGGGTCCTCCCCCTGGAACAGCAGCTCGTAATCGAAGGTCTGCCCCTGCCTGCCCCGGTGGGGCACCAGGAACTCCATCTCGGCCAGACGCGCCAGGTGGACCTTCAGCTGGGTGTCGCCCCAGCCGACGGCCTCCCGGACCTGCTTGCGGGTGAAACGGAAGTCGGCCTGCTCCACGCCGTCACGCTCGCATTCCGCCCGCACCCAGCCATGGAGCAGGGTCAGCAGCTTGCGGGTCTGGGGCAGCAACTCGTCCACCGTCCGCCCCAGCACCTCCTGGGCCAACTCGTTGGCCAGGGCGATGTCCTCCAGGATCACCTCGATGTAGTGGAGCTGGCGGCCCTGGTGGGGCACGGTCTTCACCTCCCGCTGGAACTG
>Ga0316217_10003320_pt1 | contig 18465 bp, 14 predicted proteins | sample 1anoAmetaG_FD_203633 | JGI IMG/M metagenome (GOLD analysis project Ga0316217, IMG submission 203633) | Freshwater microbial communities from Trout Bog Lake, Wisconsin, USA - 1anoA | ecosystem: Environmental > Aquatic > Freshwater > Lake > Hypolimnion/Profundal zone | place: USA: Wisconsin...
CTCCGGATGCAGAAACTGGTTCCGGTGCAGTAAGTCCGGAGGATACGTGTCTCTGGCGGGCCGAAATCAGTCCACCAGAGGTCAAATAAGCAGCATCACAGCAAGGAATAAAGCCGATTGGCCGCTCAAAAAACAACCGAACGGCACAACTTGCAAGAAATCACGCTTTTTTCCGCAAGCTGTAAAGGCGTGCCGCAGAGTGTCCAATAAAACGGCGGGCTTTAGCCCCTGAGGGACGCTTTGCATGGGAATCAGCGGCAGCAGAATGTGCAGGTTCTCAACGTGCCGGCTGGTACGGCTCCGCGCGCAGAACATTGGAGAGAATGCCGCGCTCCTCGGGCGTAAAGACGCCCTGGTAGCGGCTGGAGTTCAGCACCATCGGGCGCTGGTCGGGAGGAACCCCGCGCAGATCCTGGAATGCGTTCTTCATCAGCGCCTGGCGGTCTGCGGGCATGGTGGCCCAGCGGCGCGCGGCAAGATTCACGCTCATGCGGTCCTGCGGCGACATGCGTTCCAGAGTCTCGGCACGGGCCAGCCGCCGCTCCCGCTGCTGCTCCGGCAACTGGTCCACCTGGCGCAACTGCTGCACCACCCGCTGCTGTTCCGAGCCGGGCAGCCGGTTGAAGTTGGGGTCGCTGCGCAGCATCCGCTCCTGGTCCTGCACGGGCAGGTTGCGGTGCTGGTTGAGCCAGTCGCCCAGGTGGCCGGGAGGCGCCGCTCCCGGATAGCTGTAGCCGGGGCGAACTGCGCCGGAATATCCAGGGCTGGGGTACGCAGGACGGGCATAAGTCGATCCCGGCTGACCGGCGCCCGGATAAGCGCGTCCCGGATAAGCCTGTCCCGGGTAAGCGCGTCCCGGATAAACCTGACCGGGATAAGCCTGACCGGGATAAGCGCGATTCTGGTAGGCGGGACCCGGATAACCCGGACGGCCGGCATAACCCTGCGCTGGATTCTGCCTTGCATAACCCTGCGCCGTACCCTGCCGGGGATAACTCTGCACCGTACCCTGCCTCGGATACCCTTGCGCCGGATTCTGCCGGGGATAACTCTGCACCCGGTTGTTCTGCATCGGTACGCGCTGGGTCTGCGGCGCTGCATAACGGGGCGCCTGGGCATAGCGCTGCTGCGGCGCGGCCGCGCGTGGTTGGGCGGCAGGAGCTCTGCCGTACTGGCTTTGCGCCCAGGCCGTGGGCAGGCATAAAGCCAGCACCGCAGCGGCCAAAGCCGCCCGGCGCATTCCGCCCGTATTGGATGCCCAGATCACAAGTCTCTCTCTTTCAGTTCCCGGCCCAAAACCGCCAACATCAGTCCCCGTTCGAGTTGTTTGAAAGCGCTTCCAGCTGATCCAGCAGCTGGGCGTTGTTATCCAGGTTCTGCAGATCGTTTACCACGGCTGCCTGGCCCGCAGGCTGAGCCGTCTGATTCCAGTCGGTGACGCCCAGATAGGCTCCGCCTCCCACCAGCAGCATGACGGTAAGCGCCATGGCCGCCAGCGGACGCGCGTGCAATGCCGGACCGTAGGCAAACCGGGCGCGCAGCCGGTCCATCCAGCCTGCCAGCAAGCCGGCCGGCGCAGCCTGGCGCTCTTCCCGCATCCGCGCATCCAGCCGCGACAGAAAATAGGGGCTCGGCTCCGGACCCTCCCAGGTATCCAGCAGCGCCATGGTCGCCTGCAGTTCCGCAAGCTCCCGGCGGCAGCCTTCACACTCCGCAACATGCGTACGAACCTTGGCAGGCACGGCTTCCGGATCCAGCAGCATCTCTGCCAGCTTCGCGTCCATTCCCGTGCAATTTTTCTTCATCCGTTCCATGGTGCACCCCCCGATTCCTGCCGGTGTAGCCCGGCTTCTTTCCACTTACACAAAATCCTTCAACTTGTCGCGCAGCGTCTGGTAGGCGCGGAAGAGCAGCGACTTGGTCGCCGACTCGCTCAGCTTCAGCACCTCTCCAATCTGCCGGTAATCCATCCCCTGGTACTTGTGCATCAGCACTGCCATGCGCTGCCGTTCCGGCAGGGCCATCACGTGGGTGCGAATTGCCGCCATCCGCTCATCCCGCATCAGGCGCTGCTCCACCGACGGTTCGTCGTCGGCCACGTCCGGCGTCGTGCCGGTCTCCTCGTCCGGAGCGTCCAGGTAGATCGTCTGCGCCGCCCGCTCGTGCCGGGTGTCGCGCGCCTGGTTTACCGCCAGGTTGGTCGCAATCCGGTAAAGCCAGGTGGTGAACTTGGCCTCCGCACGGTAGCTCTCCCGGGAGCGGTACACGCGCAGAAACACCTCCTGCGCCATTTCCTCGGCAATCGCCTGGTTGCGCACCATCCGGAAGAGGAAGTGAATCATGGCCCGGTGGTACTTTTCCACCAGGTAATTAAAGCCCGCTTCGTCGCCCGCGGCCACGCGCAGCATGACGGCTGCATCGCTGTCGGGGTCCAGATCGTACGGCACGCCCGAACCCGGCGGTTGCATGCGGTCCGGTCTTGCGGCCAATCCCGCGCCCAGGGCCGAGTTGTCCAGCACCAAGGTGGCCATATCCTCTGGAACCCCGTTCCCGCCGGAAGGTTGCGCTTCAGGAACAGTTTCCACCCCGGAATCCCCGTCCGCGGCAGGTGTCCGGTCCGCGCCCGGCCTGGACGCGGCAAACCGGGCCAGCGAAGCCGTCAAACCGGCGCCGGCCGGCCCTTTGTCCAGTTGTCCCTGGGTGGCAAATTCCTGTCCCGGAGCGGCAAACCCCAAAGCGCCCAGCCCGGGAACGGGGCGTATTCCCGCATTCCCTTCGGGGTGCGAGTCGCCTGTATCCCGGGTTGATCTGGTTCTCCAGCGCATGGTCGGGTTTGGTGCGGCCGGGGCCCAAAAGGGCGCCTGGCTTCAAGGGTTGGCCGTAAAGCCCTGCTGGTGTTACTCTAAACTACGGAATGCCCCGCTGGCTGTGTTCCCGCCAGCCTTCTCCCGGGCGCTTAACTCAGCGGTAGAGTGCCACCTTCACACGGTGGAAGTCGCAGGTTCGAATCCTGCAGCGCCCACCATAAAATCAATAGTTTACACGCCTTTTATAGACCCCTCCAATCCCCATCCCTGTACAATTTCAAGCTGGTGCAGTGCCACGCGCCTTGCCGTTCTGGAGTCACATCCCAACGCCCCGGCCTCTGCCGGGGATCTGCTCTCAAGGGTGCTGAATGAAAATGCTTGTCGCATCGCTCCTCTTTTTTGGGATGGCCGCTCCTTCCCATGCGCAGCTCCATGCTGCCGCAACAGGCGTGCCAGCCCAGGCGCAAACCGAGGGAATCCTCCAGTCCGTCGAAAATGCCGACCTGCAATCTGCCGGCGATCATCTCCTGGTCACCAGAAAAAACAGCAGCCAGCCGGTGGAACTGGTCTTCAAGTCCAGCCTGGGCGTCGGCACCCATCGCGAGCGCGGGCAATGGTGGGTTTTGCCCCTCCGCGCCGCCGGAAGCCAGATTGAAGTGAACACCAATCTCTGGGTGCTGCCGGTCGATCCCCGCTCCACTGACCGCTCCTGGTACATCAAGCTGCAAAGCGGCGATTCGCTTGTCGCCCGGCTTGACGATACTTTGCAGGTCCGCGTAAGTGGCAGCAAATTTGAACTGTACAAGTCGGAAGCGCGGCCTCACAGCGACACCTTCAACCATCGCTATTCCCTGCATATCGACGGCGGAGAGCAGATTGAAAATGCCCTGGCCGGCTTTTACTGGGGAACCATGCTGCCCTCGGTCGTGGAAAAAACCAAGGCAAAGAGTTATCCCTACAGCGACGGCTTTGTGGTCAGCACTCTGAACCCCAAGTCCTATGCCGGCACGTATCCCGATGTCGATCATGAATTCCAGATCAAGGGCCGCCTGGCCATGGGATCGGCGTCCGATCTGGATGTTGTCCGGCGCATGATCGAGCTGCAATTCAAGGTCATGAACGACGATCCCGAAAAGCTGTTTCGCATTCCCTGCGCCGTTCAACCTTCCGGCATTCGCGAGTACCACGTGCGCAGGAACAGCCAGGACCGGCGCGAAAACGCCGAGATGTTTCTGTTGACGGGCAATATTGAAGTGCTGGAAGAGTCCTGGCGCTATTACGAAGCCACAAAAGATGCAGCCTGGCTGCGCAGGAATATCGTCAACCTGGAAAATGCCGCATCCGTGACCGTAGACAGTACGGACCGCTATGGCCGCGTCTGGTCCGACGTGTATTACGAAGACCAGGTCATCAAGGACGGGCGGGTAACTCAGGCGGGTGCGTTCGCGGCTTATACCTTCGGCCTGCTGGCTAACATGGAAACGAAGTTAGGCCGGATCGATAAGTCCACTTATTACTCAGGTTATTCCAAGAAGATAAGTGCCGCGCTGGTCAAGCCTCTTCCCATGGGATTCTGGGATGAAACCAATCATCGGTTTATCGATTGGGTCGACCGCAACGGCAAAGCGCACGACCACATTCATCTCTTGTCCAATGAACTTCCCGTGCTGTTTGGGTATGCATCCGCTGCGCAGGCCGCGGCGGTGCGGCAGTTGATCGACGCCAATCTCGCCTCTTTTGAAAGATTCCCCAGCTTCCTGGCAGTGGACATTGCCGCCTACGACAAATCCGAAATCGGCAGCGGCGGCCCGTACGATCTGAGCGCTGCCGGCAGGTACTGGTTTTGGGATGCGGCCTTCTGGGAATCGGGCAATCGGAACGATTTGCTCTTCAAGCAACTCAGGGCCGTGGCCAATGAAGGCGTAAAAACCGATTACTACATGGGCGAACGATATGACATGGACTATGTGTATTACATCGACGGCAAGAACTGGCACGGAGCCGAAATGTATTACGAATATCCATGCGTTTACACCTCGGTTCTTATCACTGACTTATTAGGACTGGCAACCTCCGGCGATGCCGATGTGTCGGTCAAGCCGCACCTCAGCAACTACGGCAGCGTGGAAGACAGGATTCCACAGTACGATCTGCAATACACCTATGACGCAAGAGAATTTGTGCTGAAGAACCTTTCCGGGAAGAAGCGGAGCTTCAAGGTCGATCTATCTGCTCTTTACGCCGGTAAAACTCGCTATAAACTCGTGGATAAATCAAAGACTCAGATTGTAACCGCGGGATCGGCGATTGAATTGTTACCGCAGGAAGAAGCCAGTTGGACTCCCATCCAATAGAGACTATCGTGCAATTCGGGTTCTATCTTTCTTAGTGCCCGGCGCCCCATCCTTGCATCGTTTTCCGATACAAGGATGGGCGCTTGCTTTGCAGCGAGTTACTGCTCGGCCGCGGTCAGCACCAGGTCGGTATCCACCGGCTTGGGTCCCAAATCTGCGTGGACGCCGGTCGGATTCTCAACGAAAATGTGTCCGTGCAGGCCGTACACGCCGTAGTCGGTCTGATCCTCATCGCACCACCAGCCCTTGGCGGAGTACTTCACGCACCCTTCAAACACCTGCACTGCCGGCCGGCTCTCCGTATCGTAGATCGTGCAATCCACAAACTCGACTCCGCCCAGCCGATGCGTTAACTTGGGCTGGCGCAGCAGGATCAGCACCGGCACGCGCGGGCCGCTGTACTCAGGGCGGGGAGCACTCCATGAGTGGCCCCAGTGGCAGCGCACAAAGCGCACCAGCGCGCCATCGGCGGACTTTGCGGCGATGTTTACATCCGACATGCCGGCGCTCTCCACCGTGGTGTCGCGGAACTCAACCAGCCCCTTCGGACCCGCGTCGCGAACGGCTCCAATCGAAATGCCGCTGGAGGTGTCGGCTCCGTCGGTCACGCGCGAAAGGCAGTGATCGAACAGAATCGAAACCGGCGCCGAGGTGCCGTTCAGTTGCTTCAGGTACACGTCCATCCCGCTGCCTTGATTGTTTTCAAAGACGGAGTTGCGGATGACGATGTTTTGCAGCCGCTGGTTGGCCGCGTCCGGCTCCAGATCGATTCCCGCCTGCGGCGCGGTGCCTCTGGTGTTGGAAAATGTGCAGTTCTCGACAAGCAGATTCACGGCGCTGATCACGCTGAGGCCCTGGCGATGGTTGCCGTCCGCTGCGCAGTCGCGGATGGTGACGTCCTCGCTCCATAAGCGGCTCTTGCCGCCATCCACATAGAATCCGTCGCCGCCGCTGTCCTCGACGCGCAGGCCTTCAATCAGCACATTCTTCGATCCCTGAACCTCAACGCCCATGCGCCATTCGCCCTTCTTGTAGGGCGGGTTCTGGTAGTCGTGCTTCCACATGCGCACGGTTGCGCCGTACCCGCGAATCGTCACGTTCTCAACGTCGCGCGCCGTCAGCACGCTGTCGTTTACGGCCTGAAACTCGCCGCGCTTGGCCAGTATCACCACGCCGGGTGCGATCTCGATCTCCTGATTGCTGCGCAACATCAGGGGCCGCACGATCCATGGCTTTCCCGTGTAGGGAATCAGAATGTGTTTGGCTTTGGAATCGAAGGCAGCCTGTAGCGCCGTCGTGGAGTCCTCCGCATTGAAGCCCCACCATGCCGCGCTGGCGTCGGCCCGCTTGCCCGCCATCACTTCCTGCACGGCGGCGGGATTGCGCTCTCCGGAAGGCGGGTTCGTAACATGGGTGGTTGCGCCAAGGCTTGCCAATGAAAGCAGTAAAACCGGGAAAATCATCCTGTCTCCTGTCGAAAAAATGCTGATTGAAGTTTCTCGCCGCGCCCGCTTCGCCTGCTGTGGACCGTGCGCGTTGCATCCATGCTACACGCCGGCGATCAAGGCTCAGGGCTGCATGGATCGCGCCGCAAACTCGAACTGAATCGTCCGCTCCAGACCTTCGCGGAGCGAGTAAGGCGGACTGAATCCCGATTGGCCGGCAAGCTCGGCAGCAAACTGCGTGCTCGCGCAGAACTTGCTCACCCGCACGGCGCTGATCGGAAACCTTCGCCCCGAGAGACGCGCCGCCGCGTCCATCAGATGGCCGGCGGCAAGCGCAACCGGCAGCGGGATGCGCGCCGTCTTCACTGGCTTTCCCAACGAACTCCGGATGAATTTGACCAGCTCTCCGGTGCAGATATCGGGCCCATCCACATAGTTGAAAACGTGCACGCCCGCTCCCAGCGCCAGCGTGTGCGCCAGGAACGCGGCCACGTTGCCCACATACGCCATCGACTTCAGGTTCTTTCCCGATCCCGCCATCAGAAAGTAGCCCGATGCAATCTGGCGCATCAGGGTAAAGACGTTTCCCCGGTTTCCTTCGCCGAAAACCACACTGGGCCGCACAATCACCAGCGTGCGCGATGGATCTTCTTCGGCCCAGGCGCGATAAACGCTCTCGGCCGCAAGCTTGGTTTTGCCATAGATGTTGTACGGTTCAAGGGGGCCGTTCTCATTCACCGGATAGGGATGGAATCCATAGACGGCGACGCTGCTGGTGAAGACGATCTTGTTGACGCCCGCGTTGCGCGCCGCCAGGCAAACCTGCGTTGCGCCGTCCACATTGGTCTCGCGATAGCGGGAGAGCGGGCGCACATTGTCGCGGTGTTCGGCCGCCAGATTCACCAGAGCCCCTGCGCCGCGCGCCGCTTCGCTGAGGGTCTCCTGCCGCCGCACATCGCACGCCGCCCAGAATTCCGGGAAGGCTTCGCTGCGCCGCAGGTCGCCAATCCGCACCGGAACCCGCTGCGCGGTCAACAAAGCGGTAAGCCGCGTGCCGATGAATCCGGAGCCGCCCAGAATCAAGACAGGTGCTGGCTGGATACCGGCGGCAGAGGCGGAGCGGATTGCGTCCATATACGCGATTCTATAGCGGTCACGATCGATTCACGGACCTGTTCGCAATGCTCTGCGGTTCGTGTCAACGCTATGCAATACCTACAGGCCCTGGAACTTTGCCGTCGCCGGAATCCATGCAGTCACCGCGTAAGGCCGCGCCGCGCCGTGCTGCTCGATGCTTCCCTTGCCGTCGTTCCATGCAATCAGAAGCTCGGGATGTTTGGCGCCGGCAATCGAAAACGGCAGCGATCCGTCGCCGAAGATGCGCACCGTCAGGTTGCGCGTAGCCGGGTCGGCGGTGGAGTTGGCAACGCCGCCCATGGGCAGCACCGATCCCGCCTTCACGTACACCGGAATGCGCTCGTAGCTTGCCGGCACATCCACAACCGTTGGCCCTGTGATCGCTTCGCCCGTCCAGAAATCGTGCCAGCCGCCGCCGGGAATCGCCACCTTGCGCGATGCCTCGCCGGCAAACAGCGGCGCCACCATCATGCGGTCGCCGATCATGTATTGATCGTCCACCTGCAACAGCTTCGCGTCGCCCGGCGCGTCCAGAACCAGCGCCCGGAAGGGCGGAGTGCCGTCGGCGGCATAGCGGGCAAAGGCCGCGCGCAGATAGGGAATCATCTGCATGCGCCAGCCCAGAATCTCGCGGCACCGGGCCTCAAGTTGCTGCCAGTTCTCCATCAGTTCATTGGCGTTGTTCCGCTCGCGATTGAGCTGCTTCCACGGCGGATTGGCGATGTACCATCCGTTCACCATGGCCAGCGGCGAAAACACCACGCTCTGCAACCGGCGAATCAGATCTTCTTCGCTCTTGGCGTCGCGCACTTCGGGGCACCACAGCAGCCCGGAGAAGCCGGAGTTGACCAGCGCGCGGATGAACTGCCGATGATCGTAGAGGTCGCTGTACAGCACAAACGGATAAGGCGCGGCCAGTGCGCCGCTGGACCGCACCAGGCAGTAGGTTTCCTGCTTGCGTTCAATGTACTGATCCCAGATTGCGCGCTGATAGCCAAGCCCGAAGACCGAGTGCATCTGCTCTCCGTCCACGCCGGAAGGGAAGCGCGTGAGCGAAGGAAACGACCATCCGCCGGTATAGTCGGAGTTGTCGCACTCGTCCAGTTTGAAGCCCGCAATGCCGATGTCGAGAAAGGTTTTGGCGTGATACTCGCCAAAGATCTTGCGCGCCTCAGGCCCCGCGAAATCGGGCACCAGGCCGCTCCACACGCCCATATCTCCAGAGTGGGATTGCAGCGGCTCAAACAGCGGCGAGTCGGGATGCGTGAACGCGTGTTCCCACAGGTTGACCTTCAAATCCATCGCGCCGAGCTTCCTCACAAAAGCGGCAGGATCGGCAAACCGCTCCTTGTTCCACGCGAAAGTGCAGGAGTAGGCGTGCGTCTGCCAGCCCGGCTCCAGGCCGATCACGTCGCAGGGCATCTTGTGCGCACGGAATTCCTCGGCGAGCGATTCCACGCTCTGCTGCACGGAGTGGCTGTCCGCGCGGTACCAGAAGCCCAGTCCCCACTCCGGAGGCGCCACGCCGCCGCCGGAAAACAGGTTGTAGCGGCGCACCGCATCCAGCATCGACGGGCCGGCGAACACATATACATCCACGCCGCGCGCTTCGGGAACTTCAATCACAACTTCAGAAGTGTCGCCCGCCAGAAGGTGTTCCGTGTAGTTGGGATCGACGCTGGCCGGTGCGCCGTTGTTGGCTTTGGCGGGCCGCGGCCGCGCGTTGCCGCAGTTGAATTCCGCAAACCGCGCCGTATCCACCAGCACTCCGTAGCCTTTCGTGCTCACGTAGAAGGGAACGGGCGCGTGGCTGTCTCCGGTGTCGGCCCTGGGGTCTGCATTGACGCGGATCACGCGCTTCTTGCTGCGATGCGCCATCGAAAAAAACTGCAAGCCGAAACCATAAATGCCTTCGTGCGGTTCCAGCGGCAGGCGCAACTCTGTGCCGCGCAGGCTGAAGCCGCCGCGCACCGGCTGCAGCGGGCAGGAGGAAACCGTGGGAAGCTCCGCCAGCGGCCCGGTCTTTGCAGCCACCAGCCGCGCGCTGACCGGCGTGAACTTTTCCGGTGTGCCCAGGGTGGCGCGCCAAATTCCCGGAAGAATCAACGTCCATGCGCTTGAGTGCGCCTGCTCTTCGCTCCCGGCGTCGCCGGCCCGGCTCTGTTCCGGTAGTGCCGCCATCAATGCCGCTGCCGCAAATCCTTTGCCAAGCTGGCGCCGGTTGATCTCCCGCATTGCTTCAGTCCGCCTTTTCATCCAGAAAGAAAATCATTGAAAGCGCCATTCCAGCCTGGAGCGGCCGGGCTATTTTGGATGTGCGTTCAACTGCTCGAGGACGTGCTTCAAATCGTCCAGCTTCTGCCCGGCTTCGGCCAGCTTGCCTTCCGATGTAAGCCGCTGGTAGTCGGAAAAGTCCTTGCCCGCCTGCGCAATCAGTGAGTCCAGGCTGACAGCAGGCTTCACCGCGCCGATGGCTTGCGGCGTGGCTTGCGCCGCTTCTGTCGCAGTCAGCGATGAGGTCTCCGAGCCGAACAGCGAAGCCAGCGCGGCCTCGAATGTAGGCGCGTAAGCCAGCCGGTCCTGCAGCGCCAGCACCACCAGCCGCAGTTCCGGCATGGGGCTGTTATTGGATTGCAGGTAGATGGGCTCCGCGTACAAGAGCGCCTTGCCGCAGGGAATCACCAGCAGGCTGCCGCGGTGCACGTGCGAGCCCTGCTGATTCCACAGCGTCAGTTGTCCTGAGAGCTGCGCGTTCTGATCGATGCGCGCCTCGATCTGCTGCGGTCCGTCCACCAGTTTTGTCTTGGGAAAATCGTAGACCACCGATGTGCCGTAGTGATCGCCGTCGCTACGGCCGGCAATCCAGCCGATGAGGTTGTTGCGGTTGGCGGGCGTGAAAGGCAGAATCTCGACAAACTCCAGGCCGGTTTCTCCGGGCAGATTCATCAGCACAAAATTCGGCCGCATGGCCTGCGTCGTCTGCTCTCCGCCGCCGCCGGTGCCGGTCTCCGTGGCCACGGTCCACAAATCTTCGCGGTTGTAAAAAACCTCGGGATTGGTCATGTGATAGAGACCGTACACTTCCGCCTGCAGGCTCAGCAGCAGCTCCGGATAGCGGACGTGCTTGCGCAGCCAGGTGGGCATCGCGGAAGCATCCTTGAACAGGCTGGGAAAGATGCCGCGATAAGCCGCCAGAATCGGGTCCTGGTTGTCGAACACATAAAACGTCGTGGTCCCGTCGTAGGCGTCAATCACCACCTTGACGCTGTTGCGCATGTAGTTCAGCGGCAGGTTGCCAAGCTCGTGATGCGTCGAGTAGGGATAGCTGTCCGACGAGGTAAAAGCATCCATCACCCAGGAGAGCCGTCCATCGTCGCCCACCACGATGTAAGGATCCTGATCGTAGGTGAGAAACGGCGCCAGGGCTTCGACGCGGGCGCGCACGTTGCGCCGCATCAGCAGCCGGCTCTGCGCGTTCACATCGTCGCTGAACGGCAGCTTGGCAATGTCGCCGCGGTCGAACGCCAGCAGGATGCGCCGCAGGAAGCCGCCCACGACAATGCCGCCTTCACCCTGGTACGAGGTGAGGTTGTTGCTCTGTCCCTCGGGGTAATTGAACTCCTGCTGCTTGGTCTTCACATACACGTCGGTATCGGTCATCTCGCCGAAATAAATCTCCGGCCTGGTCACCTTGAGGCCGGGCACGGTGCTCTGTACCGGCATGTTGCTCAGCATCAGCGTCGGCAGCCCTTCCGCCGTGAATCCGTTCACCGGGTTCATGGTGATGCCGTAGCCATGCGTGTAGATGAGCTTGTCGTTGATCCAGTTGCGGCTGCTCTCCGGAAGTTTTTCCACGTTCAGTTCGCGCGCGGACAGCATCACCTCGCGCAGCGTGCCGTCAATCTCGTAGCGATCAATATCGATGTCGGGAAAGTCGTAGTAGGTGCGGATCTCCTGAATCTGCCGCAGCGTATCCTTGAGCGCCTGCACGTCCCACAGCCGGATATTCTGCAGTGTTGGCTGGTTGTTGGCCGGGTCGGCTGCGCCCACGGTTGTTTCCGCGGGAAACTCATGCTGCGCAAACTTGTCCAGGCCGTATGCCTGCCGCGTCATCTGGATGTTGTTGGCAATGTAAGGCTCTTCGCGAACCAGTTCGTTCGGCTTCACCTGAAAGGTGCTGACGTACCAGCCCACCACGGCCACCACGGCATAACAAGCCACTGCCGGCACAACGGAGGCGGCAAGCCAGCGCCCGCGCGGCATAATCGCTCCGCCGGCAAAGGCGATGACCGCGCCCAGCAGCAGCGCCGCGGAGACAAACAGCAAGCCGGTCAGCGTTACGTGCGCATCGGTATAGGTCACTCCGTCAAAGATGGTGTGATGCTCGAACAACAGTTCAAAGCGGCTGATATACACGCGCAACGCCAGCACGAACAGCAGAAATCCAACGGTGATGGAGAGGCCGCGCCAGGGCAGCGGAATCTGGCCGTTCAGCCGCCCGCCCAGCGCCCGCGAGCCGCCCGTTACCAGAATGAACAGCACGGCAAGCACGCACATCAGCACGGCCATGGTCAGCAGCCAGCCCACAAAAAGCTGCCACGCCGGAAGCGTGAAGAGATAAAAGTTCAGCGGCATGCCGAAGATCGGGTCGGCCACCGTTCCCGTGGCGCGCGGCGCATACCAGTAGAGCGCCAGCGTGGGCCACTGCGCCTCCATTGCGGCGCCGGTGGCGATGGCAATCACCAGCGAAATGCCGATGGCGGCCAGATTCAGTACCGGCGCAATCGGCAGCCGCACCGCGTTGCCCGCGATGTAGATGGTGTGATCGTCGGGCAGGTCGGCGGCATGGGCCCGCTTGAGCGCGGAAAATGCTCCATAGAGCACCAGAAATGTGACCGCTGCAAACGCCGCAAAGGTGCCCCACTCCAGGCTCCAGGTCTTCCAGAACACCTCGCCGTAACCGAGCGACCCGAACCACAGCAGGTCAACCCAGTAGGTGAGCGCGGTGCGGCTGCCAAACAGGATGGCGGCAACGATCGCGATGAGAATCAGAAATCCGCGGCGGCTTGGCTGCGGCGGTGACGGCTGTGACTTGAGAGGCCAATCAATGGACTCGGGCAATTCTCCACCCCACTTGAATTACTGGTTGCCTGCTGCATGATCCAGGTATTGGACCGCGCTGGGATAAACCCGGCCCCGCGCGGTTCCCGGGGCCCCGGGCGAGAGAAGACTCGCCCCATTCACTCTAGTCTTCTTGGGTCGTTTTTGCAGCCGAGGCTGCAGGGTTTCGGGACCCCGGGACAGGCTAAAGCCGGTCTGCCCAGTAAGCCGGGCGGCGCTTGGCGTGGGCGACAGCAATGATCTGTATCTCGTGCAGAAGTTCCCGATACACAATTGAGAACGGGAAGCGGTTGAGCAATGCCCGCTGAGTGCCATGAATATTGGGCGGAAAGAGCCCTGGCTGTTCTTGTAAACGGTCTAGTGCCGTAAAAAGTTCTTCGTAGAATCCATCGGCTGCCGGTACGCTATGCTCACCGTACCAGGCATGAGCGGCTTCGATCTCCCGCCTGGCTGCTGGATGGAACCTCAACAGCTTCAAACGCGCAACCGGGATCGCGCTTGCGGAGAAAGCCCCGCGATCATCTCGGCGCGCACCTGTTCCCCTTGAATCAACTCCACCTTTCCGGAGTCGATCTCATCGAGGCGGCGCTTGATCTCGCCGTCCCAAGCGGCCTCAATCTCCGCCATCGGCCCATCGGCCCCCTCCAGGAGAAGGCTCTCTATGAGCCAGTTCACCTCAGCGGGGGGCAATCGGCGGGCGTCTTCGAGAATTTCATGGGCGCGGCGATTCATGGATAGATTGTAGCGCGAATCCGGCTCCCGGCCCCAAAATACAGACCTTGGAGTTTGGGGGCGCCCGTTGTGTTCAGATCAGATCGTCGCGGCCGGTGACGCCCAGTTCCTTCACGATCTTGCCCACGTCCTGCGAGCGGTCCCGGTGCGCGATCAGCAGCGCATCGTCGGTCTCCACAATCACCAGGTTCTCCACGCCCACCAGGGCCACAAACTTCTTCGGGCTGAAGATGTAGTTGTTGGTCGCATCGATGGCCAAATGTCCCTCGGTGTCTGAGACATTGCCCTCGCCGTCGCCGCGCAGCCGGGTTTCCATCTGGTACTCGTAAAGCGAGGCCCACGAACCCAGATCGTTCCAACTGAACTCGGCCGGCAGGCAAAAGAGGTGGGAGAGATGCTCGCCCTTGGCTGAGCGCGGTTCCAGCACCGCGTAGTCCACTGAGATGTTTTCGCACTTGGGATAGAGGGCGTGAAACACCTCTTCAAACTGCGGCGTGCCGTACGCGGCGGCAATGCTCTCCAGCAGCGGAGCGGTCTCCGGCAGGTGCTCGCGCACGGCGTTGGCCAGGGTGCGCGCCGACCACAAAAACATGCCCGAGTTCCAGTAGTAGTTGCCCGCGGTCACAAACTCCTCAGCGCGGTTCAGGTTGGGCTTCTCGGTAAAGCGGCGCACGTGCAGGGCAGAGTCGTCCTTGGTAAAGTCGCCGGTCTCAATGTAGCCGTAGCCGGTCTCGGCGCGGGAGGGCTCAATGCCCAGCACCACGATGTTGTCTTCAACGGCGGCCAGGGCAATGCCCTTCTGCAGCGCCTTCAGAAAGCGCGGCTCGTCGGCAATCACGTGGTCGGAGGGAAAAATTCCCAGCACCGCATCGGGATTTTGCCGCTCGATCAGGAAAGCCGCCAGACCGCAGGCCGGGGCCGTGTTGCGCGCCACCGGTTCCTGCACAATCTGCCCGGCGGGCAACCCCGGCAACTGCTCGGCAATCTCCTGGCCCAGGTACTCGTTGGTGATGACCCAGGTGTTCTCCAGCGTGGCCAGTGGCTTCAGGCGCTCCACGGTCTGCTGAATCATGGAGCGTTCGCCGTCAAGAGCAAGAAGCTGCTTGGCGCGGGCGCGGCGCGAACGGGGCCAGAAACGTGTGCCGCTGCCGCCGGCAAGAATCACAGGGCGAAAATCGATAGGCTTCGACATTGAAGACACATCCTACTCGACGAACACCATGTTTGCACAGTGACCAACGATACATTTTGCCATCATGTGGACCGGCCGCTCTGGCCACGTGTCTGCCGCGGCAATTCTCCTCCCTTTGCCGCAAACAAAAACCGCCCCCCGCAGATTGCTTTCTCTTTTAGAAAAAGCAACTTGCGGGGGGCGGCTGGGATTCGTCAACAGGAAAACAAGCTCTAAACCAGCTTGGTCAAAAATTCCTTCATCCGCCGGGTTCCCTCGTCGATGTTCTGCTTGGTCACCGGGTAGGAGATGCGGATGTGCTCCGCGGTGCCGAAGGCCTCGCCCGGCACCGCCACCACGTGCGCCTCGTGCAGCAGTCGCGTGGCCATCTCCGTCGCCGTCTTGATGCCGCCCTTGCCCAGGTAGGCTGAGATGTTGGGATAAACGTAGAACGCGCCCTCGGGCTTGGTGCAGGTGATGTTGGGAATCTCCGCCAGCCGGGCCAGCATATAGTCCCGCAGATCGATGAACTCGGCTCTGAACTCGCTCACGCACTCCTGCGACGAGGTCAGCGCGGCGATGGCGGCCTTCTGCACAAAGCTGGTGGCGTTCGATGTGGACTGCGACTGCAGCTTGCTCAGGTTGGCCACCACGGATTTCGACGCCAGCGCAAAACCGGCGCGCCAGCCTGTCATCGCGTAAGTTTTTGACAGCGAGCCCAGCACCACAATGTGCTCCTTGGCCCAGGTATACGAGCCGCCGGAGACCGGCTTGCCGGCATAGTTCAGGTACACGTAGCACTCGTCCAGCAGCAGGTAAATCCCGCGCTCGTGCGCCAGGTGCACAATCCGCTCCAGGTCTTCGGCGGAAACCACCGAGCCGGCCGGGTTCGAAGGCGAATTCAGGATAATGGCCTTGGTCCGGGGCGTAATGGCCTTCTCAATCGCGTCGGCGGTAATGCGGAAGCTCTCCGCCTCGCTGGTCTCAAGAAAAACCACCTTGCCGCCCGCGTACTGAATGATGTCCTTGAAGCTGACCCAGTAGGGAACCGGCAAAATGACCTCGTCGCCGTGGTCCACCAGCACCTGGATGGTGTTGAACAGCGCCAGCTTGCCGCCGGTGGTAAAGATGGCCTCGTTCAGCCCGTAGTCCGAGCCGAAATCGGTCGCGTGCCGCTCCACAATCGCCTTGCGCACGTCGGGAATGCCCGGCACCACGGTGTAGCGGGTAAAGTTGGCGTCAATGGCGGCGATGGCCGCGTCCTTGATGTGCCGTGGGGTGGGGAAATGCGGCTCTCCGGCCCCGAAATCCACCAGGTTCACGCCCTGGGCGCGCAGTTTGGCGGCTTCGGCTGCCACGGCCATGGTTGCGGAAACTTCGATCCGGCCAATCCGGTCGGCAAAGACTTTGGTAGGAGTTGTGACTGTCATAGCTCTTCTATCTTTACAGATTTCGCAGCAAAGGCAAAACCGGTGGAAGAAAAACTACTGATTGATGGCTTTTGTCCCGCCGCCGGAAATCGAAGTCTTGACGCGCGAGGCGCTACGCGCTACAGTGTGAGCATGATTCGGTCGTTTCGGCACGCCGGCTTGGAGAAGTTTTTCCTGACGGGAAGCAAGGCGGGCATCCAACCGGCACATGCCACCAGGCTGCGCAGGCAGCTTACGCTGCTGAATACGGCCAGGAATGCCAATCGCATGAATGTTCCCGGTTGGGATTTACATCCGCTCAAGGGGATGCTTGCCGATCATTGGTCGGTCATGGTGGATGGAAACTGGCGCATGACGTTCAAATTCGAGGATGAGAGCGCAATCCTTGTGGATTATCAGGATTACCACTGAGGGTTAAGGAGAATCACGATGGCGATGACGATGCACAACCCCGCCCATCCCGGCGAAATCCTCCGCGAGTACCTGGGCACTGTGCAGGTGGGCGTAGCGGCAAAAAAACTGCGCGTGGCGCGGTCGACACTTTCGCGCCTGCTGAATGGGCGCGCATCGTTTACCGCTTCAATGGCGCTCAGGCTGGCCGATGCCTTTGGAACCGAGCCGGGGATGTGGCTCGACTTGCAGCAGCAGTACGATCTGTGGCACGCCGCCAGGCGCAAACGGCCCAAGGTGGAAAAGTTTTCCCAGGCGGCATGAGGCTCCCAGGTCTCAGAACATTCGCCATTGAAATCCGGGATTCAATCGGCCCGCCTAGCTCTTGTTCATCCGTCCGCGCAGCCGCTTGTACACATTCGGCGGGAGCAGCCCGGTCACGTCGCCGCCAAAGCTGAACACTTCCTTCAGCATCCGCGAGCTGATAAACGAGTAGCGCCCGGCCGGCTGCAAAAATACGGTCTCGATCTCCGGGGCCAGCCGCCGGTTCATCAGCGCCATCTGGAACTCGTACTCGTAGTCGGAGATGGCGCGGATGCCGCGCAACACCGCCGAGGCCCCCTGCTGCCGCGCAAACTCCACCATCAGCCCGTCAAACGTGGCCACCGAGACGTTGTGAAAGTGGTGGGTGATCTCCTCCAGCATCTCCACGCGCTCGGCCACGGTAAACAGCGGATTTTTGCCCGGATTGTTCAGGACCGCCACCGTCAGGTGCCCAAACAGCTTGGACCCGCGCTGAATCAGGTCCACGTGCCCGTTGGTCGGCGGGTCAAAGGTTCCGGGATAAAGGGCTTTTACGCTCATGGAGAGGTCTCTCCCTGCTGGGATTCTAGCAGCGGGAGCACGCAGGCCGGGCCGCAAAGCGGTATGCCGGCGGCCGGCTCCGCGGAACCGATCGCCGTCTTGTCGCGCGCGTCTCCCGTTACCGTTGCACTCTGTGCAGCACCACCGTGACATTTCCCGGCGGATGCCAGAAGGGGCTGCGCGAGGGATCGGAACCATCCGGAGCGGGTCCGATGGCTGGCCGCGGCCCGGCGGGCTGCTCTGCGGGCACAGCCTGCGGACGGCCTTGGTTGGGCGCGCGCACCAGTTCGATTCTGTCCCCCGTCAGCTTGCCGGAAAACGCGGCGTTGCCGGCTTTAAAGCTCACTGCGTCCCCATCCACTTTGCCTTCCAGAATGGGGATGGCCGGGTCGCTTCCGCCAGCCCAGCCCGCGGCAATGCCTTCCGCAGTTCCCGTCAGCTTGTTTCCGTCCTGCTGCAACACAAAAATCTGTGTTGCGGAGTCCGGCTCGGGCCTCCACAATCCTGTGATGCCTGTGCCCGAGGGCGCCTTGCGCTCCCATACCGCCACCTGCGGGCGAAGCGTTATAGCCTTTGCCGCAATCGTCGCGCGTGCGGTCGCAAGCCCGGGCGAGCTCGCTTCCACCGTGATCTTTCCGCCCGCCTTGGTCGATTGCACCAGCGCCATGCACAGGCCGCTGAAGGCCTTGCGCGACGAGCCTTTGTCGGATGCGTGATCGGTGGGATCGCCGTTGCCCACGCCGATCAGCTTTCCCTCGCCAATGACGCGGAAGTTGACCGTGTTGTCCGTCACCGGCACAAGGCGGCCCTGCGCATCGCGCACTTCCACGGCAAACATGGCCACGTCCTCGCCGTCGGCGCCGATCTCCGTGCGGTCTGCTGCAATTGCCAGCGCGGCAGCCGCGCCCGTGGTCTCCCGTTTGTCCGTCAGCGCCAGCTTGTCGCCCTTGTAGCCCCGCGCCTCAATGGTGCCCGCTGCGTACTTCACGTTCCAGGCCAGGTGCCCGTCCTTCT
>Ga0316217_10003321_pt1 | contig 18464 bp, 13 predicted proteins | sample 1anoAmetaG_FD_203633 | JGI IMG/M metagenome (GOLD analysis project Ga0316217, IMG submission 203633) | Freshwater microbial communities from Trout Bog Lake, Wisconsin, USA - 1anoA | ecosystem: Environmental > Aquatic > Freshwater > Lake > Hypolimnion/Profundal zone | place: USA: Wisconsin...
TTCCGAAGTCGAGTATGAAACGGCGGAGGCGGCGTCAAGGGTCTGCGATAAACGCCTGCGGCGCCCTTGACCCCGCCTCCGTCGTCACGCGGAAGTGTGTCTGGGCAACCCCGACGTTGTTATAGACGGAATGACAGCTTCGGGGCGGGAGCATCGCTTTAGCCTTTCATCTTTTCCATCGCCTCCCGAATATTTCCTCCCGCCCGCCGCAGCTGCCGTTCCGCCTCAGCCTTTGTAACCCCGGCGCGCAGCATCACCAGCGCCACTGGAACCTTCCCCGCCGCGGCTTCCAAAGTTTCTTCCGCCACCGCCTGCTCCACCTTGGCCACCCGCCGCACAATGGCGATGCCGCGTTCGACCAGCTTCACATTCTTGGTCTGCACATGCACCATCAGGTTGCCGTACACGTATCCCAGCCGGGCCATCGCGCCCGTGGTCAGCATATTGCAGATCATCTTCTGCGCCGTGCCCGCCTTCAGCCGCGTCGAACCCTCCAGCACCTCGGCTCCCACCTCTGCCTCGATGGCAATCCCGCACACCTTCGCCAGCTCGGAGCCTTTCCGGCATACCACCGCGATGGTGGCCGCGCCCTTTTTCCGCGCATACTGCAGGGCGGCCACCGTGTAGGGAGTCTGTCCGCTGGCCGAAAGCCCCACCACCACGTCCTTGCGACCCGGCCTGCGTCCGGCCATGTCGCTTGCGCCCAACTCGGCCGAATCCTCGCTGCCCTCGCTGGCCAGCGTCAGCGCCTCGTCGCCCCCCGCGATCATCGCCTGAATCATCGCCGGAGCGGTGCCAAAGGTCGGCGGACACTCGGAGGCGTCCAGCGCGCCGATCCTTCCGCTGGTTCCGCTGCCCACGTAAATCAGCCGTCCGCCCCGCGCCAGCCGCTCCCGGATCACCTCCATCGCCTCGGCAATCGACGGCAATACCTCGCGCACCGCCCGCGAAACCCTGGCGTCCTGATAGTTCATTCGCGTGGCAATCTCCAGCGCGCTCAGCCGGTCCAACTCATTCGCCATCGGTCGTCACCGCTCCCATCTTCGCTCCCACCGGCCTTTGTCCCACAAAGAAACTCGCGCCATAGCCCACCGCGAACGTTGCCACGCTCCCCAGCGCCACATACCAGGTGAAGGGAACCCGCGTGCACTGCCACAGGTACACATTCAGTCCAAAGCCGCAGAGCATGCCCACCATCGCTCCCTCCTCGGTGGCGCGCCGCGTCAGCACCCCCAGCATAAAAACTCCCAGCAGGGAACCATAGGCCACCGAGGCAATCGACAATCCCGCCTCCAGCACCCTCCCGCCGCGCCGTGCCACAATCGCCAGCCCGAACAGCACCACGGCCCAGCCCACCGTCGCCAGCCGCGACAGAGACACCCGGCGCTGCTCGCTCGCCAACGGATTCCAGCGGGAATAGAAGTCCACGATGGTTGTCGAGGAGAGCGAGTTCAGCGCTGCGCTCAGGTTTGCCATGGCCGCCGCCAGTATGGCTGAGATCAGCAGCCCGCTGACGCCGTGCGGCAGGCGCGTAACGATAAAGGTGGGGTAGATCGTGTCGCTTCGCGTAAATGCCACCCCCGGCGGAAACAGCCGGTAGAAGACAAACAGCATCGCCCCCACCAGCAGAAACAGCGAGAACTGGAAGAGCACCATCACCCCGCTGGCCAGCAGCGCGAGCTTGGCCTGCCGCTCGCTCTTCGACGACAGCAACCGCTGCACGATCAGCTGGTCGGTGCCGTGGCTGGCCGTGGTCAAAAACGCGCCGCCAATCAGCCCCGACCAGAATGTGTAGCTTTGATAGAAATTCCACCTCCAGTAGAAGACGCGGAACTTGCCCGCCTCGGAGGCCATCCCGTGCACCGTCTGCCAGCCGCCCGGAACCAGGTGCAGAATGGTGAAGAACCCAACCAGCGTGCCCGTCACATACACCGCCAGCTGCACCACGTCGGTCCAGATCACGGCTGCCATGCCGCCCTCGAAGGTGTAAATCAAAGTGAGGATGCTGACGATTCCGATGGCCGCCACGTCCCGCGCAAAATCTCCCAACCCGCCCAATATGCTGGAGAGCGCGATGCCCACCACGATGGCCACGGCAAAAACCCGCACCCCTTCGGCCGCCGCCCGCGTAATCAGGAACAGTCCCGCCGTCAGCGCGCGCAGCTTCTGCCCAAAGCGCCGCTCGATCAGCTGATAGGCCGTCACCAGGTCGCCCCGGAAGTAATGCGGAATCAGCAGCACGCTGATGATGACCCGCCCCACCAGGTAGCCAATCACGAGCTGCAAAAAGCCGAAGTCCCGCTCGTAGGCCATCCCCGGCACGCTGATGATCGTGAGCGTACTGGTCTCCGCCGCCACAATGGATAGCGAGATCGCCCACCAGGGAATCGTCTTCTCCGCCAGAAAGTAGCCCTTGAGCGTGCCCGTCTGCTTCCGGAAGCGCATCCCGAACAGGGTGACGCAGCCCAGATAGACCACGATCACGGCGACATCCAGCCCATTCAGTCCCATCGGCTCCAGCTCTCCAGCTGTTGTTCTTGTCTTCTAGTCTTGCGCCCTAGTTTTGAGGTGTCATTCTGAGCAGCGCGAAGAATCCCATCGCAGCTCAAATCGGATCGACTGCCTCAAAGGCATTTCGGCCACCGTCCCGCGGGTGGCCCATTCAAGCCCTCTTTGGCTTGAGTGGGGCAGTCCCCCTCAGTACAGCAAATATTTCTTCCGCGTTTCCCTGAATCCTTCGATCGCCTCGTTCCACTCCATCCAAACCCTTCGCGGATCCTGCCCTTCGCCGATCGCCGCAGTCGTCGCCGCGTTCACCATCAGCTTGTCCAGATTCTTCAACTCGTATTGCGCCGGATACAGCGCGTGCAGCGCCGAGGCAATCTCCACGCCCAGCTCCGGAGCATCCAGCGCGTTCCGGTCGGTCACCAGGATGTTCACCCCGCCGCACTTCTTCTGCGCGTACACGTCCGCGCTGGGAGTGAATTCCGTGGGCACAAAGCGCACTCCGCTGATCGCCCGCGCGTTCAAATACCCGGCCAGCTCCCGTGCCCCGATCCACGGTGCGCCCACCAGCTCAAACGGAGTATCCGTGCCGCGCCCCACCGAAATGTTCGTCCCCTCGATCAGGCCCACGCCCGGATAGAGCGCTGCCTCCGTCAGGCTGCGCATATTGGGCGAAGGATTCACCCACAGCACTCCGGTCGAATCCAGCCAGTCGCCGCGTTCCCATCCCTCCATCGGCACCACGGTCAGCTGCGCGCCGATGCCGCGCTCCCCGTTGTAGTAGCGCGCCAGCTCGCCAATCGTCATCCCGTGCCGTACCGGAACCGGCCCGTAGTTGGTAAAGCTCTCGCGCCCCGCCTCGCTGATGGGACCCTGCACGCTCACGCCGTTGATCGGATTCGGGCGGTCGAGAACAATGATCCGCTTGCCGGTCTTCGCCGCAGACTCCAGAAAATATCCGAGCGTCGTCTCGTAGGTATAAAAGCGCGTGCCGATGTCCTGGATGTCGTACACCAGCGCATCCACCGACTGCAGAATCTCCAGCGGCGGATGCCGCTTCGCGCTGCTGTCTCCATATACGCTGTACACCGCAACCCCGGTTGCCGCGTCCTTGGAATTCCCAATCGCCGTCGTGTCCAAGGTCCCCGTTACTCCATGCTCCGGACTGAAGATCGCCGCCAGCTCCACTCCGTGCGCCTTGGACAGCACGTCGATGGTGCGCCGGCCCTCGGCATCCACTCCCGTCTGGTTGGTCACCAGCGCCACTCGCGTGGTCCCGCCTGCTTTGCGCAGCTCGCGGAAGTCATGCTCTTCCAGCACGTCGATGCCGGTGCGCACCCGCCCATTGCGCGCCGTCACCAGCCGCTCCCCGGCCATGGCCTCGTTATAGCCGGTGATGCGCGCCAGCCGCAGCTTCTGCTCCTCGCTCACCGTCAGCTTCAACTCCTGCGCCACGGCGGAGGCGATGCGGCTCCGCAGCGAAACCACCGCCGCCGTCTTGCCGCCGCGCGGATGCACTGCGTTGGTCAACACAATCACATAGCTGTTGGTCACCGGATCGATCCATATCGATGTTCCGGTGAACCCCGTGTGCCCGAACGATCCCACCGGAAAAAACTCTCCGCGATTGCTGGAGAACGGCGAATCGATGTCCCAGCCCAGCCCGCGCAGAACCGATGCCGTCGGCGGCTGTTGCGGCGTCGTCATCTTCTCCACCGTCTGTGCCGAAAGCACGTGGAAGCCGGTCAGCATCTCCTGCGCAAACTTCGCCAAATCGTCGGCGGTCGAGAACACGCCCGCGTGTCCCGCCACACCATTCATGCGCCGCGCCGTGGGATCGTGCACCGTGCCGCGCAGCATCCGGTGCTCTTCGTCATATTCAGTCGGAGCGATCCGCGCGCGCCACGCGGCCGGAGGCAGAAAGCGCGTGTCCCGCATCCCCAGCGGCTCAAAGATATTGCGCGCCGCGTATTCGTCCAGGCTCATTCCCGAAACCTTTTCCACCAAAAATCCCAGCGCCTCAAAATTGATATCGCTGTACAGGAATCGCGAGCCCGGAGGAAACTCAGGCTGCGCGTCCATCACCAGTTTGTAGGCAGCCTCGCGATCCTCCCACCGCGTCTTCCGGTCCAGATCCTCGGGCAGTCCGGAGAAGTGCGTCAGCAACTCGCGAATCGTGATGTTCTCCTTGCCGTTTTTGGCAAACTCCGGCAGATACGTTGCCACCGGATCGTTCAGCCTAATCTTTCCCTCCTGCTCCAGCTGCATCACCGCCGTCGCCGTGGCAACGCACTTGGTCATCGAGGCGATGTCGAAGATCGTGTCCGCGGTCATCGCCTCCCGCACCGGCTCCAGCGAACGCATCCCGAACGCCTTGCGGTACGCCACCTGGCCGTCGTGTCCCACCAGCACCACGCCGCCCGGGATCGTTCCCTTGGCCACCGCCTCGCGCATAATCTGGTCCACGCTGCCGAATACCCGAGCGTCTGCGACCGGAGCGGCATCCGATGCCGCGTACCCGCCAGCGTCTGCGACCGGAGCGGCATCCGTTGCCGCATACCCGCCAGCGTCTGCGACCGGAGCGGCATCCGTTGCCGCGTACCCGACGCCGCAGCCCGCGGCCAGCGCCAGCAGCGCGACCATCACCAATCGAAGCATCGCAGATTGACGTTTCACTCAGCTACTCCGTGCCGTTCCCCATTGTAGGTGCTATGGTTTTCAAGATGCGAAATCGATTGAGGCTTGTCCTTATTCTTTTGGTTCTGGATGCTCTGGCATTCGCGAGTCCAGCCCCGGCCAAAAAGGCTTCCGCGGCCTCTGCCGATCCCAACGGTGTCCACTGGGCTGACCGCACCCTGCGCAAAATGTCTCTGGAGGAAAAAGTCGGCCAGCTGTTCATGGTCTGGGCCAGGGTCGAGTTCATGAACCCCTCCGGCCCCGACTACGACCGCCTGCGCGATGAGATGCAAACCTATCACCTCGGCTCCTTCGGCATCACCGCTTCGGTCGAAAGCGGCCTGCTGGTCAAGGACAGTCCGCTCGATGCCGCCGCGCTCACCAACCAGCTGCAGCGCGACAGCCCGCTGCCGCTGCTGTTTGCCGCCGACTTCGAGCGCGGCCTGCCCATGCGCTTCCACGGAGGCACCGGCTTTCCCCACGCCATGGCCATCGGAGCTACCGGCAACGCCGACTACGCCTACCAGTTCGGACGCATCACCGCCTCCGAGGCCCGCGCCATCGGAATCCATTGGAACTTCTATCCCGACGCCGACGTCAATTCCAATCCCGACAATCCCATCATCAACACGCGCGCCTTTGGCGAAGATCCCGCCGAGGTCAGCGCCCTGGTTTCGGCCTTCGTTCGCGGAGCCCACGCCGGAGGCGGCATGGCTACCGCCAAGCACTTTCCCGGCCACGGAGACACCAGCACCGACTCCCATCTTGCCCTGTCGCGCGTCGATGCCACCCGCGCGCGTCTCGATCAGGTCGAACTCGCGCCCTTCCGCGCCGCCATCGCCGCCGGGGTTGACTCCGTCATGATCGGCCATCTTTTGGTCCCGTCGCTCGAGCCCGATCCCAACCGCCCCGCCACTATCTCCTCCATCATCACCACCGGACTGCTGCAAACCGAGCTTGGCTTCCACGGCATCGTGGTCACCGACGCCATGGACATGAACGGCCTCACCCGCATCTTCGGCGGCAACACTCCGCAAAGCGCGGGCCGCGCCGCGGTCGAAGCTCTCAAGGCCGGAGCCGACCTCGTCCTCATCCCCGGCGATCTCGATGGCGCCTACAACGGAGTCCTCCAGGCCGTCGAGAGCGGCGAACTCCCGGAAAGCCGCATCGACCAGTCGGTCGCCAAAATCCTCCGCGCCAAGGCCGCCCTCGGACTCCAGCGCAACCGCTTTGTCGATCTCAACGCCGTCACCTCCGCCCTGGAGCAGCCGGAGAACGCCGCCATCGCCCAGCAGATGGCCGACGACGCCGTCACCCTCGTCCGCCAGAGCGCGCCCGAACCGGTTGCGGCCCCATCGCAGGCAACCAGTCCCGCATCCGCACCGCAAAATCCGCCGCCGCAATTCAAGCTGTTGCCTCTGCCGCTTGGCTCGGCGGCCGCTCCGCAGTTTGCCTATCACTCCGGCGTGCTCCCGGCCAATCATCTGCTGGTGCTGGTCTTTACCGACGACGTGCGCAGCGAAAACGGACGCGCCCTGGCGCGCGAGGTTCGCGACCGCGTCCCCGACGCCCGCATTGTCTATATTGACGACACCCTGGCTCCCGTCCTTGCCCCGCAGGTGCTTGCCGCCGCGGCCAGCGCCGAGCGCATCGTCGCCGCCGTCTACGCCATTCCAACGCCTGGGCGTATGCCCACTGCGGACACCGGCTCACCCGCCCTCGCCAGCGGAACGTCGGCGCTGCTGGCCGATCTGCTCAAGGCCGCCGCCGCCAAAACCGTGGTCGTCGCCATGGGCAATCCCTACCTCATCGCCCACTACCCGGCCATCCAGAACTACGTCTGCACCTTCTCCAGCGCCCAGGTCTCCGAGGAGAGCGCCGCCAAGTTTCTCTTCGGAGAAATCCCCGCCCACGGCCACCTTCCCATCACCATCCCCGGCATCGCGCCGCGCGTGCCCATGGCATTACCGCAGCCCTGATCCCTATTGCCCCGATCCTACGCGAGCTAAAGAAAGCTCCCGATTCGGGATAGTGAGTGAAAAGGCCTGTTTGCGACAGCAATCTTACAAAAGCTGGCATTCTCAGACGGTTGAGGGTAAATTGGCCGTACCATACCTGCATGTTTGACTTCAGCAAACGTTTTCGCCGCCGCGTCTTCATCTCTCATCGAGGCGGCCATCTTGCGATCACGATTCAGCGGAATAATGAGCATTTTCTGTACGTAACGATCTTCACTGTGTTCACTGTCGTCTTCGGATTTATGTGTACGGTCTTTGTCCCAGCGTTCCTACGCGTCAGGTCGCTGGCAGATGGGCTATGCGTGCTACCCATTGCTGGGTTTATCGTTCTCTGGTACGCCATTGGATACCGAATTTTCCTTTGGAGAAGTTTTGGCGTGGAGGAGGTCATTGTTGGCCAAGGAACCCTTCACTGGCATCGGAAGGCTTTGTGGTGGAAGCGCAACTTTGAAGCTGTCCAATCCGACATTGCGGATGTGATTCCCAAGACGCCATGGCATGGTCTTTCCAATCATGTTGAATTTGTGCACAAGGGGCGCGGATACAGCATCGGTGACATGATTTTGCACGACGAGGCGACTGAAATCGCTCACGCGCTTCGCAGTGCTTTAGGACTGCATTGACATCCAACCGAGAAGGTGTGCGCCAACCTTCTGCTTGATTATCTGGCGATAAATCGCCAAGTCACTCACAATCGCGAACTGCAAGAAACAGGCCACCGCAAGGGTGGCCTGTGTGTGTTCAATCGCCGATTCAATCGATCACAGCGGGTGATTGGGGTCTCCGGCAACCACGCCCAGATCGCTGCCGCTGCCGGCGTTGACCGGGACGATCGGTTCCTCTTCGGGGCTGGAGGCGCGCATGGCGTCCAGCACGCGCGAGGTATGCTGCCCGCGGCGCATCACCATGCGTCCGGTCCGTGCGATCTCCAGAATCCGGTTATCGCCTTCGTTGAGTACCTGAATGAGCCCTTCGATCTTGGAAGCGACCCCGGTCATTTCCAGCATCAGCGATTCCGGCGCCAGATCGACCACGCGGGCGCGGAAGACCTCGGCCAGCTGGAAGATAGGTGCACGAGACGCCGGCGTGGCCGCCACTTTGATCAGCGCCAACTCGCGCGTCACGCAGGAAAGCAGCCCAACGTCGTCCACGTCCACCACGTTTTCAATCTTGAACAGCGAGGCCTTGATGCGGTGTCCGGCGCCGGGCGCAGCTTCGGCAACGATGGTCATGCGCGAAATATCGAGGCGTTCCGAGGGGCCGACGGTCAGCGAAATGATGTTGATGTTCAGGCGCCGGAAGAGCGAGGCGACGCGGGTGAGTGCGCCGGGCGTGTCTTCCACCAGTGCGACAAATGTGTGCAGCATAAGCCACCTTTCTACAGGTTAGCGGGTTAAAAAATTACCGTCTCGTCCGTTCCCATGGTTCTTCGGTTTACGGCTCTTCCGAGGTCTCGATCAGCGGGTTATGCCCGTTCGCGGGCCGGCGGATCATCTCGTCCAGCGCCGAGCCGGGAGCGATCATCGGGTACACCGCGTCCTCTTTTTCCACGTGGAAGTTGATCAGGAACGGTCCCTGGGTGCGACGCGCCTCTTCCACCGCCGGCAGAACCCCGGCGCGGCTGTTCACCGTTGTGCCCGCAATGCCGTGCGCTCCGGCCAGTTTCACAAAGTCGGGCGAAAGAATCTTCACGCACGAGTAGTTGCGCTCATACATGAACTCCTGCCACTGCCGCACCATCCCCAAAAAGCCGTTGTTGATGATGGCAATGTTGATGTTCAGGTTCTCCTGGGCAATGGTGGAAAGCTCCGCCGCAGTCATCTGGAAGCCGCCGTCGCCGGCGATCACCCAAACTTCTTTGTCCGGGCAGGCGATCTTGGCGCCCATCGCGGCCGGCAGGGCAAAGCCCATGGTTCCCAGTCCGCCCGAGGTAATCAGGGTGCGCGGCGCATCGTGCTTGTAATATTGCGCCTCCCACATCTGGTGCTGGCCCACGTCGGTGACGATGATCGCCTTACCGTCGGTGGCGCGCCACAGATCGTTGATTACGTGCGCGGCGTACAGATGCCCCAGGTCGGGCAGGTTCTTGATATCGCGCACCGCGGCGTCGCCCTTCAGCACGTTCACCGCTTTGATCCAGGTGGAATCCTTGCGCGGCGCAATCCGAGGCAGGATGGTCTCCAGAATCTCGCGCAGATCGCCGATCAGCGGCACATCCACCTTGACGTTCTTGTTGATCTCCGCCGGGTCGATCTCGATGTGGATCTTCTTGGCGTTGGGCGCGTAGTTGGTCAGCACGCCGGTCACGCGGTCGTCGAAGCGCATCCCGCAGGCAATCAGCAGGTCAGACTGCTGAATCGCCTGGTTCACCCACGCTTCGCCGTGCATGCCCATCATGCCGAGCGAAAGCTCGTGCGAGGCAGGGAAGGCTCCCAGGCCCAGCAGCGTCGAGGCCACCGGAATCTGCAGCCGTTCCGCCAGGGTGCGAACTTGGTCCATCGCGCCCGATTCCATAATGCCGTGTCCGGCCAGGATGATCGGCCGCTTGGCCCCGAGGATCAACCCGATCGCTTCGCTGATGGCGCCTTGTTCTGCCGAAAGCATCGGGTGCGGGCGGTGCGGAGTCGGTTCGGCGGCGGCAAAATCAAAATCCGCCATCCCCTGCTGCGCGTCCTTGGTAATGTCCACCAGCACCGGTCCGGGACGTCCTGAGCGCGCCACCATGAAGGCCTCGCGCAGCACCCCGGCAATGTCTTCCGAGCGCGTCACAATGTAGTTGTGCTTGGTGATCGGCAGCGTAACGCCGGTAATGTCGACTTCCTGGAAGGCGTCGGTACCCAGCAGCTTCGAGGAGATCTGCCCCGTGATGCAGACCAGCGGCACCGAGTCCATCATCGCCGTGGCGATGCCGGTGACCAGGTTGGTCGCCGCCGGGCCGGAGGTCGCAACCGCGACGCCCACTTTGCCGGAGGCGCGCGCGTAGCCGTCGGCCGCGTGAGCGGCGCTCTGTTCGTGGCGCACCAGGATGTGGCGGATCGGATATTTGCGCAGTGCGTCATAGACAGGCAGGATCGCTCCGCCGGGATAGCCGAATACCTCCCGAACTCCCTCGCCTTCGAGGGTGGCCCAGACGATCTCAGCGCCGGTCAGGCGCGTGGGTTGGCTGGCGGCGGATGCAGGTTTCTCGCTCATTACAAATTCCTCCTTAAATGAATGCGGCTGCGCAAGCAGTGGATCGAGCCGGACTGCCGAAAAATGTAAAGAAATGCATCGGTCTACACTCCGGGCTTATTGCCTGCGAGTGTACACCGGGGCGCTCGGTGCCCCTAAGTGTACACTGCCCAAACCATGCTCTTACTATTAATAAACATAATACTAATTGGAACATCATCGGCAGTTGTCATTTCGGGTGGCCCATTCAAGCCTTCTTTGGCTTGAGTGGGGCTTCTGCCGGATGCACGGCAAAGCCTGCGGCTGATACAAGCCGCAGACTTCAATCTCTAAATTGTTCAGGAAAGCCGGGTGGCCCACATCCGCCATCCTTTGGCGAATGTGGGGTGTCGCCCTGCTGCAACGGACACCCAGTTTATCTGCAATTTGATGGATGGGAATATTGGTGGAGGCGAGGGGAGTTGAACCCCTGTCCGAAAACGCTGAAAGCGAGGAGCCTACATGCTTATTCGATTCAAGCCGTGGTCATTAACCACAACGTTCGCCCGCTACGCTAAGAATCGGCAAGAAACCCAGCCGGCTAGCCTGTTGATCTCGCTCCCGCCCCCAGACGTAGGGCCTTGAGCCAGCCTACTGTGCGACGTCCTGACCGCAGCCCGTAGGCGAAGCCGCGGAGAACGGCAACTTAATTAATTAAGCTGCGTAAGCCAGTTCAGTGTTGGCAACTGTGTTTTTTTCACACGATTAAGGGTGCGTGAACCCCTGCATGCCTCCTGGCCGCAACCGTTCCCGTCGAAGCCGTGACGCCCCCAGAAAAATCTGTACCCAGCCGAGACCCCAGTTTTTGGGTCCCGGTCGGGCTCCGCTTTGCCGCGCCAGATTCGGTCTGCAGCTTGCGGAAATCTTCTGCGTCGTAGCCGCTCCTCCGCCGGAAGTTTCCGGTTGGAGTGGCCGGCCTGATCCGCTGCAATTTCACCGCGGACCCGAAAAGGTCAAGGACCATTTCAAAGAGCTACTTCTACCTTACACGATTCGTACGGTGGAAGCTACGTTAGAAGCTTACAGAAGCTTTAACGTACACAGTGTTAGATGCAGAAAACCCGCCCCGCGTTCCAACATTCGGCGGGAATTCGGGTGGCCCATATTTGCCTGCCTTTGGCAAATGTGGGGACAGGAAAGCCGGGTGCCCCACCTTCGACGCGCCTCTGTTGCGCGGCTAAGGTGGGAGAGCAACCTGCGCATCCTTCGCCGTCTACGTTCCTTCCCAGAACTCCAGCTCCGGCGCCCGCTCGATCACGCCGCACTCGGCGGCCAGTTCAAAGTACCGCGCCAGTCCTTTCCGGCACTCCGCGTCCAGGCGGTAGTGGATATTTTCCTGCAGGTAGCTGACGATCTCTGCCTCCGGCAATCCCATTCGCGGCGCCCACTGCCGCGCGATCGCCGCCACGCTCTCCGGCCTCAGCCCGTGGTCGCGCGAGCGCCGGAAGATCCCTCCCAGCTCCAGTCCCTCGCGCATCTGGGCCAGTGCCGCCTTGCGCACCGCCCACACGGCAAACACGAACGGAAGCCCCGTCTGCGTCCGCCACACCTCGGCCAGATCATAGATATAAAGATCGCCGCCATACAGTCCGTCGGTTTTTGCCATCATGGCCGGATCGCCAATCAGCAGCCCCGCGTCGCACTCGGCGAGCATCGGCTCCAGCACGGGAGCCATCGGCCGCAGCTTTAATTCGCATTCCCGCCGTCCGCCAAAGAACTTCGTCAGCAGCACCTGCGTCAGCCCCACCGAGGTCCGAGACGAGGTATCCACGGCCACCGTGCGAATCTCCTCCAGCGGCCGCTTGCTCACCAGCAGGATCGACCGCACCTTGTTCCGCGCCGCGATGGCCACATCCGGCAGCACCACCAGCCCCGCAATCTCGGCCGTCGTAATCACCGGAATGATTCCGATATCGGCCTGGCCAGCCTGCAGTGCCTGGGCGCACAGAGATGGCACCGTGTACTCGATCTCGAAATTCTCGCGAATCTCCCGCGCCGGTTCGTGCTCAAAGTCCCACATCAGCGGGGCCGTATTCAAAAATGAAATCGCCGAAATCTTCAGTGCGCGCATAGAGAGTCACGCCTACCATTACAGATCGCGCTCTCCCCATGCAAGTCGCCCGCACTCGCTCAAAATAAAGTGTCACCCTGAGCGAAGCGAAGGGCCCCAGCGCAGCGCAAACAGGCACGCCCGCTCAAAAGGGCTTTTCAACCGTCCCGGCCGTAACCTTGAAACTTTGAAACCCTGAAACTTTGAAACCTTGAACCTGCATTTTCCCGTGACTCCCTCGCCGCACTCGGCTACACTCGCCTCCATCCTTATTATTGCTGGAAGTTATTCCGGAAGCCGTCTCCTCTATGCCTGACGCCATTACTCCCTCCGCCCGCGACCGCTTCATCCTTGCCCTGGCCTGCACTCCGCAACTGGGACCCACCCGTGTCCGCCGCCTCTTCGAGCGCATTCCCGAGGTCGAGCAGATCTTCCGCGCTCCGCTCACCGAACTGGAGGCCGTTGGCCTGCCCGCGGCCAGCGCCCAGTCCATCGCCCTCGGAGAATCGCTCCGCCTGGCCGACGAAGAGTTGAAAAAGCTCGCCCAATCTCCCGGCGTCTCGCTGGTCACCCTCGGCTCGAACGCCTACCCCAGCCACCTTGCCGAAATCTACGACCCGCCGCTCGTCCTCTACGTCCGTGGCGATGCCCGCATCCTGCTCGACCCGGCTATCGCCGTCATCGGCACCCGCCACCCCACTCCCTACGGACTCGGCATGGCCGAGAGGCTCTCGCAGGACTTGGCCAACTGCGGCCTGGTCATCATCAGCGGCATGGCCCGCGGCATCGACTCCCTCGCCCACAAGGGAGCCATCCAGGCCCGCGGACGCACCATCGCGGTCTTCGGCACCGGCGTCGATATCATCTACCCCCGCGAAAACCGCAAGCTCAGCGAGCAGATCCTCGAACTGGGCGGCGCCCTGGTCAGCGAATTTCCGCTCGCCACCGGACCCAATCCGCACAATTTCCCCTTGCGCAACCGCATCATCAGCGGCCTGTCGCGCGGAGTCCTGGTGGTCGAAGCCGGCGAATTCAGCGGCACCCGCATCACCAGCCGCTGCGCCCTGGAGCAGTGCAGGGAAGTCTTCGCCGTCCCTGGCAACGTCACCAACAAACTCGCATGGACCCCCAACACCCTCATCAAACAGGGAGCCAAACTCGTCGCCACCTGGGAGGATGTCTTCGAGGAACTCCCCACCGAAATCCGTCTCCGGCTCCAGCAGAATCAGTCCGAGCCCACCCCTCGCGCCGCATCCTTATTTGATCCGCCGCCCGCCGCCGAACTCCCCGCCGCGCAGCAGAAGGTCTTCGCCGCCATCAAGGCCGACGCCTCCATCCACATCGACGAACTCATCGAGCGCTTTGACGCCTCGCTCTCCAGCTCGGAGATCTTCACCGCCCTGTTCGAACTCGAACTGGGCAACAAAATCCGCCAGCTCCCCGGCAAAAACTACGTCCGCGTCTTCTAGCCGAGCGCCTGCGACCGGCAGCCCAGCGTTACCCGAGGCGGGTGGCCCATTCAAGCCTTCTTTCGGCTTGAGTGGGGCAGTTTGTCTTGCCTTTGCCTATGTTTCTGAGGTGTCATTCTGAGCTTCGCGAAGAATCCCTGCGCCGTCCAAATCTCCCGTTCCGCTTCAAAGGCATTCCAGCCACCACCCCGCCTGTCCACCCATTCCGCCGCACAAAAGTACCGCCCCCATCGGTTCCCTAATGGGATCAACAGCTTATCTGTCCCGCCGCAGCCTCCGCAGGCGCTTTCCCACACTCCCGAATTTTGCCATGCGCCGCCCTTCGTGCTAGGTTACGTTCCAGTTTGCTAGTTTCGGAAGAGGTTTGATTTGTCCAAAGGTTTGGTCATCGTCGAGTCGCCCGCCAAGGCCAAGACGATTCAGAAGTATCTCGGTCCCGGTTACGAGGTGGAAGCCTCCCTCGGCCATATAAAGGATCTGCCCAAGAAGGGTCTCGGCGTCGATGTCGATAACGATTTCGCCACCGTCTATGAAATCATCCCCGGCAAGGAAAAGGTCGTCGCCCATCTTAAGAAGCTGGCCCGCTCCGCCGACGCCATCTACCTTGCGCCCGATCCTGACCGCGAAGGCGAAGCCATCGCCGCCCATCTGGCCGAAGAACTAGGCAGCAACGCCGACGGAGGCCGCGGCCGCAAAAAGGAAGTCAAGCCGGTCCATCGCGTCACCTTCAACGAAATTACCAAAAAGGCCGTGCAGGAGGCCTTCGCCCGCCCCCGCGAAATCGACTGGAACCTGGTCGATGCCCAGCAGACCCGCCGCATCCTCGACCGCCTCGTCGGCTTCCAGGTCTCGCCCCTGCTGTGGGACAAAGTCCGCCGCGGACTCTCCGCCGGACGCGTCCAGACCGTCGCCCTCCGCCTCATCGTTGAGCGCGAGCGCGAGATCCAGAAGTTCGAGAAGAAGGAATACTGGACCCTCGACGCCCGTCTCCACGCCGCCAAAGCTCCGGCCTTCGATGCCCGTTTCGTCGGCATCAATGGCGAAAAGCTGGAGGTCACCAACGAAGAGGAGTCCCAGCGCATCGTCGAAGCCCTCCAGGCCGCCGCCTGGGCTGTGCAGACCGTCAAGCGCGCCGAGCGCCGCCGCAACCCGCTGCCGCCCTTCACCACCTCCAAGTTTCAGCAGGACGCCTCGCGCAAACTCGGCATGAGCGTCAAGCGCGCCATGATGGTCGCCCAGCGCCTCTATGAAGGCGTCGAACTCGGCTCCGAAGGCACCGTCGGCCTCATCACCTACATGCGTACCGACTCCGTCCGCGTCTCCAACGACGCCCTGGCCGAAGCCCGCACCCTCATCGAACGCGACTTTGGCGTGCCCTTCATGCCCGCCGAGCCCAACGTCTACAAAACCAAATCGGCGAACACCCAGGACGCCCACGAAGCCATCCGTCCCAGCTCCGTCCTCCGCACTCCGGACGAGGTGCACCCATTCCTGCAGGAGGATGAGTACAAGGTCTACAAGCTCATCTGGCAGCGCTTCGTCGCCAGCCAGATGACCGCTGCCATCTTCGACCAGACCACAGTCGATATCGATGCCCAAGCGCCCGCGGCCGGCAGCGCAGCGTTATCCGACTCCGCCGCCCGCTACAACTTCCGCGTCACCGGATCGGTGCAGAAGTTCGAAGGCTTCCTCAAGGTCTACGAAGAAGCCAAGGAAGCCAAGGACGAAGAAGACGAGTCGCTCAAGCACAAACTGCCGCCGCTGGAAGAGGGCCAGTCGTTGCGTCTTGAGGAACTCAAGCCCGAGCAGCATTTCACCGAACCGCCTCCGCGCTTCAACGAGGCCTCGCTGGTCAAGGAACTGGAAGAGCGCGGCATCGGCCGGCCCTCCACCTACGCCGCCATCATGAGCACCATCGTCGATCGCGGCTACGTGCAGAAGACCGCCGGCCGCGGCGGAAAGTTCTTCCCCACCGAAATTGGCTTCGTCGTCACCGAGCTGCTGGTCGAAAATCTCAAGGACATCTTCGACTACCAGTTCACCGCTCGCATGGAAGAAGAGCTCGACGAGATCGAGGAAGGCAAAACCAAGTGGACCGCCGCCCTGCACGAGTTCTACTCCAAGTTCGAAGAGGACCTGGAGTACGCCGGCGAGCACATGGAAAACGTCAAGCGCATGGAGAAGGCCACCGACCAGAAGTGTGAGCGGTGCGGCTCGCCCCTGGTCCTCAAGTGGGGCAAGCACGGGTCGTTTTTTGCCTGCTCCACCTTCGACAAGAAGGACCCCAACTCCTGCACCTTTACCAAGGAAAACCCCATCAACCTCACCGACCTGGGCGACGCTGAAATCTCCTCCAACAACGAGGAGGAGTTCTGCGAAAACTGCGGCAAGCCCATGGTCCTCAAGCGCGGACGCTTCGGCACCTTCATGGCCTGCACCGGCTACCCCGAGTGCAAAACCACCCGCCGCCTCGACTCCGTGCAGAAGAAGCCCGACACCCCGCTCGAAGAAAAGTGTCCCGACTGCGGACGCAACCTCCTGCTGCGCAACGGACGCTTCGGCGAGTTCATCTCCTGCTCCGGCTACCCCGAGTGCAAATACATCAAGCAGAACCTGATCGGCGTCAAGTGTCCCACCTGCAAAGTGGGCGAGATCGTCGAGAAGAAAGCCCGTCGCGGCAACTTCTTCTACGGCTGCAATCAATACCCCGAGTGCGACTTCACCGCTCCCACCAAGCCGGTCGCTGAAGCCTGCCCCGACTGCGGTAGCCCATACCTGTTGGAGAAAGTGACCAAGGAAGGAACCTTCCTCATCTGCCCCAACAGCAAAGCCCCGTCCAAGTCCAAGACCGCCGCGAAAGCTGCCGCCACCAAGGCTGCCAAAACCAAAGCCAAGGGTAAGGCAAAAGCCGTCCCCGTAGCCCAAGCTCCGACAGTCGAACCCGGCTCCTGCGACTTCTCCAAGAAGATCGCCGACCCTCAACCCGAATCCGAGCCCGCCCCCACGCTCGCATAGGTTGCAGGCTCGTTTCGGCAAAACTTCCAGGGTACCAGGGTGCCCCATTTCTGCCATCTTTTGGCAGAAGTGGGGTTGTTGACCCTGCTCTTGCAGTTGCCTTGCCTGAAGTGTCACCCTGAGCGAAGCGAAGGGCCCCTGCAACGCTCAAATATCGAGTGCCGCTCCCACGGCATCTCAACCGCAATCGATTTCAGCTCGAAACCTGCTATAACAATTTCCCATGCCCCTCAAGCAATCCGAGGCCATCGTCCTCCGCACCTATCCTCTGCGCGAGGCCGATCTGCTCGTCACTCTCTTCACCCGCGCCGAGGGCAAAATCAAGGGTGTCGCCAAGAGTGCCAAACGCTCGCGCAAGCGCTTCGGCGGCGCCCTCGAACCGCTCACCTGCGTCCGCGCTTACTGGCAGGACCGCGCCGGCGCCGATCTCGCCCGCCTCGAATCCTGTGACGTTCTCCTGTCGCCGCTGGCCGCGCCCATGGACTATCCGCGCCTGGTCGCCCTGGCCCACGTGGCCGAGATGCTCGACGAACTCCTGCCTGACCGCGAGCCCAATGACGGCATCTTCCGCCTCGCCTGGGCCGTCCTCCAGTCGCTCGAAACCGGCTCCATCTGGCTGCCCATCGCCTACTTCGATCTGTGGATGCTCCGGCTCATGGGTTTTCTTCCCCCGCTCGACGCCTGCATCGAGTGCGCCGCCCCGCTCGCCGGCCAGCCTGCCTATTTCCATGCCCTGCGCGACGGCCTCACCTGCCGCGACCATCGCCGCATCGCCAGTTCGGAGATGTCCATCGAATCCCGCTCGCTCGCCGCCCGCATCTTCCGCAGCCCCGTCGAGCGCATCGTTGAGGAGCTGCAGGGGGCCGAACCCACTCCCGCCTCGCGCCTAGCCGACCTGCGCAAATTCCTCATGCAAATCATCCACCGCCACCTCGACCGCCACCTCCAAACCGCCGCCCAACTCGACCGCCTCGACTAAACGCCCAGCAAACGAGTGGCCCACGCCTTTGTGGATTTCATTTGACAAGATGGCTAATTGTAGCTACAGGTAGAGTGTGAAAATTGCGTTCGACCCTGCGAAGAACGAGCGCAATATCAGGCAGCGAGGATTGTCCTTCGAATTGGCGGAGGACTTCGATTTCGAGAATGCGATGTACCTTGAAGACAGCCGGAAGGACTATGGCGAGACACGAATTCGCGCCTTGGGCTTCATCGGGGACCGGCTCCACGCGCTGGTATTTACCATGCGCGGAGCGCGTTACGAGTCATCAGCCTAAGGAAGGCCAACCGCAAAGAGGCGGCGAGATATGAAAATGCGGCGAAACCCTAAATTGATCGATAAAGAAAACCCTGAATGGACCGATGCTGACATCGAGCGGGCCGTGGCGCTCTCTTCGTTACCTAAAGGGATACAGAAGGCCGTATCCGCCAGGAAGCGCGGCCCTCAGAAGACCCCGACCAAGCAGCTTGTATCTCTGCGTCTTTCCCCGGAAGTGCTCTCTCATTTCAAAGCGCAGGGCT
>Ga0316217_10003322_pt1 | contig 18462 bp, 6 predicted proteins | sample 1anoAmetaG_FD_203633 | JGI IMG/M metagenome (GOLD analysis project Ga0316217, IMG submission 203633) | Freshwater microbial communities from Trout Bog Lake, Wisconsin, USA - 1anoA | ecosystem: Environmental > Aquatic > Freshwater > Lake > Hypolimnion/Profundal zone | place: USA: Wisconsin...
ACTTTGGGCGTGGCGGCCGTGTTGTTAACGAGGTGAGCCGTGGTGCCCGGCGGCAACGAACCCAGCACAAAGGCGCTGAAACCAACGCCCGTGAGGCTGGAGTAATTGACCAAGTTGTAAGTGCCGACCTGCAACGCGACAGTATTGGAGATGGCCACCGATCCAGCGCCGCCAACCGGGCTTAACGTGCTGACGGTGATCGGCGCATTGGTGGGAACCGACAGGCTCGTGAATAAAAGCGTGCTGGTGCCCAAACCGCTGACGCCCAGTGACAGGGTGCCAACTTGGGCCGACGTGGCGGGCGTGTTGCCCGAGACGCCGAGCGCCGCCCCTTCATTCACGGTGAAATTGCCGCCGGAAACATAGTTCGGTGAAATGACCAGCACGCCATTGCTGACGGTGGTCAAGCCGGTATAAGTATTCGCGCCCGACAAAGTCAGGGTCCCTGCGCCGACCTTGGTCAGGGTTGAGCCGTTGCCACCATCACTCAGAATTCCCGAATACGTGGTGGCTAGATTGTTGGATCCCACTGCCAGGGCGATGGCGCTGCTGCCGTCGTTGATCATGTTCACGTTGCCCGCGCCGGACAGACCGCCGAGGAGAAAGGCCGTGTCGCTGTGGAAGACGAGTCCGTTGTTGGTGTTGATGACAAACGTGCTGCTGGGCGACGCGGCTGATGCCGTTACCGCCAACTGCCCGGCGTTGATGGTCGTATTGCCGCTGTAGGTGCAGGTGCCGGACAGCGTCTGCACGCAATTTGAAATGCCACCCATGGTGAGTCCCAGCAGGCCGCCGCCATTCTGGATCGTGCCGTTGAACTCGGCGGTCGTTCCGCCAGTTCCGACAGTCAAAGTGCTGTTGGTGCCCGCGGCGCTGTTTTGAATCACGCCGCTTCCGCCTGAATCCACCATGGTGTCCACCGTTTCGTTCCAGCCGTTGAGGTCAAACGTGCCATCCACATCGAATGGCTCGCTGTTGTTGATCAAATCCGAGTTGGGATAAGAACCGCCATTGCCCGGTCCGGCGAGTTTCACTGTGGCACCGCTTGAAATTTGGAGACCACGGTCCGCGGAAAAGCCGCCATTGTTCGCGCAAATCACGGTGCCCACCTGAACCACCAGATCCACAAGGTTGTTGTGGCCCGCGCCATTGAAGGTGAGCGTGTCCGGGCCGGTCTTGGTCACCGTGCGAATGGTATTGCCGATCAATCGCGCAACGCTGATATCGCTGCCGGTAGTGTCGATCGTGAGATTGTTATTGAGATTCGCATTGGCAGTGACGGCGGCGGGGGCGGTGCCGTTGTTCGCTAACGTTCCTACACCGCCGTACGTGATAACATTCCCAATTGTCTGGCCATTCAGGTCGAGCGTCGTGCCGGCGGAAATGGTCACGCCGCCGCTGCCCAAGGCATTGCTGGCGCCCAATTGCAGCGTGCCGCTGCTGATGATCGTGCCGCCGGAGTAGGTGCTGTTGCTGGCCAGCAACGCCGAGCTACCGGTCATGGTCAGCGCTGCCGTGCCGCCCAAATTCGCGGCGACCGTGCCGCTTTGCACGTTGTAGGAAGAACCTTTCAACACGCCGGAAGAGCCGGAGATGGCGCCGCTGGTGAGCGTGACCGCCCCCACCGTATCGTTATTGGTGCCGATGCTCAACGTGCCGCCATTGATGTTGACCGCGCCGGTGTCCGGCAATGTGTTGGTGGGGTTGTTCAGCGCGAGCGTGCCGGCGGTGATGGTCGTGCCGCCGGTGAAACTGCTGGTTCCGGCGAGCGCCACCGTGCCCGAACCCGAGGAGGGATTGACGTTGAATGCGTGTCCGCCGCTGATGGGCGAGCTGATGTTGATCGTGTTGTTGGCGTCAACCACACTTATGTTTTGGTCAGCTCCCAACGCCACGTTGGTCACGCTGATGGTGTTGGTGCCGGCGCCGGAGTTGACGGTGACCGGGCCGCCGAGCGTGAGCGTGTTGGTGCCACCGATCGTGACGCTGCTCGCCACGTTGAAGGTCAAGCTCTTGACACCGAAGTCCGCGCCGAGCGTGGTGACAAAATTATTCGCGCCATTCGCCGCGAAATACACGTCCGTGGACGGCGCCGGAGGATTCGTAACATCGCCGCCCGACTGGCTGGCGTCCCAGTTGTAATTCCCGGCACTGCCGCCATTCCATTTGGTGTTGGTGCGGTTATGCCAATAGGTGTAAGGCGAGGCGTTCAGAGCCACATTCAGATAAAGTGTCGTGCCGTCGTTGGACAGCGAAAGCGTGTAGCCACTAAGCGCATTTCCAATGGTGAAATGGCTGGCACTGATGCCCGAAGCGCCGCTGATCAGCGGGTAGGTGCCAGCATTCGGCGCATTGACTTGATTGATGTTGATCGTCGCCGTGCCGGCCTGGGCAAACGTGCCGGCCGTGATCTGGATTTGGTCCAGGCCGGCGCTGCTGATGTCAAATTTAAGGATGTTGCCGCCGGTCAAGGCCAAGCCGTTGCCCAAAGATAAGGTGCCAATCGCGTTATCCAGCAACGAAAGAGTTGCGCCACTGCCGGCCAGATTCACGGCGCCGGCGATGGCGGGGGAGGTATTGGTGACATTGAGCACCGCTGGTCCATACACGGTTACCACGCCCGCGCCGCTTAAGGAACTTCCGACGACCAGCGTGCCGTTGCTGACCGTCGTGGAGCCACTGTAGCTGTTGTTGCCGCTCAAACCTTGCACGCCCACTCCTACCTTGGTCAAGGACAACGTGCCGGAAGAATTCTGCAGGGAGCCGCTGAAGTTGCCACCATCGCCGTTGCTGCCCACGGTCAAAGTCGGCGTGCCACCTGCCTCGGTGTCCACGGTGCCGGCGCCGTTCAGGCCGCTGATGGTATTGCTGAAAGTGTTCAAGTCCAGCGTGCCGCTGGCCACATTCATATCGCCGCTTGCGGGGAACACGTTGTTGGTGCCCGCCCTGAGCGTGGCAGTGTTGGTGATAATCGTGCCGCCGGTATAGGTGTTCAGGCCGGAGAGGGTCTGGGTGCCGGAGCCGATCATGGTCAAGGCCAGAGTCCCGCTGCCATTCTGAATGGTGCCCGAAAAGGTATTCACTCCATTATCACCGCCGATGGTCAGCGTTCGGGCGGTACCGGTGGCATTGTTTAAGATCACTCCGTTCGTGCCGTTCACGGTCGCCACGGTTTCATTCCAGCCGTTGAGGTCAAACGTGCCGCCGTTGATGCTGAACGGGTTGTTATCACCAATCAAATTCGCATTCGGCGCCGTGCTGTTATAACCGGTGGCGCCCAGCTTGATGATGCCGCCGTTCAACGTCACCCCGCGATCGGAAGTCGAACCGCCGGTGTTCGCGAACACCGCCGTGCCGGCATTCACCGTGATCACCATCAGGTTGTTGAAGCCCGCGCCATTAAATGTGAGCGTGCCGGTGCCAGTCTTGGTCACCACGTACGGAACCGTGGGATAGGTGCTGATCAGGCGCGCCACGCTAACATTGCCGGAGCCAACGCCAATGGTGAAGCTGTTGTTGACTGCGGAATTTCCAACCAGGGCGCCGGGGGACGAGCTGCTGTTGGTCAGCACGAACGCGCTGCTGTTGATGTTGTTGCTGTTGGCTAGGGAACTGCCGTTGAGGTCCAGCACGCCGGCGCCGAGTTGGGACGCCCCAGTGCCGAGCGCCGACGCATTGCCGGACTGCACCGTGCCGGTGGTAAGGAACAGGCCGCCGCTGAAACTGTTCGCGCCCGTGAGCGCCAGTGTTCCGGGGCCGGCATTGGTCAGGGCATACGCGCCAGCGATGACGCCGCCCACGGTCAAGGTGTTGTTGCTCACGGCCACCTGGCAGTTGGTGCCGAGGGTCACCGTGCCGCCGCCAAGATTCAGATTATGCACCCAGCCGAGGTAGGCGAAGTTGCCATTCCAGTTTTGAGCGATGGCCGGGGCCAGGGTGACATCGCCCGAACTGGTGTTGTCCAGCGCGCCGCCGCTGATAGTAAGCGCCCCGGTGCCGATGGCGGAATTGGCGCTGCTGGAACCGCCGAAGTTGACGTTCAATTGGCCGGCTGAAAGCGTTGTGCCGCCACTATAGGTGTTGGGACCGGCCAAGGTCACCTTGCCGCCGCCGCTCACACTTACGCTGCCCGATCCGCCGATGTTGGTGCCGGTACTGGAGGTGACGGAATAAGTCAGATTGCTGTTGTTAAACAACGCAAGGCCGGGCTTGACCAAGGCTTGATTAATCGTCACGTTTGTCGTGCCAGTGGCCGTGTCGTTAAACAAGGCCACGCCGCCGTCGGCATAAATGCCCGTGCCCCCGGTCCAGTTGCCGGCGGTGTTGGTGTCCCAGTTGCCATTGCTGACGCCGGTCCAGACGTTGGTTGTCGCGGCCGGGATGTTCAGGACCAGGGTGGTGCTGTTGGTGGACAAAGTTGCCGCGAACGGACAACTTCCCAGCACAAAGCCGCCCGCACCGCCGATGGTCGTCCAAGTCACAAGGGGATAACTGTTACCGGGCTGGATGGCGGTGCTGTTGATGTTGACGGTCACGGTGCCATTCAACGTCAATGTGCCCGGCTTGAGTGGTGCGGTGGTGGTGCTGGCCAGATTGAGATATTCCAGTGTGGTGGCCGTGGTGGCCAACGTGAGGGTGGACGGCGACAACTGGCTGGTACCGGAGACGCTCACATCGAGGGTCGCTCCATTGGCTACAGAAAAGGCGCCCGTACCGGTTTGCGCTGAACTGACCACCAGCTTGCCTGCCGTGACTGTCGTGGTGCCGCTGTAGGTGTTTGCGCTAGAAAGAATCAAGGTGCCGCCGGCGCCGTTCACCGTCACCGCCCCGGTTCCCTTGACGAGGCCGGAAATGGTTTGGGTGCCCGTGCCGATCTTGGTGAGCGAGGTGGCGTACGTCGTCCCGGGGAAATCCACACCGATCACGCCCGAATAGTTTCCGCTGCCGTTGGCGGCGCCGACCGTGAGGGTAGTCCCTCCGTAAACGCGGCCCAGGCTGTTGCCGTTCAGCCCATCCACCGATACGCTATTGCCGCCGATATTCAACCCGGCCAGCGTATTATTCGCAATCGTCTGGGCGTCGCCGACGGTCATGGTCTGGCTGGGCAACGTGGCAATGTTGGCGTTGATATTCAGATCCCCGCGCTCGACCTGTATCCCGCCAGAGAAACCGCTCCAGTCCACAAACCGGACCCGGATGTCTTTGCCGGGCGCGGTGGAAGTTGCCGCCGTGCCACTGCCCGTAAGGGCGCCGCCGGGCGCGGAGTTGATGATCAATCCTTGATTGCCGGCAAGGGCGATTTTCATGGTGGGGGCAGTATTGTTGCCCAGGAAAATCACTCGGTTCTGGCTCGAGGTCAGGGTAATTCTCGGCGTCGTCCCGTCGAAGGTCGCAAACGTCCACGCATAAAGCCCCGTGCCATTGCCTCCGCTCACGAGGTTGGGGTCGGTATTTAATGTGCTGTCATATGTGAAACCATAATTCGTCACGTTTCCATTGATCACATAAGCGGCCACGCCACTGACCGTGCCGGAAAAACTGGCGATATTGGTGTTGCTGTTGGGGGCAATCCCCCCCGTCCAGTTGGCGCCTGTAAGCCAGTCCTGACCCTGGGTCGCTGTGCTCGCCGTCGTCGTGTTCACCGCAGCGAGACCTGCGCCGCCCGGCGTCGTGGCAACGCAAATGGTCGAGCCATTCACAAACACTACGTAATAATTGAGGGCAGTGGTGCCGAACGGATTACTGCTGGCGGTCGTGCCGGTAAACCGGATGACATCACCGACCGCGTAGCTGCCGGTAAGTCCGGTCAGATTTGTGCTGGTGGCGGTCGAATGGATGGCGCTTTCATTGAGCGCCGCCGGATTGGCATAGCTGATGGTCGTTTGCGCGGAGGCCGCCGATTCGGCAAGCACGGCGGCAAGGAGGATTCCGAAGAACGCGGCGGTTTTGGGGATACGGTTCCTAAGCATGGTTGTGAGTCGGCTCGAGTTTGAACTATTTGGTTTCATAGGTTGGTTGATTGATTGCTTATCTGGAAATGGAGCTGCGCTTTCGTCTAGGCAGGCGCTCCGGTTTGATGACAGCGTTTCGCGCATTGGTCGTGATTTGATATGTTAGTTTTAATTCAGGAAGCCCGGCCAGGCAACCACGATTCAGGTTAAACAATTAACCTGGTTCGCCATCGCGGCCGGCAGGCAACCCTGCCGGCCGCAGAGCCGGGCATCCCAGCGCGGCGGAGCAGAGTTCACCTAAAAGGAAGCGCTGGGGAATTTTCGCGCGGCACAAAACTGGCCAAGCCGGTGCCTTGCCCTTTCCTTCACCGATCCCAAAATCCAATCCTCCAATAATCCGTTGCCTCAAACCCGTCGCGGCAGGGATTTTCCGTCCTGCCAGATGCTTTCCACGAGGATGCGGCAAGGCGCGGACGGTTCGCCACGTTCATTGATGTTGATTTGCTTGATCAGCATTTCCACCGCAATCCGGCCAATTTCCTGGCCGCGTTGGTTGACGCCGGCGTCCAAGGGAATGTCCGCCACCGAAGTGCCCGCCACCGCGAGATCCTGTGGAATACGATACCCGAGTTTGCGAATCAAGTCCGGAACCTCCGGCAGCGTGGTCAACACGGCATCCGGCTGGCATTTTTTGAGCCATGCGCCCAGCTCCTTCTCCGCGCGCGCCAGTTGTTGTTGGAACATTTTCACGTTTACCAGCAGCAGCGAATTCGCCGCCTGCACGCCAAACAATCTTTGCGCCGCGAAAAATCCGCCCGTGTAATTACCGCCGATATTCTCGTCCAGCTCGCGGTTCAAGACAAAGCCGATCTTCCGGTAACCAAGCTCATGGGTTCTTTTCATCGCCATGACCGTCGCGCGAAACTGATCCGAAGTCACCACGTTGGAGTCCGGGTTTTGCACGGACATCCCGAAACGCACCAGCGAGAACTTGCTCCAATCAAAATCGCCCCAGTCCGGTGATTGCCGGTGCGGCGGAATCAGGACGCCCAGAATGCCGCGGGTCAGCAGAATGCGTTCAAAGCGTTTCGCCGGACAGTCCGCCGGCCAGCGGATTTCTTCCAGCACGTAACCGAATTGTTTCGCAGCCTCCTTCGCCCCCAGCCAGTAACCCTCGAACTCGTGCAGCCGGTGCAGCCCCTCCGGTTGCGCCCAGTGATTGATCCAGGCGATCACGCCATGAAATTTGGACGGTTCGAGGCCCCGGCGATATGCGGCCAGCCCGGCGAGAAAGGGGTCGGGTTGGTAGCCCATTTTTTCGGCCATGCGCCGCACCTCTTCCCGCCGCTTCGGGGAAATGCGATGATGATTTTTCAACGCCAGCGCCACGGTGGCGTGCGAGACGCCCAGTTTGACGGCAATGTCGGCTTGCGTGACGCGGCGGGTTTGCATGGACCACAAATTCGCCCGCCCATCGCTGCTTGGCAAGCAAAGAGTTAATTGATTAACCCAAAGTTAGATTGCCAATATCCGTCCAAATATTGATGCTGGAAACATAATCTATGAAGAACTTTGCAAGTCCCGCCGCCGCCGGCAAGACCGATCCCGCCGCACGCTTGGAACCGCTACCGCGGGCCTTTGACCTCTGCGTGTCGAAAACGCGTGGGAACATCAAACGCCTCGCCGATGAGCCCAAGTCCGCGCCGTGGGCCCTGGATGGAAATTATTTCGCGCACCCCGAGGCCTTCCATGCGCTCGGCAACTGGACTTCCTCGTTCCTCACCGGCATGGCGCTCCTCGCGTGGCGCGCGACCGGGGACGAATTTTTTCTTCGGCAACTGCTCCGCCTCGCGCCCGCTTATCGCGACAAGGCCTGCATCGCGGAGTTCCATTCGCATCACGACATGGGCTTTCTCTTCTCGTTGTATTCGGTGGCGCTTTACAAGCTGACCGGCGACCCGCAGCACCGCGAGGTCGGCTTGGCGGCGGCGGAAGCGCTTTACCAGCGGTTCAACGCCAAGGGCGGATTCATCCGCGCCTGGGGCAAGCTCGGCACCGACGAGCAGGAGAACATGGCGATCGTTGATTGCATGATGAACCTTCCCCTGCTCTACTGGGCCTCCATTGAATCCGGCAATCCGAAATTTCGCGAGGCCGCAATCAAGCATGCCGACACCACTCTCAAGTATTTCATCCGCCCGGATGACTCCGTGTTCCACGCCTACCGGTTTGACTTGAAAACCGGCCTGCCCCTCGGCGGCGATAATTACTGCGGACGTTCCGTGGACTCGCACTGGGCGCGCGGCACCGGCTGGGCGATTTATGGCTTCGCGTTGAGCCACCGCTACACGGGTGACCAAAATTATCTGGAGGCCTCCCTGCGTCTGGCGCGGAAATTCAACCAGGAACTGCATGGCGACGCGATTCCAGCCTGGGATTTCAAGCTGCCGGCGGGTGAAAAACCTCTGCGCGACACCTCGGCGGCCGCCGTGGTGGCATGCGGTTATCAGGAACTGGAAAAACTCGGCGTGGCCGACGCGCTCATCACCACGACCAAGTCCTCGCTGTTGCGTCATCTGTGCGCCGACCGGTATTTGAATTTCGACCCAAGCTGCCCCGGCGTTTTGCGCGACGGCCAGGTTGGCTTGAACGGCCCCGGTTCCGCCCAGAACGCCTACATGACATGGGGCGATTATTATCTCATGGAGGCGCTGGACCGCGAACTGCACCAGGGCGAAACTTGGTGGTAACGGTAAAATGACGAATGACGGATGGAAATTCTCACGGTGTCGAATCGGCTTGAACGCCGCGCTCCTCCCACGTTGGAGCCGCTTCTCGACTGCATCGTTTCGGCTAGTCCGAAGTTGGAGTGCGGGTCTATGATCCGCATTCTCCTGCTCTGGCTGGCGGCCGGCATTGCTTGTTCCGCCAGCGGGGCTTCCATCGCCGAATGGCAGTTTTCCGTGCCGGTGGGCCATGACCCGTTGCGCCGGGCGTACCTATGGATTCCTGAAAAGTGCGACCATGTGCGTGGTGTCATGCTCGGCATCCAGAACATGCTCGAACAACCCATATTCGAAGATGCCACGATCCGCCATACCTGCGCCGAAGCCGGAATTGGCATGGTTTGGATCACGCCCGGGGACGACACCGGCGATAAGGACAGTCCGTATCACCGTTTTACCCAGCCGACCATGGTCGTGGACGGCGTGAAAAAGGCCCTCGCCGACCTCGCTGCGGAATCAGGTTATTCAGAGATTGAAAACGCGCCACTTTTGCCGGTCGCCCACTCAGCCGCAACGCCATTTGGATGGGGTATCGCCAACGTGCTTGGCTCGTCGAGGGTTTTTGCCTTTCTGCCTTACAAAGGCTGGTTCGGCGGATTGCCGCCGAACATCCCGACCCTGCATGTCAGCTCGGAATATGGCGAAGTCGGCGGCACGAACTGGGGCGAAACCTATCTGAAGGATCGCGTGGCGGTGGCAAACATCCGCACGGCGGGACCGGACCGTGTGATCGGCGAGTTCGTGGACATCGGCGCGGGACATTTTGAGTGGAATCCCGCGGCGGCCAAAGTCATCGCTCGGTTTATCCGCAAAGCCGCCGAATGCCGGCTGCCCGAGAACGGGCCACTGACCGGCCCGGTGGTTTTGAAAACGGTGGATCCGAGTTCCGGCTGGCTGGTTGAACCGGCGACTCTGGGGACCAGAGAATTCAAACCCGCGCCGGTGAAAAATTGGACAGGCGAGGTCACTAAAGGCCTCTGGTATTTCGACCGCGAAATGGCGGAAGTGGTCAACGAGTATATGCTCGCCGGCTTGGCGAAGAGACCCCAAGTGATTGATTTTCTGGACGACAAAGGCCGGCCAGCCGGTCTCGTGAACGGCGGCAATCCCAGCCTGCCGGTGAGACTCGCGGAAGATGGCGTGTCCTTCAAGGTGGAAGCGGTGTCGCTCGACCAGTCCCCGATCAGAAGACTCTATGACGGCGCGACTGTCGGTCACGCGTCCGGACCGATCCAATTCAAGGTCAGCACCGGTGCGCTGGCGCAGACCGGCAGCAACACCTTCCGGGTTTGGATGGGCCGCGGCGGCTTGATTCAGCAAGGTTCTCCGTGGGAACCGTGGATCATGGCGTATCAACCGGGTGATAGTGAATATCGCCGCACCGACCGGCCCGGGCGTCCGTGGTTGAAGACACTTAACCAGGACGGCAAACCGCAGACGATTGATTTTCCGCACATCGAAAATCAAAAAGCGGGTGCGAAGACCTTGAGGTTGCACGCGAGGTCGGACGCTGGGTTGCCAGTGCAATTTTATGCGGTCTCCGGCTCGGTGATACTCTCGGAGGACAACACGACGTTGGAACTTCTGCCGCCGCCACCGCGCACGAAGTTCCCGATGCGTGTGGTCATTGGCGCGTATCAATGGGGGCACGTCACCCGCGATGAAATCCAGAGCGCCGGCCCGGTGTTTCAGGAATTTTTCATTGAACACTGAACTGACATTCCATCACAATCGGCCATGCCACTGCCAAAACTTGCCGCCGTGCCCAAGTGCCGGCAATCGCAAACCACCGATTAACTCGCCGGCATGAAAATGACTCGTTTGCGTTATTTGTTGGTCGTTTCGCTGATCGTCCTTGGGGTTGTCCTGTTCCATAAACGCGCGGAAAGTGCTCTCGCCGGACGGTTGGCTGAACTCAAAAAGTCGGCGGGCGATGTCCACTATGCCAAACTTGTTCCTGCGGGCGAAGCAATCGAAGGCGGCATTTACGATCCGTGCGTTGCCTACACACCGGATGGAAGCGTGGGTTGGCTGGTTTACACTTCCGTTAAAGGTGATTACAAACCGGTTGGACCTTACACCGAAACTCATTTGGCTCGCTCGACCAACGGCGGCGCAAGTTGGGAATTCGTCAAAGCATTGAACCATTCAACCAACAGCAGCCTCATGCTTCCGGATGGGAATTCATTGGCTGGGGTTTGGCGCTACGAAGTGCCCACGCTGGTGCATGACCCGACCGACCCCGACCCGGATAATCGGTGGAAGCTTTTTACTCATTATTATTTTTGGTCACCGCAGCGTGACCGGATGGTTAATTACGGCTGCATTGTTATGAACACCGCAGCGAATCCGGCTCGGGAATGGTCCGCAGATGTGCCGCTCTTTGGCGCGGGTAAATCGCCGCAGGTGCCTTGCCACAAAACGCTCGTGGACATCAACGCACTTGAGCCGGCATTGCATGGCAGCGTCGCCTACTCCGAGCCGGGCGTGCTCGCGCGTGAGGGTCGTCTTTACCTCTCCCTGACTGCGCTGCAACCGCACCTTGGGCTGGGAGGTGTTGGCGTCAGCCACACGATTTTTCTTTTGGCCTCGGATGATCACGGCAAGCGGTGGCGGTTTGTCAGGCTCTTGCTCACGCCGGAAGATGCAAAGTCAATGGGCTGCGAGTTTTTCGATGGTTCCAGCCTCGCAGAAGATGCGGGACGTTTCTTCCTGCTTGCCTCACCGGTGGTTCGTCAAGGCAGAGAAGAGGTGCATGAAGGAACGGTGGCGCTCGAATTCGAGTCACTGGCGAATGGCCGGCTGCGATCCGCGCGGAATCATCAGCTTGAAATCGCAAATTATTTTGCGCCGCAATCCGCCATCTTTTCTGGCGGAGGCGCGGGGCAGGCGACCTACGATTCGCGGAACATCCACGGTGGCCTGATCATGCCGCAATTCAATTTGCTCGCTTACCCGGAAGTGTTTCAAATTTTTCAAACCAGCCGACGCCTTATGCCTGATTCACGTGATCCTGCTCAGCCAGGCGGCCAATGAACCAACCATAAGTCGTCTATTTTCATTGAGCTTGCCAACGTGACCAATTCATGAAATATGTTCCACCGCTTTTATGCTTTATGGGCGATCAATGCGCCGCTTGAACCAGCCCGCTTGCGGCGGCAGTTGGAAGCGTTTCGCGCGTGCGGTTTCGACGGCGTAATCTGGCATCCGCGATTTTATCCCGGCCAGCCGCCGTATCTGGGCAACTGTTACCTGACTGGGGTTTCAGAGGTGATTCTTCACGCGAAATCGCTCGGCCTCGCATTTTGGATCTACGATGAGGATGGCTGGCCAAGCGGCACGGTGGGCGGGCAATTGCTCATAAAATATCCCGCCGACGCTCAATGTTGGGCGGAGTTGGTCCCGGAAGTGGAGACGGAGCGCGGCTCTGTGAGCCGCAGCCGCCTGGAGAATGCGAAAACGCCCGGCGAATCCAGCGATTCCTCAAAATGCGAAGCGGCTGCTGCTCACCGACCCGCGCTCCGAAATGAAGGCTCCGGCAGCCGCGTTCTGGCAGCGTTCCAGCATGCAGGCACCCGTTGGTCATTGGTGCAGCGCATCGGCCAGGGCGTGGATTATTTCAATCCCGACCTTGCGCGGCATTTCATCGAACTCACCTACGAGCGCTATCGCACCGGCTTGCCTGCGGAAGCTTGGGAACACGTCGCGGCGATGTTCAGCGACGAACCGGAATTCGGCCTGGGTCATGCTTATGATTCCCTGTCCCCGCACGGCGCGATTCCGTGGACGCCTAAGTTGCCGGAGCTTTTCCGCCAGCGACATGGCGGGGATTTGCTGGCACACATCGCGGACATCTTTTTTGACGGCCCAAACGCGCCGGTCACGCGCGTCAGATTCTGGGAACTGCTGACGGACGTTTTCAACAAATCCTTCACCTCGCCCATCAATGACTGGTGCTCCCGGCATGGCAAATTGTTCACGGCCCATGTCAAAGGCGAGGAACATCCCCTCTTTCAGGTGCCGACGACCGGCTCGTGCCACCAATTTTTCCGCCACCTCTCACTCCCAGCCATTGACGCGTTGGAGCGTTATCCGGCGAATAATTTTTTCCCGCGACAAGTCTCCTCCGCCGCGCGGCAGTTCGGCCATGGCCGTTGCATGGTCGAGGCGTTTGGCGGCGCTGGCTGGGGCGCAACGCCGGAGGATTTGGAACGGTATCTCCTCTGGCTCGGCCGCAACGGTCTCACGGATTTCGTGCTCCACTTGAGCCAGTATCGCCTCGACAGCGCGGCGATGCATGACTGGCCGCCGTCGCAACCGCTCCACCTGACGTGGCGCGACGCCCACCACGAAGTCCTGCGCCGCGTGCGTGCCGAGTTGCAAAAAAACCCGCGACCAGTGGCAGACACGCTCGTAATCGCGCCTAATCGTGGCATCATGGCAACCTACGCTCCGCGCGAGTTTCTGAAAACGAATGTCCACAACGCGGCGACTTATCCAGATAGTGTCGCCGGCAAAATCAACCGCGCTTTTCTGGCGCGGGTTGAAACCCTGCACCGCGAGGGCGTGAAATACGACGTCGCCGACGAACGTACAGTCGAAACATTTGGCCGAGTTGCCGCGGGCAAACTGGCAGTTGGGAATTGCGAGTATGCCAGGGTAATCGAGTCGGAAGGGTGCGAATTAAATGCCAGCGCGCGCCAACTGATTGAACCACTCGTTGCCGGAGCCCCGGCCTCCGGTACAGCGCGACTCGTTGGAGTTCAAGCTTTAGCTTGTCCGGGCAGCACGTTAAAGCGTGAACTCCAACGAGCCGTGCCAGAGGCCGGCGCTCCAATTCCGATCGGATGGCAACTCGAAACCCATCCCGTCAATTGTCTACTGCTCGAATGTGTGCCGGGGACGGATGGCTGGTTTGCCGCGGAGTTTTCCAGCCTCACCCCGTTGCTTCATGCCGGGCTGGAGGCTGTTTTCGCCGACGACATCGCGGGCTGCATGCTCAATGGTAAATCGCTCTTGGCGAAAGCCTCCGATGAAGGCTCACGCATTAAAATCGGTCTGGGTCTAGTGCCGGGCTCAAACACGCTACGGTTTCAAACCGCGCACCCTGTCGAGCGTCCCTTTGTATGGCTGCACGGCAGATTTCGGGTCGAGAGCAAGACTCCTTTCGTGGCTGGCCCGCGTGAAACGATCCAGACTGGCGGTCCGTTTCAGCTCCAGCCGGCGCGTGACGGCCTCCAGCGCGATCTGGTTGCGGACGGTTTTCCGTTTTTGTGCCATTCCCTCGCAGCCATCGCCACGGTTGATTTTCCCGAAGCAATTGGCACGCTTCGATTGGATGGTGGCGAAGCCGATGCTATCCGGCTCACGATGGACGACCGCGACTTTGGCTGGCAATGGCGTGCTCAAGCGGGAGTTTGCTTTGCTGGAAGAATTTCCGCCGGCCTGCATCGATTGAAAATCGAGCTGGTGCCGAACACGTTCAATGCGTTTGGCCCGCATCATTATTACGGCGGCGACTGGCCTGTCATCAGCCCGGATCAAATCCGGGGCCGGCGCAATTTTGCCGATCCCGCCGATGCACCCGCGCACACGCATATCCAGACGTGGCATTTCCGGCGCTTTATTTTGCCCCAGAGCTTGTCCGCCCTCCCAGCCGAGGTCGCCCAATGAACGGGTTTACAGCGAAACCTGCATAGGCTTGGCGCAAGGCCACGGCCTTGGCCATAATGCCTCAAACCATGAAGCTGAAATCACATTGGCTCGTCCTGCTGTTGCTTGGTGCGGGCCTGCTGGCCCAGGCCAATGCCGTTTGGCAATGGTCCGTGCCGCTGGGCAATGGCCGTGCCTTTCTATGGATCCCGGAGGATTGCCGGCAAATCCGCGCGGTCGTCGCCGGGCAGAACAACATGATCGAGCAGGGTATCTTGGAGCATCCCCGATTTCGCCGCGAAATGACGCGGCTCGGCCTCGCGGAAATTTTCATCGCGCCGCCCTTCGACACGTGGCAGGAGGCGACCAACAACGACACGGCAAACGAACAATTCAACGCGATGCTGAAATCTTTCGCGGCGGATTCCGGCTACGATGAATTGGAGTTCGCGCCCATCGTTCCCATCGGGCATTCGGCGATGGCGAGCTATCCGTGGAATTTCGCCGCGTGGAATCCGGGACGCACCCTGGCGATTTTGTCGGTTCACGGCGACTCGCCGCAGACCAAGCTCGTGGGCAATGGCCGGCCGAACGTGGACTGGGGCGACCGCAACATTAACGGCATTCCCGGCCTGATGGTGATGGGTGAATATGAATGGTGGGAAGCCCGGCTGGCTTCCCTGAATCCGTTTCGGGCGAAATTTCCTGGCACACCCATCGCACTCCTAGCGGAGCCGGGACGCGGGCATTTTGATTACTCGGATGACCTGGTGAATTTTCTCGCCCTGTTCATCCGCAAATCCGCCGAACAGCGCCTGCCGGAAGAAGTTGCCCCCGGCCAGCCGCCGGTTTTGAAGCCCATTGATCCGCGCGCCAGCTGGCTTGTGCAGCGCTGGAATTTGAACCAGCGGCGCACGCTTCCGCCCGCCCCGTTCGCAAAATTTGCCGGGGACCAAAGTGAGGCTTTCTGGGCGTTCGACCGGCAAACCGCGCGGGCGATCCAAAATTATCGCGCCAACCAGACCGGCAAATCGTCGCAACTACTCGGCTTCTTGCAGGACGGCAGGATTGTTCCACAAACCGACACGCACAACCAAGTCAGTCTCAAGTTCCAGCCGGACGCGGATGGGTTAACCTTCCACCTGGCCGCGACCTTCTTGGACACCGTGGATGGCGGCTCCAAAAACACGACGCGTTGGACGGGCCTGCCGGCCGGCTCGCCAATCGGCCACGCGAGCAGCGGCGCCATCACCATCTCACACATCAGCGGACCGTTCGAAAAAATCAGCGAAAGCACATTTCGCGTCCGATTCGACCGGGTGGCCTCCACGACCGACCGGCGCAATTCCGACCTCTGGCTGCTGGCGGAGCATCCCGGCGACGCGAAATACAAAAGCATCGTCCAGCAGGCGCTGCTGAAGCTACCAGTCTTCAACGAAGGCGCGGACCAACACATCACATTTGCAAGCCTTCCCAACCAAGGCATCGGCACGAAAAGCTTGAACCTGAACGCTTCCTCGGATTCAGGCCGGCCGGTTCATTTCTACGTCCGTGAAGGCCCGGCGGAAGTGGAGGGCGATACACTACGCTTCACACGAATTCCGCCGCGTGCAACATTTCCCATCCGAGTCACCATCGTCGCCTGGCAGCTCGGCTGCGCGGGTGAGCCCAAACTGAAAACCGCCAAACCGGTGGAAGGTGGATTTCTGTTAACCAAGTAAGCTAGTTTCCGTCTTTGACCCCATGCAATCAATACTCACCGCTCGTTTTGCAACCGCTGGGGTGCAGCTTGCCCAGATATGGCAACCCACCGCCCGCCGCGTGCCTTTACGCGGCGCTTTGTCATTGCTCTTGGCGGCGTCAGCGGTCTCAACCGCACTGGCCGCTGACTCGTCCGGCATCTTGGACGCCATCACGTTTGGCGAGGCCGCGTCGGAAACCACTCATTCGTTGATGGCCAGCCACAGCGAAATCCTCAGCGGCGGCCTGGGCGAACCGGCGCGGGACCTGTTGCCGCAGACCGGTCCGGCGTGGGAGGGCGGTCGCGTCGCCTTCACCATCAAAGTGCATCCGCAACAGCAGAATTATGCGACGATCCGGCTTTGGGGTTCCGACGCCACGCAAGACGACCTGGTGCTTTTTTGCGAGGGCAAGCAGGTCGGCTATCGTCATCTTGGCGATGTTGACTTACTCGACATCGGCGGCGGGGAGGCAGCATTTCCGGGCCGCTTCATTTACCACACCACGCCGCTGCCACTGGCGCTGACGCGGGGCAAAACGGATTTGCATTTTGAGATCCGCGGCAGCGGCCCGACTTGGCCCTATGGCGGCACGTTTGCGCAATTTCAGAAGCCGATGACAACGCCCACGCGCGGCATTTACAAATTGTACACCCACACGGATTCCTGTTTCATCCCGCCGACGGGAGAGAAACAGGGCGATTCGCCCAAACATCCGCCCGCGCGCATCGCGCCCGGCCACGAAGTGATGGACCAACTCAAATCGCGTGTGAATGGCGAGGTCAATAAGCTGCTCAAGTCCGCGCGGGCGCTCAACGAGATGCAAATGGAATTTCTGGCGCGGGCCTATTTTGTGAAGTGGACACCGGCATTTCAAAATCCCAAAGTCGTCGAGCAGGTGGTCAAAGCCATGGACTCACTCTTCGCGGCGTGGCGGAGAACCCCCAACCTGGCGCACAATGATCCTGCCACGCCAAATCCTAATTGGTTCGAGTTCGGCCCGGCGGGACACGCGGTTTCGTTATTGGACGCGTTGGTGAAACCGCTGCTCGACACAACCATCTCTGACGGCGATAAACAAATTTCCCGCCGCGCCGCCTGGTCGCAATTGCTCATGGCGGGGCGCGACTGGCACCGGCATCATCGCCGGCTCTACACGAACCAGACGATGATCACGGACATGGAAATCTATTTGTCCAATCGCGGGCTTGAAGTGGTTGATCCCGCGAACGCGCTGTCGGAAATCGAAGTCCGGCGTTATCTCCATGAAGCCGTTGGCCTGGAACCGTGGCGCGATAGCGATCCGGGTGCGGACAGCCGCGATTGGGGCATGGGAACGAACTACTGGCAATTGACCGCCAAAGGCCTGACCAAGGAGCTGGGTTTCGTCGGTTATTATGGCGAAGTCTTGGACTGGGTGACTTCGATTTACAACGCCACCCGGCCGGCACCCGGCCTGCCCGGCGACGAGCAGATCAAGACGCAACTGGAACGTATCGCCCAGGCCCGCGCCGTGTTCCGCTATCCCAGCGTGGACGAGGACGGCTTCCGCGCCATGCGAATCGAGGCGGTGGTCGGCTGGCGCGATCCCTCACACTATCCCGGCGACGTGGCCTACAGCGAGCGCGCGACGTGGGATGCGTCGCCGATTTACGCCGCCGCCGCCACTCTCGACGCGAACGCCGTGGGCTATGCGCAGCAGATGTTCAACGATGGACAGTTCTTCATCTCGCTGGAACGCCAGATGAGACAATCGAACAATCTCCGCGTCACCGCCGGCTTGCTCGAGGTGCCCGACGACTACGATCTCATCAAAGCGCAGCCACCGCGCGCGGCGCGGCTGCCCATGACCCCCGGCCAGCCGGATTTTGTTTTTAGTGACGAGGAGGATGGCGTGGTCGCGGTCAAGCATGGCGACGACATATTTTACGCCTCGCTGTACTGGCGCGCCCGCAACGCCGTGAATTTTCTGGCCCGCGTCCACTTCACCACGCCGACGGTTGATCGCATCGCGGTCGTCCTGGAAGACACGCAATTCACGCCGAGCGGACAATTTTACCCGCGGCCGGACTGGATCAATTTTGGTTTTGCCAACGGCGGGCCACGTTACCCGGGGGACCTGCATTCGGCGGAGGCGGGCGAACAACTGCCCATTGCCAAAGTACCCGTCGGTGTGAAGTTCAAGCCCGGCGACGAAAGCGCTTACGCGGGCAAAGGCGACTTTTACACGCTGCGCTACGGAAATTATTTGCTCGGCATGAACCTGACCACGGACAAGACTTTTGCCTTGAAGACACCCGCGGATGGAGCCGAGGCGAAAGAACTGGTGTCCGG
>Ga0316217_10003323_pt1 | contig 18456 bp, 18 predicted proteins | sample 1anoAmetaG_FD_203633 | JGI IMG/M metagenome (GOLD analysis project Ga0316217, IMG submission 203633) | Freshwater microbial communities from Trout Bog Lake, Wisconsin, USA - 1anoA | ecosystem: Environmental > Aquatic > Freshwater > Lake > Hypolimnion/Profundal zone | place: USA: Wisconsin...
AAACCGTGGGCCAGAGCAAGCGGCTAAAAGTAAGAAGAAGATAACCAAAAAAGAACCAGACAAATAGAAAATAAAGTATGTCTAAAAGAAGCTTTCCTAGGGAACTTTTAAAACTGATACTTACCAAACTTACAATAGATCTAAAATAGAAGAGGCGGCACATTCGAAACACCCAACAAATACTTCAAAAAATGCTTATAATGCACCCTAATATCAGAGATCAGCTCTTAATAAGGATGAATTGAGTGACGTCTAGTAAAAGGCATACTATCATAAAGAGGAAGACTATTATGTCAGTCAAGAAGAAACTTAGACTTTGCAAAAGGTCAACAAAGAAAAGAAGAAATATAAGGCCAAGGAATCGGCCGATGTTCACAAATAAAAAGAAAGCAAAGATTAAAAATTTGTAGTTAGAGCTTTCAAAAAGTACAGGTAAAGAGATACCACTTTTTATTAAGAAAAACTTTATTAGTCTAAAATAAAATAGTTTTATGATCCCAACAGGCCAAAAACGGAGTATACACAATCAGATCGCAATTTCGAGGAGCATTAAGAAGAAGAATAGATTCCTCAGCAGAGATAAGATAGGCGGATAAAGGCTCTAAGGTCACCACATGACTACAGATACTAACATCATTAGGAAAACATAGTTGAACTGGATGAAAAGGGACTTGAGGATAAATCCAAGAAACTTAAAAAGATATTTTTAGAAGCTTATCCACAAGTATAAGAAGTAAAAGTTTATGCCTCAAAGTATTATCCAATGATTTACTTTTAATACTTCTAAACTAACAGCAAGTACGTAAGAAAGAAAAAGTACTTGACCTAGGTTTTGAGGGAGTCTCAAAAATTTAAAGAAAAAAGAACCCTTTTCGAAGAGATCTTCTAAAGAGCCTTTTTGAAAGTCGACAAAAAGTATTACAACATTTCAGTTTTTTTGATTGAAATCGCTAAAATCCATAAAGTCAATCTTACCAAAACCAGTATCTTCAACCTTGAGGAAGGAAATGATGTAATGTTTTACTACATGAAAGGGAAAGAAAAGAAGCTTAATTTCATCGTTTTTGACTGCTTCATGAGAAGCATGTAAGCCAAGAGTCAACAGATAGAAGAGTTAGCCAACAAGCATCCTGACTAGTACGCTAATTACCAGAAGTTTAAGAGAAAAGTGTTTTAAGAGGAAGATGAGAATCATGCTGTTGACTTGCTTGATAATTAAGAGGCATAGAGTGATTAAGACGAAAGGCCTAACTTTGAAGAAAAGTCCATACAATAACTTAAAACCTAATTGTACAAAATCGCAGACAAAAACATTACCTAAATCTAAGAAAAAGTTGAAAAACTCAACGACTAGCTGTATGATGAAGCTCAGAATGATACAAACAGCACAAAGTACAAAATCTTATAGGAGAAAATCTAAGATTTGCAAGCTGGCCTAGACTTGTTTATCAACACAAGAGACACTTTTTTGGACAATCTAGCAGGAAATTAAAATTCAAAAGAATTTCATAAAAAGCATCTCAAAAAAATGATCATCGCCCAAAAGCAGCTTTAAAATGGCCTGCCGATTATCGGCAAAAAACGAATCATACTTGATATGCTCAAAAAGAAAAATTTACTGATCATCTAAGGAGAAACAGGTTCAGGTAAATCAACCCAACTACCACAAATTTTGTGCTAGTTCTATGATCTTTTCGACAACCCTAAAGCCAGGCCAGTCTTAGTCACACAACCTAGAAGATTAGCAACTCGAGCACTTGCATAGAGAGTTGCTAATTAAATGGGAGAAAACGTGGGTGGTTTTGTAGATTATGTAGCTTCTTCAGGGAAAAAAGTGAACAAAGATGCAAAGATCATCTTTAAGCTAGACAGAATTGTACTGGACTAACTAACAGAAGACCCTGTTTTATCTAACTATTCATGCCTGGTCATCGACTAAGCCCACGAAAGAACAATCAGTATAGATGTCATCCTAGGATTAATCAAGAAGCTACTTAACTAAAGAAAAGACTTTAAGATCATAGTAACCTCGGCCTCGATGGATATCCAACTTTTCTAAAATTACTTCAAAGAAAGAACTTTAAAAGTCAGCGGAAGAATGTACCCTGTTGCAATTCAGCACTTAGACTATAAAAACTATTATGAAGGAGACAAGTACCAAATCGTTCGCAAAATCTAAAGGGCTATCAACGAAGAAATTCTGTCTGCTTCAGGAAACAGCATGAAAAACGAATACAAAGGTCATCTCTTATGTTTCTGCTCTCAAATCGATTAAATAACAAGACTAGTGGAGATTTACTAGAAGAAACTGAACAAAAACATGTTCTAAGTGTTTGCCCTCCACGGAAAGATCACTCCTGGCTAGCAGAGGAAGGTCTTCATGGAAGTTGGGAAGCATAAGATAATTTTCGCGAACAGAATTGCAGAGACAGCCATCACCATAGACGGAGTAAAGGTAGTAATTGATCCAGGAAATGATGTAGAGCTAGTCTATGACCAAAAGTACAAGTACTCTTCAATGAAGCTGCAGGAAATTACGAAGTCTTCAGCCAAGCAAAGGGCAGGAAGAGCAGGAAGAACGGGGCCAGGCTTTTGCTTTAGACTGTACTCTGAAACAAATTTCAAGAGCAGGCCTGTAAACAAAATACCTGAGATTCAGAATTCTTCTTTGGAGACAGTTGTTTTAAGGTTAAAAACTCTGAAAATCAAAGATGTAATAAACTTCTAATACATTTCACCACCGTCTAGAGACGGACTCAAAACTTCAGTTTAATTACTAACTTTGATAGGAGCACTTTCCCCTCAGACTTAAGAAGTCACGAAAATAGGGCATTTACTTGTCAAAATTCCAATTTAACCCTTTTTGTCAAGAGCTATCGTTGAGGGCTTAATGTTTGAGAAAATCATCAAGAGCTAACTCAATTCAGTGTTTCAAAAGATGCCAAAAAATGAAAGGGTGATGTTGGCTAAAGAAGGATTAGCTTCAGTAATAATCTCGATATTGGCACTAACTGTGAACTTTTCTAATTTGTTCTTCATAACTAAGGATGATAGAGAGAAAGGAGAAGAAAACAAATTCTACTAGTTTAGTGATGAAGAAGGTGACTTCTTTTTCATTTGGAACATTTACAAGAAATTTTTGAAACCGAAAGACAAAGGACACAAGCAGTCTCAAAAAGATAGCAATTACAAGAACAAATAACTTGCCACTTGGATACGTAATAACTACTTAAATTTCAAAGCCCTGCACCAAGCTGAAGAACTCATCAGAGAAATCACCACCATTTCTTCCTAGTTTTAGCTAAAACCATCTTAGTATAGAGATGAAATAGATAACATCAAAGCTAAGGCGAGGGAGTGCACAACTTTTAGAGAAGTAGTTTTATCCTGCCTCGTCACGAGCTTCAGCGCCAACTTGTGCAAATACTCTAACAATAATCATCTAGGATATACTATGGTCAGTCAAAGAAAGCCTCTCAGAATTTATGGGACAAGCAACCTAGAACTCTTGGGAAGGCAGCCTGAGTGGATTATGTGTCATGACCTTTACACTAATGAAACAGGCCGACTCTATTGCAAGTTGGCTCATTAGGTCAGCTATAGCTTTTTGAGTAAACATTTGGATCGGTTTGTTTGGAGGAAATTCGACATTCAGGGCATACAGAGAAAGAGTCCCTTCTACAAAGAGATAGACAGGTAGTTTCCTACTTTTATACTACAAAGGTTTAAGCAGGATTACAACAGAAGTGAAAAGTTATAAAAGTTTGGATTTTTGAAAGATTCCTATCCTTTAATTGTGGAATAGAGATGCAGAATCACATTTTTTCTATAGCTCACCGACGATGAAGATTAGAACGAATAAATTGAGTAAAACTTCAACACTAAACTTTCAAAATACTAAGTAGGCATCATCAATGAACACATGAGCTTCTATCGCCACAACTACATTGGAAACATCTTTGTGACTCTATTTGACGGATTCTAGGTTACCAAAATCGAGTGGGACAATCGATAATTTTGCATTGAGGTTGTAGGTCCTTCGACCCTCATCCATGCAATGGCACCAGAAGTCTAGGTCTTCGGAACTTATGTGGTCGAGGATACAGACTAAAACAAAAACCTGAAAAGGCAAAAAAACTCACAAGGAATGACAAATTTCTAAGATAAATTAAAATTGAAAATCAGCATTCCCTCAATTTCTAATAAAATTGACTTTTAACAATATTTTGCAGAAGTCAATTTTTATTCAAGAAACCTCAAAATAAAAGAAACTATCTTGGACAAAAGAAGGAAAATACCTAAAACTAAAATATTCTTCTACTTCTTTGCGGGAAAGTCAAGCAAAAGAAATCTCTATGCACATTATTAGTTCCAAAACGGTGATGCTCACTCAGCCCAATAAATGCTCTAATTAATTAAACATGGGATAGAGAAATAATCCCTTTAGAACGGTCAGAATTTTAGATCAAAATTAAAGGCACATTAGTTTAGACTGGCAAAGTCTCAAAAAGGGTTGAGCATTTTTTCTAAATGTGATGAGTATTAGGTCGCTTAATAACTTTTTAGAATGGATAAGAAAGGACTATTTGGCCCTACCTTCAAAATGCCTAAATTCATAAAAAATTTTAGATAACCTGAAATAAGTGAGGCCTCAAAAACCAATTAAGTTTGGGCTGCACAACTAAATGCCCTATTCTAAAAAAGTAAAATCAGGACAGAAAATATCACCTTGAATATTAGGGGGTCTTACAGGTCTGATAAAAAAGAAAAGATGGGGTAGTTTTAAAAATCTTTGAGAGTAGATATGATCGCCTAAATTATAACGCTTGACTCTACTGTCTTGTCAAAGCTAAAAAAAGATTATGATGGAAAGCTAGGGATCATTGGGTGTGAGAAGGCACACATTCGAGCTAAGTACGAGCAGCTACTAGCTACAGTCAGCTAGAAAGCTTTTGAATCTCTGAGATAGTAGTTTTAAAGGTTGGTTGATATATTCAAGCATGAGTACCCTTTGCTCTTTATTCATCCGGTTTTAAAGTTGATAAGGGGCCAGTATAAAGCATTGATTCTAGCTCATAGTCCCAACCGTTAAGATTTCCCCAAACCCATGAGATAAATCTCTAGCCTGTTTGCTCCCAAATTGATAAGGCTTTCTGAGCCTGAATTCAGATTTTTGGACAAAATAAAGGAAGGAAGTATGATTCTATAAAAATTGGAAAAAGAGTATAGGTATGCAATTTACTTCGGCTTTGATAGATGGAGCACCACTGTCAAGGTTTACTGTGAAGACCGTTTAATCAAGTAGATTGAGACCAAAATCAAGGAGGAAATCTAAAAATACAAATGCTTCAGCTAGAGGATATCCTACAGAGGCAAAAACCTAAACAAAGTTAAGTAAATTCTAGACAATTACCTAAAGACAAATGTCGATTCAATGATTAATTATGAGATAAAATTCCAGTTTAGGGAAATTCAGCTCACTGGAGAAATGGGCACACTCTAATACCTGAAAAACGAAATCATGAAATTAGTGAATGCAGACAAAAAAGAGTGCAACATTTGCTCAGATATAATGAAAACTCCCTACAAACTTATGAATTGTGGGTGCTCTTTCTGCTGGCTATGCCTCACAGAACACATACGAGCATACCGCAATAATGCTGGGACTGAGCTGCTGAACTGTCCAAGTGACGACTGCAAAAAGTTTTTGAATATCTACGACGTTAAAAATCTGCTTTCTGAAGAGGAATTCAACAAAATGTGTGATCTGAGGATCAGCAGGTACTTGTAAGCACATAAGGATAAGTATATGGCTTGCAAGTACTGCTAGAATGTGTTTGAAAAGGATGAAGTCATGCAGGCTGGAGAGATCAATTGCTAGATCTGTGGCAAAAGCGAATGTTTGAAGTGCAAGTAAAGTCACCCCAACTACACTTGCGATGAGTGGAAAGACAAAGACACCTTAAACTTAGAGAAGTTGGGAATAAAGAAATGCCCCAAATGTGGAACTGGGATAACGAAAAACGGAGGATGTAACCACATGGAATGCACAAGCTGCAAATCTCACATTTGCTGGAAATGCCTAAAGCTCTTTACAACCTCAAAGCCATGTTACGATCACTTGGCAAAATAATGCGGAGGAATATTCGATGCAGACGCAGCCTATTGATTCTAGATACAAATCATAGAAATATACTTTTTAGCTTTAGGAAGATTCCAATATTTAGAAGCTTTGCAAATAGTGCTGTATATTAAGAGTCATTGGATTATCATAAATAGCTAATTTTATAGTAACTTTAGTGCTATCATGAGGCCAAATAGATCCAAACCTCCATGTAAATTCAAAGGAACTTGTCGAAACTTTAGAGAAAATAAAGAATGTCCCTTTTCCCACTAAAAATGCCTAAAAGGAGATGTTTGTTAGAACATCTAGAATTGTTTGTATTATCACGAATCTGTTCCAAACGCATTTAAGAGAGATTTCAAGCAATAGAGTAAGTTCGAAAAGCCTAAAAACTAGACCTAATGCAAATTCGGCATGAGTTGTAAAAAAAGACTAGACGGGACGTGCGGATTCAAACACACTTAAACATCCGAAAATAGCCAAATTCGTAAATATGAACCTAGGGGAGAGCAAAAGCCGTTTTCAAGCAAAGCTGATGTCCTATGTCGTTTTGGTTAGAAGTGCACAAATTTTCCTTTGGGAAAATGCTCTTTCAAACATGAAACAGCTCAGCTCGTTCTCAGAACATAACAAAGGACCCCCCAAAACTATGGCCAATAAAAGAGTCAACCTCAAAAAGTGCAAAACCACACAAACATCTTTCAAAGGATTTGTATTGATTTCCTGTTGAACAACAACTGCAACTAGAGTTGCCAGAAGTTGCACTAGTTTTCCGAAACAAAGACAATTTCAAGAATATTTTCGATCTGTGACATTTAGAAGTAAGAGATAAAGAAAATAATGGTAATGTAGTCTTACCAACCTGATGAGCAACCTCTGTACGTTATAGTCTGCAACAAAAGGATATCTTTTGGACAGCTCACGAACTTGGCAAAAGAAACAGGCAACGAAAATATCGGCAATAGCAGCCTGGTTATGAAAAAGTGCCACCAAATGGAAATCTAGTTTTAAGGACAACTTATTTAAAATGCCTGGCTTACCAAAATCTAAGAAGGTGGTCAGAGAGTAGACATACTTGTGTGTAAGTGCACTAAAGAGGTGAAAATAGTCCTACTCAATCGTGAGAATTACTTAACTCTTCCAACAGCTGAAGGCATCATTAATGTAGTCCCTGTAGGCACCTATTTGCTTATTCTCTTCAAAAGTGGCAAAACTACTTGTTTTGACTATAGCTTTGTTTCGAATGGGTTTTAATGCAAAGGACAACCTTTCCTCTAGCCTTTCCTGCAGATTAAAAAGTACGGCAAAAAGTTTAACGAGGAAGAGCTGATTGCAGCAATCATTCCTGATGGAGTTTGTTTCATTAACAAGTAATTCAAAACATATCATATGAAGTTTAATTAGGTAGTTCTCATGTAATTTAGAAAGTCACTGATATCATTTTCACCTAAATCACGTCCTTCCCGGCTGCCTTTGTTCTCACCTCTCCAGGCAAAATCTATGCAGTCAATTTGCTCACTTTTGAGGCCTCTATTCTCCTCCAGCCAGAAATCCCCAATTCAGCTACGGAGTTTAGTTGCTTGACTTTAACAAACTAGCATTTGTTTGTTGCTATTGACACATTTGGTGTCATAGTCTACAATGTCTAAAAATATGACAAACCTGTAGGAATAATCGGCCTCAATTCAAGCAAATGGAAGATAGAGAGTGACCAAAGAGGAAACTTGTTGCTGCTTTCAGAACACCAATCAGGAAGAAAAGACATAGCAATCTTCAAAGTTCGTAAAAATTGACAATGATTCAAATATACTTCTATTCAATGTTTTAGCAGATAGATAAGAAATTTACTAAGAAAGTCATCATAAATCTATATAGTATGTCTAACCTTCTTAGCGGATATTTTAGCTGACAATTTACTTTGCTTTACAGTTGAAGAAGTTGGACACTATTTCGTCTCTAGCTTCAATCGTGTTTTCGGGATGGGAAGGCAAAAAGTTCAAAAGCTTTGGATGGACATTAAAACGCAGTTTTCTATTCTTACTGGCTTTGCGGTCAACTTATTTGATCTTTTCTTCCCTATTTTGTCTGTTTTTCAGGTATCTAAGTGTATCACTGACTCTAAAGTCCTTTTAATCTTCGATAGAGCTAATAAAGTTCTTTTACAACTCTGTAAAGAGTTCAAAGTCATCAAATATTTGAGGATCTGCTGATTCTCTGATATTTTCCTAGTCCTAGAACAAGATTTTGAAGATTCCTCTCTTCTGCTGACATTTGTTCTTGACTCTGTCCCAGTTAGTTAAAATCTTTTTTGCTTGACCAACTGGAGTTTGCATCAACAGAGACGTATAATGAGATGAGGAGATATTGATGAGATTTGTTTTTTGCGACCATTTCACCAGCTACTTTTCAGTATTTTTAGAAATCTATTACGATTCATTTATAAAGTTTTGATGCATAAACTGCACATTCAGCTTCTATTCCGACTTTTACTCACCCTTTTCTTCATATTACTCTATGTAAGTCGACAACTCTGAAGTTTTAAATAACCCCTGTGAATATTTAGAGTAAGCCTTGGTCAAAATGTCCAAATTTTTGAAAATGTTGAGTTCTAGGTTTTTTTGAAGTTAATGCAGGTCTTAGTTTTGAGGAAAGTTCCTAGTGGGATATTTTTTCAATGTCTAAAGTGCATTTTGCTAACAATAACGATACTAAATGAGCATTTTCTCGCAATTTAGCTGATCCTTTAGTCCGATTGCTTCATCCAAAGTCTATTCTGAGGTTTTTTGCTTCTTCCTCATTATTTCGTACTCCTAGTCCTCTTCTTCTATCTTCCTAACGTCTTCAACTAGCAGCTTAGACTATCTTTTTCTCTGCTACTGGTAGGTCTTTATAGCTGAAGCGATTTGGTTCTCTTCTGGATTAGACTCTGGCACAGATGGCTATTACTCTGACTATTCTGGCTGTGGTGTTTTAGTTGCGCTGTATTTTGGGTTGGTAAAAAAGTAAGCGTTTTTCTTGAGACTAGCCTTGGAGTTTGAAGATTTCAACAACGCATCATATTCTGTGTCATTGTGTTGCTACATTTACAAGGCATCAAAATTTTACTCTTCCTGATCAAAGTAGTCCACTTTTCTGATTTTTTAAGGCTTCTTGCTTTGATTAAGCTGACTTCGCTTGGGTTTGTTCATTACTCTTTGTTCTCAACTTTATAATATCAAATTGATTCCAGAGTTATCCCCAGAAGTGAAAATAATCAGCAAATAATCATAATGAAGCAACTTAGTTATAGTTGCAGTGTTGCATATTGTACTTTAATACACTTGTCTTGGGTTGTACCCATTATATGCTATTTTGGATTACTGTTTGTGAAGAATAATACAATTAACCCAAACTTGAATAAAATGCCTGTTTTCTCTATTCTTTGATTGTTTATTTATATCTTAAACATTTTGATACAAATTTGCAAATGACTACAACAATTTACGCGACAATAGAAATACAGGACGCACTCTTGAAGCTGGGACTCTATCTGAATGTTTTGCAGCAAAGCAACAGCCACGAACGCTGTGAAAAGACAGTTCAGCTGGCAACTGAAACATTCATGAAGTACATGGAGAATGAGGACTTTGCCAAAGAATGCTATGAAAAGGTAAAATTGGTGGTCTACAATAAAAACAACTACTTTGCACTTCTGCTGCTTGATCAAATGCTAAAAAATAACAAATTTGCGTTTAAAACAGCAAAGAGAGATGGAGAAAATCTCTTCAAAGGAGTTTGGGAAAAGACTTGGTCTTAACCCAATAATTAGGTTAAGCTTGAAAACCTAAAACTGATTGCCAAAGTTTGGGGCTACATTTATGGCGAAAAGATAGAAGAGAACATCAGAAAGTGGGTAGAGCATACTTGTAAAGTCAAGTTTGTGATTTCTGCTGAAAGGGAGGCAGAACTTAAAGAAATCTACTCTGTTCCTTAGCCTCCAAAAAATGACTTCAAAATTTAGGAGCTATTGCATAATATGGATGTTTTGGAGGAAAAGCCTAAGCAAAAAATCACTAAGGATGAAAGTCTGCTTTAAGCATTGGGCATAGACCAGGATTGATTGATAAAAAAGTGATTAAAGGCTAAAGCCAAACCTTTTTATTTGTTAATTCCTTATTATCTTTGATATTCTTACTCTTTCCAGTGCAAATAAGGTATGGAACAAGATGTGATGAATCCATTAGAAGGAGATAGTTAGGAAAAGTCTTAAAAAAGTTGAGTGAGTATAAATCTCTAATTTCGGACAGTTTATTTGTTAGCTCCTTTATAACTTGATAGATATATATTCAATGCCATATTCAAGACTAATCCTTATTCTCTTTCTTTTAGCATTTGTTGGAGCATGGAAGTTCAACAACTACCTTGCCAACTAGTACTAAGAGAGCTTCACTTCTCAGTAGATTCACTTTTTTGACCAAATCTTGGATCACTACACCTATCTTCCTCCCAAATTTTGGAAACAGAGGTACTTTGTAAACTCAGCCTACTTCAATAATGCAAATGGGCCAGTGCTTTTGGACATTTGCGGGTAAGGAATCTGCAGTGGGGTTTCCGACAGCTCTTGGATCGCAACAATAGCCAAAAATACCAGCGCATTGATCATTTCACTGTAACATCGTTATTATGGGGAATCTTTGCCTTTCAGAGCAAGTTCCTTTGAAGTGGGCAATATGAAATATTTGAACTCAAAGCAAGCAATCAAAGATATGGGTTATTTCATTGAGGAAATCAAGAAGAACCGATTCCATGGAGTAACTGATGCCAATAAGTGGATAACCATTGGAGGCTCTTATCCTGGCGCCCTTTCTGCTTGGTTCAGAACAAAGTACCCACATCTCACAGCTGGTGCTGTAGCTTCAAGTGCAGTCATACTGGCAGTTGAAGATTTCAGAGATTTTGACGAACAAATCTTCTTGTCAGCCAATAAAAGTGGAGAATTCTGCCCTCAGGCTATCCGCAACCTGACCGAATACGCCGAAAATCAGACCTTAACTGAAGCCTTAAGATAAAGCTTCCAAAGTAAGTATAAAGCAGAGAATCTGACCTCCCGTTAGTTTATGTTTTATTGGTCAGATGTTTTGGTGTTTCAGTTCCAGTACGGCAACAGAAGCGCCTTTTGCAACTCCCTCAAGAATAAAACTTTACAGCAAATGTTAGATAGCGTGGTGAATCCTCTGATGTTTCGAGTGACTCCTGTTGATTACGGAGCCTATTATCTCTCTAAACCTTAATTTGCCCTTCTAGATGGAAGAGGAGCAAGGTCTTGGTATTACCAAAGTTGCACTTAGTTTAGCTACTTTCAAACCTTTTCACTCAAACACCCAATGCGATCCAAAATGCTTACCATTGACTTCTATAGAAAATGGTGTGAAGACATCTATGGACCTGGAACCTGGCCGGCTGTCAACAGAACTAACACAGAATACGGAGGACTTCACCTCAGAACCAGCAACCTCATTATAACGAATGGAGACTAAGGTATTTTTGTGGTTAAGTAGACCCTTGGAAATGGGCAAGTTTGAGGAACAACTACAAAGAAGTTGTCGCAAAAGTGGCCAATTGCACAGACTGCGCCCATTGCAAAGATCTATACCCTCCAGTCAAAACTGACTCCAAATAAATCACAGCAATCAGAGACTATGAGTTAGCCCAAATTAAAATCTGGCTCAAGTGATTATAATTCCTCTCATGAAGATATTGATTATTTTAAGATATTGAATGAAGGGACAAAGCTTAGCTTTGCTGGCACTTGTCTTCACCACTTTTGTGGTGACTGTAAGGCCTCCTACACCCTTGTGTAGGGTAACTCCTCTGCCCGCTCAGATACCAGTCACTGTTGGCTAGCAAATCCGTTTCGACCTCTAAGAACTCTTCCGTGGTAACACACTTCTAACAAAGGTTACAACCTCATGTTCAACGCAACTAACAATGAACACATCTAAGTAGCCAAAAAGTACACATACATCGAGTCAAACTATAGCACATCCTACAACTTTAGCAATGCAAAGATCAAACCAAGCAACCGGTTTTTAGGTTTGGTGACTAAAGACATATTTACTGAGCTAGTCGTTGGAACCAATGATGATACCAAAGGACTCACAGTCAACTTTGTGGTCTCTGTTGAAAACATATCCAATCTGCGTTGCTTTGATATGGATGAAGTGTTTTTCGGGCGTGATTCAGTGGTAGTAATTGACTGTGCTGTTTTTTCTATGGGCTAAGTGGTCTATAACTAATTTCTGTATGTCAACCTAACCACAAGCAAAGTGATTGAAGGCAGTCACTTAAGCGACACTTTTGTGCGCTACAACAGCGTTACGAAAAGGAGAATAGAAGTTATCACTGATCCTTTCACAAGAGTCTCACACTTAGTACGTTTTACTTTGAGAGATGGAGTGAGTCCATAGCATAGAGACAGGACATATGCTGAGGTTTTTTTGATGACTAACCCTTTGAGACCTCAGATTCTAGATGTAATCGATCATACATTCTTCGAGCTGGAAAAACTGAGTATTGCTGACTTCCAAGTAGCCTACAACTTGATCTACATCCTTGCCTACAACAAAGGTGTGTACTAAATTCGATTGACTCCCGACCAAGCCCTTATTGTGCGCTCTAGATTCGACCTCAAACTTGATATAACTCGCTTCAGGGTTGACAGGCTAGGCTTCAATGATGACCTCAATGTGGTTGCTACTAACGGGAACACAATCTATCAGTTTGAATGGGATGTTACCAGTCCACCAACTCTCATCAACAAGTATAACCTCATCCCTGGGTCAAAGGTTGAACAAATCTTTGTTGACTACAACTTTGTGATAGTTTCAGCCGTCTCTGCTTGGGACACTACAGCCGTTAGAAAAACTTGGATCTTCACCAAAACTGCCAATACCTACCTCAATGCTTATAATGTCTTTGATGCACCCTACAACTCACCTCATATTCTGGTCTGGAATGAGCATGGCTCAACTCTTCACATTTTCCATAACTATGCGGCCTACTACATCCAGATGAGTTTGCCTTACTTGACCCTCAAATCAGTAGATATCACCAAAGTAAACACAACCTAATACTTCGAAGTAACTGCCACTTCTGTGGGAGACAATAACACTAATCTGACCTGTAGGCAACAATTCACCTTCTTGTACCTGCAGCCTGGAGACACACGTATCCTCAAAACGGGTTACTGGCCCAGAAATGAAATCAATGTGGATGCTGATGATTAGAGGTAGTTCCCCCTTGCTGCTGAGTTTTTCGGAGAAAATTTGACCTATAACGTTAGCTTTAAGACCAATTCTTCTGTAATCCCCTACTACTCTGTCAACAAACAACATAAAGCAGTCTTCAACTGGCCTCCTGAAATCAGTCCTGCCAACATTGTTTACTATGAGATGTTTACTGAGCTGGTTGCTGGCGAGTTGAAGCCGAAAGCAGTCTACGGCCTCGTTCAAATTGGAAACACCACATAATCTCGAACCATTTATACAACTTACTATGTGAAGTGTAACATAAACGTTTTCGACAGGGATGATCTACACCATCTTAACTGCCAAGTGATTACTGCTACCAGGTTTTCAATGGGCAGAATCATTGTTGCTTCTCAGATGTTTGAGCCAAAAGAAAGGAGGATAGCTATCATCTTTTAGGACTCACCTCACACTGTGTATGTCTATTACTTCTGGCCTGAGGGTTTTGGGTTCTTTGGTAGAAAGGACTACGCTGGAGACGCAGCAAATAGAGTGACTGGAGTCGCCATAGCGCAGAGAAAGCTTTTTGTTGTGCTTGAATATGGAAAGAGGGTTGACATGTTTGATATTGATGACGTTCAGGAAACAACTGATGTTCCCAGAGTAGTAAGGCCACGATTCAGTCTGAACAGCAACATAATGAGGTTCTTTGGAGTGACCTACTTTGCCCCCGTTGATCTAAAGATCTCCAGGTTCCACAAAGAAGTTATCTTCCTCAAAACCAAATCAGGAGTGATGGCAATCAACGTCAACTAGGAATTCCTACCTGAGCTGCTGTTTACAGTTGCAACTCAAAATATCCGTTATGACTTCGAAGTCAATCACAATAACCTCATTATTCTTACGGAAACAACCACCGTCTTTTATGAATTGATGGTACCTTTGCGCCGAACCGACCCTCCACTCAAAAAGCAAAGCATTGATTCCAAATTCAAGATAGGTGAATACGACGAAGTTTGCTCAGACAAACTGTTCTACATCGTTGGATTCCAATCCACCATTGTCATCAACCCTTACTTACGAACCAATTCCAAAATATACTCTTAGATTTGGAGCAAAGAAGAAATCTTGAACATCGATGCTGTCAACATTCTTGACATGGAGATACTTTTCATCCACACTAAGTCTTAAATTACTGCTTATGTCTTTGCTGAAAACCCAACGCTTACTGTTGTTTGGCCTGTTAATAGCGACGACTTTTCTATGAATCTTACAGCCTACAACCCTGCTACTGTCTCTGACCCTTACTCTTTACAGTTTTACGTTATTGACGTCAATGAAACTGCGATTCAGCCTACAGAGGAATTCGACAAAGAAGTAGTGCGTAAAATGGGAAAACTGAAATCCCCCAAAGAAAACACAACTTTCTCAGCAGACATCAGCATAAACTAAAGTGCTTGGTTCAACGGAACAGTCCTAAAGTACTAAGTGGTGACAGAAGACAAAGAATGCCAAGATAGTGCTGTGATCAGAAACCACGTTGAAGTAACAGGAAAGATCATTGAAGCAAGAGCAGTTTATGACATCTAGTCAACGATTGACGGAATCTATGCTCAGCAGTTTAACTCCCTTCTCAAGTCATATACCTACAATGACTCCATCCACTACATCAGCAGGGTGCCAACTGAAAGAAGGGGAGAATCTTGCACTAAGTTGGCTGTTGGCGAATTCCAGCAATATGTGGTTTCCCTTTGCTAGCTTGGCACTCAAGTCAACGTCTATATAACCTCAACCATTGCTTCTAAGCCTTTCACGTTTGGACCTTACGAAACTGATGCGCGAGAAGTGAATCACGCTAAAATAGTCGGTTAGATCCTAATGATTGTGGACAATTCGGATGATCCTTTGGTTCGTCCAGGGGGCATCTATCTCTATCATTTGAACTTTGACCTTGACGATCCTGACTTTATCAGTATTTTGGACTACATTGACTACGAAGACTTGCAGATTGAAGGATATACTGGAACTCCCTACATTGGCTCAGCCGATTTGCACACTCCCTTTTACGACAATGATGATTAGTACAGACTCTTCTTAACAGAAACAAGGACTGGATCAATCTTCGTGTTTGGATTCCAAATTTCATAAGATGGCGAAGAAATCATTTATCTCTCGAAAAAGTACATTCCTTTAAGCTAAATACTTCCTCAGTAGCTCAGGTATCCTACCCCTCTCAGAGTTCAAACTATCACAATCCACTATGCTTTTGATAGTGGAAAAGTTGTTGACTATTACCTACTGCTAAGTGTCATCAATTGGCACCACATTTAAATCTTGCTTACTCTCAGTCACAATGATGACATCATTTCTTTTAAATTAGAAAGGCTTTTCTAAAGATTCCCCTGGGGTAAGCTTCAAAACTACTTCAAGTATAAGCGAGGCAGAGCGTACTAAACATATTTCGCTGTGCCTTATGTCAATGATGAAGAAAGCAAGCAGTTGATTCTCATCTACTCTGTTCCATTCATCCTAAACTCTCAAGCAACTACTTACAAAGAAAAATACAGTGCACACACATATCGGGAACTAAGCTATGGCTTGGATCTGAAGGTACCTGTTTTAGCAGCGTTGGGGGCACATTAAGTCGATGATGTCTTCTAGACTTCCTACGCTTTTCACACTTTCGGGAATGATAAACTACTGTGGTCTGATATGCATGGAACTGACATCAATGAGATCACTCTTTACAAAAACATCACCATTTTCATTCGCAATTTGAGCAAAGCCAACGAAACCATACATGTAGTTGCTTCCAATGTGTACTCTAATTTCACTTTTGACATTGATCTCAGCTTCTTCAAAGACAAAGATGACGATGATAAAGATAAGAAGCAGTTTCTCTGGATTTTGGTGATCGGCATAGGTGCCGCCATGATAATCGGGTTGATAATTGCTTGGCTGAAGCAAAGGAAGACTCAACGTAAAGTGCTCTAGGAGGATAATAAACAATCCCTTCTCACAGTTGAAGATAGCTACAAGAACAACTACATAGACATTAACCGATCTTCCATCGATACTGCATCTATTAGGGAAAGTATAGAGCCTACTTCAGCCCCTCTTGTCAGAGAACAACAGAAATCAGAGCAAAAAACTACTGAAGTTTCCCACGCTGCATAGCCTGAAGATTCAAGCTAGTCCAATGAAGAAGAGCAAGAAGTTAAGAATTTGTCTGGTTGATCCTCATTAAATAACACGAATCTCATAATCAAGCTTTATCAGCCCAGCTGAAGCAACTTTATCAAATTGATTACGAATTTGTAGAGTTATTGCAAAAGGTCTTTCAAGTTTTCACAAACTTAAATACCTCATTTTATTAGCAGTTGTATTGCTTCTCTTCCAGTCCTATTTATGGTGATTTGCTAAATAGCTTGGAACTAAAATGATCCTTTTTAATTGAACTTAGGTTTATGAGAAAGCATTTCGGTTGTTTCTAGGCAATTTTAGAGTGAAACTTTATTATAATAATGTTAGAATCTCCTTAAACTCATGCTTTAGGGTTCCAAGTCCTTCAATAAGAGAAACGATAACAATCCCTCAACCTTTCTATTGTCAGCTCAGCCAACTACCACGGAGGATCCTATTAGCAGCTACTCAAGCACTTTAAAGAGATGACTTCTGAAAAAATAAACATGAAACAACTCCATTAATCACCCAAACTTAAACTCAAAAAGTACAAAGAAGCAGTCTACTATGGTGAGTATTCTTAAGGTCGTAGAGAAGGCAAAGGCATAATGTTGTATCACAATGGGCAAAAATACTAAGGAGATTGGAAAGCTGACAAACGCCATGGCCACGGGTTTGAGCTATTCGCAAATGGCAGTACTTACGAAGGGGATTATACTTAGAATAGAATGGAGGGCCAAGGGAAATACACTTGGCCTGGAGGCCAGTTTTATTAGGGGGAGTTTTTAGATAACTATAAGCATGGTACAGGGATGTGGAAAGACGCTGAGGGAAATTCTTATCTAGGGGAGTGGAACTTTGGCAATGCTTCAGGTTTTGGAGTTTATACAGAAGAGAATGGGAGTAGGTATGAAGGTACATTCTAAAACTTTGTCAAAAGCGGAAAGGGAATGTAAAAGTTTGTCAGTGGTGACTTGTATCAAGGAGATTACCAAATCGGCAAATTCAATGGGTATGGTTAGTATTTTTGGAGCAATGGCAGTTCTTATAAAGGCAATTTCAAAAACGGCCTAAGAGATGGTCATGGTTTGTGGCGGAAAGGAGATAACGACGATAAATATGAAGGCTAATTCAAGTAAAATAAGAAAGAAGGCTACGGAATCTATACTTGGAGCTGTGGAGATGTCTATAAAGGTCACTACCACTCCAACTTGAGGCATGGAAGTGGGTAAATGTACTGGGCAGATGGCAGCTTTTATAAGGGAGAGTGGCTAGTTGACAAACCGAATGGAAAAGGAGAGCTTTTTGATGGAACCAAAAGAATTAGTGGCTATTTCCAAGATGGGCAGTTGGTAGATTTTGATACAGATGAGACGGAATATCCAAGGCTTAGTTAGTTCTACACTGAAGGTATGAGAGAGCACAGGAGGTTGATAGAGACTCCAATACGAAAAATTACTGAACAGCAATTTGAAAATTTCCCAAAAAACAAAAAACTAGTTTCCTCACAAGTAGATTCCTAAGAAATGGCAAGAGAAATAAAAATGCCGAAAATCAGCAAAAAAGTGAACCCTTTGGTAAAAGAATCCTTTCTCACAAAAAACCAAATTCAGACGATTGCGATGGAAAAGACTCGTCTACAAGGTCAAGAAGGCAGTTTCAAAAGAAAATCATTTGATTCAAAACAAAGTAGATAAAAAGTGTTGCACTCTTCATTCCAAATACACAGAATGCATAATAGAAAGCAAGTCAAAATGAACATTCCTCTAATCAAAGGTTAAGCTACGGTTGACAACGCTTAAAAATTCTAATTTTTGAAAGAAGTGAATCCTCGGAGAACTAGATATTTTTCACGACTGTAGTGAGTAGATTTTGATATATGTTATTTGCGAGATCTAAATTTATTAGCTTGAATAAAGATCC
>Ga0316217_10003324_pt1 | contig 18455 bp, 16 predicted proteins | sample 1anoAmetaG_FD_203633 | JGI IMG/M metagenome (GOLD analysis project Ga0316217, IMG submission 203633) | Freshwater microbial communities from Trout Bog Lake, Wisconsin, USA - 1anoA | ecosystem: Environmental > Aquatic > Freshwater > Lake > Hypolimnion/Profundal zone | place: USA: Wisconsin...
AAAACACAAGCTTTCTATGATACTGGACAACCTTCAAAAGGCATATAGAGAATTTTGGCAAATTAAAGAAGAAAAGAAGATAACTGAAGATCAAATTTTACGTTCTTTAGAAAAAGGTTTAAAGTTGCTTTCTGGAATCTAAGCAAAGACTTTTTTGGAAAAAGGGAAAGAGTTGTTTTAAAAATGTGAAATCATTGCTTTTTAAGCCGATTAGATTTACAAATACTTTTTATTTAAAAGCCAAAGTTAATAAAAAGTAGCTGAAAATAATGCAAAAAATAAAAAAACAAGACCTCAAGAGTAGGTAAAAGAAGAGCAAAAACCTGAAAATTTCCTTGAATAAAATTTCTAGGAAAGAGGAACAAAAAAATTGTTAAAAAAACCATAAAGAACATTACAGAGAGGTCAAAACATGCACCCTCAAAAAGATATTATGACTATTCACAAAAAGAAGTCTTTTAAAAGTGAAAATGCGGAAGAATAGGCAGAGGTAATTCATTCAAAAGAAAGTCTTATCAAAGAGTACCTAGATAATCCTTATGCTTATTAGAACTCAGATTAGGCTCGTCAAAAAGTAAAATCTATAACAAAATAAACAAACTTCAATGAGCCAATTCCAACGATTGACCCTAGTTAAGATCAATTTTAAAAGCTCTACCTTCCCAATCTTTTGGACATGAAAGGCGGTATACAAGTGAATGGTCGTGAAGTAGTAAAAGTATCAGGAACTGAATCTTACGAAAATATCTATACGAAATAATCTCTGAAAATGGGAAAAATCTATTGCACTAAGCTTCGGGTGAAAAAATTGGGCTCATTTGGGATAGGCTTAGTACCTTCAGCATACAAGAAATAAAAAGTTATAGATGATAGAAAAAAAATACCAGCCTTGAAATATTTCGTTTTCGAAAACGGAGGAGGAAAAATCATTTTATGTGGGTAAATATCAAAAACTGGGTAATAAGTTGGCTTAAAAAATAATAAAACCCTCTAAATGATTATCAACATCAAAAGTATGAAAGTACTCTTTCGAAATGAGAAATTTGGGGTTCACTAAGTCACTCTGCCTCAATCATTCAAAGACTACCCACTCTATGTTTTCTTAGAAATGAAGCAGCAAGATACATGCCTTTAGTTCTTATGATTGGTTCATTACTTATTATTAACAAATATCACTCAAAGTGCCTTGAAATCACTATTTTGCCCTTTTACGAGCATTCCTCCTATCCCAGAGGAACAGTTAGCAACGTTTTAGAGGTACTTTACCCCCAAAAAGCCAAATAGAACTGCTTCTTTGAAGTCAATCAGCTTCTAAGAAGGTATAATCAACTGGACGTTATCTTGAACTTATTTCTTTAATAATTCAATGAGGTAATCATTTTTTGTCCCCCCTCCAGTACAAACAACCTGCAACTTTCTGCCATTTTAAACGCTTTTGGCTTTTTCGTTTGAAACTAACTCTTTTATGGCCAGTGAAATTTCTGAAGCTAAAAAGGAGTAATAAGTAGTCAGATGATCTCTATTCTAAATATAAGCAAATCTGTTTTTAAGCTAGCTCAGAAGAACCTCGGCCTTTTCCCTCTCCAAAGACACACCTTGTGAATTCTTCCAGTTTGTATTCAAATAACTGAGAACCTAACTATTCATACTTCCTGTTTTACCAATCTTTCCTTTCTCATCAAAGCTTAATCCTTCAATAAGCTAGGCTAAATGGTTGAGTACTAAGTTGCAATAGTTGATGTCGTATCCCTTTCCTTGGTATCCCACGTTGGCTATTCCCCCAAAGTTAAGGAAAATGTCTCCTTAAAATATTTCCTAGCCATATGGGGCCAAAGGAGCCCCTTCTCCTCCTCTAAACACATCCAGCTATCTGAAATTGCCTATAACGTTCAAATGTGTGATGGCTGCGACCTGAGAAAGGTTGGTGATCTGTACAGTGATTTTCTATTGAGGGCGATGAAAGATGGTATGTCCATGAAGGGCTAGATAATCTACGGCTGAAATGTTGTTTTCTGCTATAAATCTCAAAATGAGCTCGGTGACAAACTCAGTATAGATGATTTCTAAGCTTTTGAATTCTAAAAAGGTTGTGGTTGGCATTTGCATTCTATTGATGATTTGGACTATCTACTGCTTGTAGGGATATGTGTATGAATGTTAGAGCTAAAAGGACCAAAAACCTTCATTCGAAAGGCTGCACTCTTGCCTTTTTTTGAAGAAGCAGCAAGCGAAATCAATTCCATCTAATGAAGTGCCAGACATCATCGAGATTATTCGATATCCTTGTTCTTGAGGCTGCATTCTATTGTATTATAAACAATATAAAATAGAATAAAATCCAGTTAAATAAGATTCATAGAAATAAGGCTAAAGCATCAAATTCTTACAAACATTATAGCAGTTTCGGACTTGGCTTCCATATAATTGATTAAATCTGCTCTATGAATGCATTTATGACCTGCACACACCTCATAATTATGGCAGTCTATGTTTGCATTGCAAGTCCTTGCATTTTGAAAGGCAGGGTCATTGAAAATCGTAGAACACACGCCATTGAGACACTACTCGTCTTAGCTGCAGACACGAGGAGCAGCATCACAGCCAGTCGAATAGTAGAAGTCTATTTGGGATATATTGTCATTGCAGGCATAGCAAGGACTGCTGTAATCGTAGAATCTTCGACTGTCTTTGTTGAATCCACAGACCTTGTATGAAAGAGACTGTTGTTGACATATTTTTAGTAGGTCCGAAGAGCATTGTTGTTTGGTAAGATTGAAGGTCAAGGAAGTACAAATATTTTTTTTAGGCGTGTTGAGTTGACTCAGACACTGGCCATTGCTGCACCTTTGACCGTCCGGGCATTTCATGAAGGAACACAAGGTATCATTGAGGACGCATCTGCCGTAGAAACAATAGTATCCTGCTGAGCACTTCACTGTCAAACATTTGCGCACGCTTGGCGGAATGTCTCCTTTCATTGTAGGGTTTATTTGGACAAGGCGTGAGGCGTCAAGCTCGGAGTCAAGCTAAAAATCGGAGCAAGAGATGAGGAGTCCAAGGAATAGGCAAGAAAAAACTAAGATTCCTTTTGTCATGAATTTATAATCTTCTAATCGAAAATCAAGTGGCTTATAATTCTATTGGCGAACACAAATGCAAATCATTCTTTTTTCTAGCCTATTACGAGAATCCCATGTTCAAAGTGCAAACAAACTATAACTTTTCGCAAGAATTTGCTTATCCCAAAATGAAAAAATTGGTTCATTTTACATAACAACAGATGAAAAAGCTAAAATACCAAATATACAAAATCTGTTATTTAGAGCCTCAATAAACAGAAAATATTTGATTTCAAGCTCAAAAACCTTAATCAGAGAAATCATTTTGTTACAAATAACTGGTCGTGTTTTTTTGGATGGGATTCACAAGAGCCCTAGTCGCTGGGTGCCCATATTTGGAAATGAACTATTGGCATTAGATTGCTCTTATAGGGTTTTCATCTATGTGGCAATTCATGTACTTAAAAAGAGGCAGGAAGGCCTGATATTCTTGAGTTCAGACAAATACAAAGGTATCACTTCAATAGAATTTCTCCTCAAGTTGAGCTCGGCTAAGTTGGTGAATTCAGTGATGAAAGAAGGAATCTAAAGGATGCAGTTACTTTAAAGGTTCAGAATCCTAACTTTAGACTTCTCCTTTATTCCTTTGGGGATGCTAGAAAGCTTGTTTGAAGTGAAGATAACCTGTTAACCTAGTTTTTCAAAAATGAATTCTGGTAGTTAGCTGATGCTATTGCTCAAGAAGCGTTCAAGAATGGTGTGAGGATAACGTTTGATGCATTAAAACTAATGAAGAAAGTCGGGAATAATGGAGATGGCATTGTTGTTGAAATTGAAATCTATGAGCTGAGATGAGGATTTGAACTAAGGTGGTATAGATGCTATCTTATTTGATGAAAGATTCAGCTTATCAAGCATCTTCAGCCTGCAGAGCTCAGCTGGAATGAGGGTTAGCTAGTTCTAGGATAGGTTCAGTTCCTAAAGTTTGCTGAACTGGAGCACGAACTTGGGCCATTTGCTAAGTTTGTTCTTACTTAGGTTCACAGAATGTACAAGATTCTGCAGAGAGCTAAGGCTATCAGGTAAAGACTCAAGCTTGTTATTATCGAGCTAGAGATTTACAAGATTGGAGCAATCTCCAATTGAAGGACTCAGCTCATTGATTTGATTGTTACTAAGCAAAAGAGTTTGAAGATTCCTACACAAACTCAAGTTACAGTTAAACTTAATGAAGTTGTTTGTCATCAGACTCAAAGTTTTCAGAGACTACATTTCAAAAATATGCTAATCCAACTCACTGATCTAGTTGCAATTGGCTTCGAACTTTTACAGTTTTTGCAAATTTTTCAGAGCTGCAGGTATTTGCTTGATTTTATTGTTTGATAGATTCAAAATCACTAAATTTACTAAACGCTCAACAGAAGCAGGCAGGTCAGAGATAGAGTTCTTGGAGATATTCAAAGTCCTTAGGGCTGATAGGTCACCAATCCGCTAAGGAAGCTATTGAATCGAGTTGTTCCTAAGGTTCAAATTTCTTAAATTTTTCAATTAGCAAACTTATGTGGACACCCTGGAGAGCCTGTTTTTTTATAGAACTAACACTTGGAGAGCCTTTAGCCTTGATATATCATCAGGAAGAGTTTTAATTACACAATTATTAAGTTTGAGCTCTTACAAATACTCAAGTTCACAGATTTCTTTGCCGATAGCTTACAGTTTAGAGTTCTATCTTAACTATAGCTTTTACAGTTTTTTCCAATGAAGCACACAAGAAATATCAGCCATAAAGCTATAGTCTACTTTAATAACTATTTACCAAGGTTGATTTAAGTCAAGTTTTAGAAAAGAGCGAAGAATTAGCAAGTTTTGAGATAGTTGCTGGCGAACTAAATCTTTTTGATTCTTTTCCTGTCTTTTTCCGTGCCTACCTCCTTCTTCAAGAGGATGTTCCATTAGGCGTTGGTAAGCTTGACCTGCGTTAAAATCAGCTATTCTTTTTACTTACTATAGCTCTCCTTGACATACTCCTTAACTGAAAAGTAGAGGGCCTGTTGGGGGGTGACTTTGATTGTCTTGGGTGGATCCAGGCTCAAGTTGAAAATGAAATACTGCCTAAAAAATTAACTTATTTCTTTCCCAGTGTTGATTTTTGCTATTTCGTAAATCTAGTTGTTCTCATTCATTCCAAACAGCCAATCGTTACTTTAAACTTTGATTTTGCGGAACAACTCTATCTTAGCAGTAGTTGACTCTATTTTAAGGCAAGCCCCTGTTTAGGGAATTTTGTTTGAATCAATTTTGCTGAGACTTTTGACTTGATTCCGTTAGTTGCCTTCAAATAGAGCTTATTTTAAGTCAGTCTAGTTCAAGAGCCGGATTTGGCAGCGAACACATTTAAAGGTCTTGCACTTTTGGCAAAAGCGATTGGGGATTACGTAGTTGTTATGAAAGTAGAGGTTATTGCAAATTGTGCACTAGAAGGGCAAATTGTAAGGTTGGAACTCATGTTTTTCTTGCTGGCAGTCAGGCACTACCAGAGCTTCAGTTGAATTCACTTTTTTCTGCTTACTCAGGAGCAGCCTGTTGAAGGTTTTGGAACGGGCGTCAAAGTTGTTCCAGATATTCGAAATTTCTGTGATGGGCCCAAAGATAGAGCGCCTGAGCTCATAAATGTAGTGTGAAAAGGCATTGGAGCACTGAATGAATTTGGACTTGGATTTGTAGTTGACTTCCAGTTGGATCTAGCAGATAATAAGGTCGTTGAACTTGACGTTGATGAGGATGTCATTGGTTCCTTCCCTTAGCCTGTTCTTGACTCTGACGATCTTTATCTTCTCTGGGTTTTCTGAGCTAAGGGAGTTGATTTCCCTGTAAATCTTGATGATCTCTTTTTCTTTTGAGGAGCATTTGCACCGCATCAGGTCTCCGACTTTGAAAGTCACCAGATTAGGTGGTGACTGCCACATTTCCCACGATTTGTCTATGTTCTTTGTATGGAATCGCTTGGAAACTGCCAGCAGGCCGTGAATGAGCCTGTTGAGGTAGAGCACAATGTAGGAGTGAAGGTTCTTGACCATGTGGCTGGAAAACATGCCGTAAGCCTTTTCGTACTTGGATATGAAGTTGACGTCATCTTCCTGCAAGTACTTGATCAGTATGAGTGACTCTTAGTAGTTGGAATGCTTGTCGAGATTCTTCTTGAACTAGAGGATCTTGGTTTTCTAAAGCGCCATCTCTTTATCTATCGCAGTCTTCATCCATTTGAAAAACGGGTTTATGAACTCTGGGTCCTCTAAAAGAATAGGCTCTGAGCGTTGTGAGTAATAGGAGTTTGTCTAGAACTTTGACCAAAGCTATTCGCACCATTTGGTCAAAATACGCAGAATGGCTGGGCTTCTGATTTAGAGGTTATTGCTAGCGATTTCTTGTGGAGTGAATTGAGGAGTGTTTTCTGATATTTTTCTGCCTATAGCGAAGTTTGTATAGCTTTTCACCTTTTCTGCATACTTTTCCCTTTGTTCTGCTTGGTTGCGATTCTCAGCTTTGATGATGTTCTTACTAACGCTCATCCAATCTTCCTTATAGAGACTTTAGAAAAGAGTCCTAATGTAGAGCTAGAAGTCTTGGTAGTTGGTGAGATCTGAGGCTTCTGAAGGTGACTTGGAGACTCCGTCAACTATTTCGAGGGTTTTGTTGATAACCTTCATGATGATGTCGTTGTAGTTCTCCTCTTCACGGTAGCTGAAGATGATTCCATTGCAGTAGAGAAAGTCGTTGGCGAGCAGGTCAAAGTTATTGGTAAGGTGCAGTTCTTTTTACAGAGCTTTGTTGACGTCTGTGTTGAGGGTGAGGGGATATTTCTGTTGCAAGTACTCAAGTATGTTATTGCTGAATTGGTCATTAATGAGTTCCATTTGCTGCTAGGAAAGAGGGTACTTTTCAGTATAGCGCAGGAGGTTCGCGAGGATGGTCTCTGAACAGAACACTTTGGCCTGCTAAAAGCTCATTTGTTCAGAGAGGTAGAAGTTGAAGGAGCTGGAGAAAGCCCCCATTGCCACCTCAGTGAGCCATCTTTCCAGGGTTGCCTGGTTCGGCTAAACCTCAGCAACGGAGGGCACTGCAACAATCACGTGCCTGTCTCTGTTCTCATAGTTCATTTGGGTCTTGCTGTAGGTTTAGCTGTGATGCACGACACCTGTGCCTGCTTTCTGCTGCTCCACTGAGATCTTGAGGAATGCCTCGAACATAGACATGAGGTTGTCCATGTTTTGATGGGTAGCTTTGAGGGAGTCGTGGACGTCGTATTGGGTTTTAGCTGACTGGGGAGTCGCAGCTTACTGGATTTCAGAGTGGTCAGCGTTTTTGCGCAAGCGGAACATGTTCAGTTTCATTTAAATCTTAAATTCAGCTATTATTAATCAGTTTATCAATTGGCAATTTATAGAACTAAGAACCACTTCCCCTTCTTAATAATAGACTGGTCTATGCTAGCTGATTCAGTGTGGCTGCCTGCTGATCAAGATACGGCCTTCTGATCGAGATACGGTGATATCTGTACTGTGAGCAGGGTATTGGTGCTGTGAGCAGGGTATTGGTGCTGTGAGCAGGAGTGCTGTAATGCAGGGATATTGAGGAAATCCAGATTATTCGAGCCATTGCAATGGGTTGGTATTGTAATGTATGGAAGTATCATCGGAATCAGTCGTAAAGCGGATATTAATGGTGATGGGTGATTGGTGTAATTATTTGAGTTGTATCTGAGGAATGTGCCAATGCCTTATTTGTGACTGCTGGTGGTGCAACTACTGCGGAGTCTTATGCGCAGGCTACGCCAACCACTATCTCTGCTGCAGCTTCTGGTGCTGCAAACCCAAAGACTTCATCCACATCGACCCCCTCATATGCCACTGCATGTCTTTGGAAGGCATCGGGGGCAACCTCTGCTGCGTGGGAGACGTGATCTGCGCCCCCTACGCCCTGAAGCAGTGGAGCAAGCAGAGGACTGCCGGAACCGGCCGGAACATTGAAGTCTACGTGAAAGTGAACAACACCCCTTGATTAGTGCATAGTCATCTGCTATAATAATTGAGTTAGATCACTAGATAAAGCACTATAAATAGTGTGGGTTGGGCGACTGCAGATTTGTAGTGATGCTGTGATGCTCTGCAAATGAAAATTGCTTGCAGAGGTAGTTCGGGAAATATATATTATAGTTACAGATTGGATGAAGGCTGGATTGGTATCAACAAGCAAAATAGAACAGCCAAAGTTTAATACTACCTATTCATCATAAATTCTGCCCGCAAATCACCAACATTGAATAGCAATCACCTACTCTCAGCTCAACCACTGCCCAACCCCGCCCCTCAACACCAGCAACAACACAAAACAAGATAGACAACTTGAACTCTACCCAAAACCTATGTGTGCAAGACCTAACACAGGGACACAGTCAGAAAGACACTGTACCTACCTTCAGCTCGTCAAAAAGCTTACATCAACCTAATACCTAGCTACCTCAATCAAGGCGGGCAAGTGCAACTTTAAGGTCTATTCAGTCAGCTCAAAATAGAAGGGTTGAAGGAAAAACTGCACGCGAACCACAGGGCCTAGTTGTTGTTGTATCAACAGGCGAGTTGTATCAAGAGGCGAATTGAAAGACAGAGGCATTTGCGAATAGAGGGTATGGCAGTTTTAGGGAATTGATTCTGCAATTGATATATAGCTATCAAGGCTTCTGAGGTGTTGGTCACAGCTATTCGTCCTCGTTGGTATTGTGCTGAAGAAAGCACCAGCTTTGGACTAGTATTTTCTAGGCCTCAGTCAGGTTGATGAAGATGTTGCTGCTCTAGTTGGGCCGCTTGTAGTAGCTACAAAACTCAGAGGCAGGCATGAGGGCTAGTCGAGGGCGTTCGGGACGCAGCTCGCTAGACTCGCCCTAGAAGTGGAGCATGGGGGACTCTGCGTAGGTCCTCTGGTCGTTGATAGCGCGCTTGACGTTTTCATTCTCTCGCATGAGTTCGATGTAGATGCTGAGTGAGGGGGTGTTACTTGCGGAGCTGTTCGGCCTCGAGCAGGACCTCCTTGATGGTCTGCTGGAGTTCTTCCCCGTGGGCTGGGGCGTTGGTGTCGTCGGGCTTGATGATTTCGTCCAAGCTGACCTGACCTGGGTGGGGCATGAGGTACTGCTGAGTTCGCGGATGTTGCGCAGCGAGCTGCAGCTCACCTGGCAGATCTCCTCGACTATCTTGTCCATCCTGGCGCAGAGCTCCTCCCTCTCCTCCTGCTCAGCCTCAATAGACCCAACCTTACCCTCTTGAACTCGGCCACGTTCTCCCTGGAGAGGTACCTCTCGACCTCGTCGACCTCGCCCTCCCTGCCCTCCCTGCCCTCTCGCCCCTCCCGCTTGCTGATCACGCGCAGGAACTTCTCGGCCTCGCGCTCGATGCGCTAGCCCTCGACTGCCCCTTCCCTGAGTTTCTCCACTCGATTTTAGAGCAACTTGATGTAAAGCTTTTTCCTGAGTCGCGCCCTCTTGGCCGACTCCCGGTTTTTCTACAGCTTCACTGCGTTCTTATCCACTGAGTCTAGCAAGACATACGGTCGGAAGTCGCCTTTTTGATTTTATTCCTGAATCATACTTGGAGTACTTATTGAGGGCCTGGTTGATCTGAGTCTCGTCCTTGAGGAGAGTGTCTTGTGTGATTCGCATAAGTGACTTAATTTTATGAACGTAGATGTTCTTTTGGTTTTTACGCTCCAGTTGCTTGTTCCCACCTTCTTCTCCTTACATTTACGACATCAAATATACAATAAAAAACACACGATAAGGATAGCACAATAATTCTTTCCAGAAAAACCATACGCCTGCTCCACTCAACAAACATCCCACCCATCACCGCCCCTCCACAAACACACCACCTCAAAAACACCATCCCACATCAACCAACTCCCAGCCGTCAGCAAACACCACCTAACATACGTCAACTCGAGTTGCTGATGTTGACTCTGGCTTAATGAGTTGGAAGTTGCTAGTCTAGTAAGGGGCAAGCAATCTGGAGTCAGTCTTCTTCTATTGAAACTTGGACAATGCAGGCAATAAAAGGGATGTGTTTTTGGCTCGAAGTAGCGATTTCTGGCTTTACCTCCATTCCTAATCCATATTCCTTTGTTTGATACCAGAGTAAAGGGGTAATATTTGACTCTGGATCTGGAATAGGTATTTCAATCTGGTGAACTTCACCCTTCACATACTACTGGAACCTTTCCTTGATCAAACTAAACCTTCTTTCTTTTCCAACGCTAAACTCATAGCACCCACACTACCAACCCACCCATCAACCCATCTATCCTTAATGGATCTCTATCCAGCAAACCACTTTGGAAAATTAGAAACCAGTAATATTTTCAAACCCACTTCTGCAAACTTTTAGCACCACCCACCCACTCCTCAGACCGCACTCTTAACCTCCAACCTGCTATCTCTCCCTACCCAATCTACTTCTATTTATTCAGTGATCAGGCCGAGCCCTAAAATCCAACTAAATATGAACTCTAATGGGGGCGGGTGGCTATCCAGAGATTGTTAGTTGGAGTGTTGGAAGAGGGGATGGTGTGTGGGATGTGTTCTGAGGAAGCAGGGAGAAGTAGTTTTGTGGTTGTTTTAAAAATGGGAAAGAGGGCTGAAGTGAGGAGGTTAGTTAGAGACTAAGATCAGAGGGGGAGTCGAGGTAGTCAAAGGGCGGCTCAATATGCGCTGCGTAGTTTAAGAAATAGCATAACTGATTTTGTTATATTTTCAAAGCGTGAGTTGATAAAAGAATTAATTTAAGGCCAACATCCAACCGATAACATTTTTCCCGATTCCCTCCAGATTCCACATTTTGAAATGGTTCGGGCCCTGCCCTAGCTCCTAGCTGCCGCAGAGCTGCCGCGTTCGGGTTTCAACGAGTCCACTCACGCCATCAACAGAACCGAAAATCAAATACTGTCCATTTTGGCTATGAGTAGTCGCCAAATAACTGCACATCTAGGGTTTGGGGTGTTGAGGCAGTGCGGCCGAGCAAGCTAGGGGAGATCGGCTGGAGTGCCCCTTAAAAGCCCTTTGTTTTTCGAGAGTTGTATAATGACTTTAAACAATAAATGGAAAGCTATCCAATTTACGGTTACATCAACGACGTCTGCGTCGTCGGACACGGCTCAATCGGCCGAGGAACAGTCCCTTTGATCAAGAGGCACTTCAGATTCGACAAAATCACCATCATAGACCCCCAACCCGTCCATCTTCCAGATCACGACGAAAAGGTCTAGTTCCTCAAAATCGGACTCACCCCCGACAACTACCGCGAAATACTCGACAAGATTTTTGTTAACAAGGTTGGCTTCCTCGTTAACTTATCCTGCGGCACTTCTTCCTGCGACATCATCCAATACTGCCAAGAAAAGGGAGTTTTCTACATCGACACCGTCAAGGAGGAATGGGCTGGCCACTACTCTAACGCTCAGAAGGACCTCTCCTAACGCTCCAACTACGGAATGAGATAGAGACTTCTCAGAGAAGTCAAACAGCACAACAGGAACACCACTGCGGTCTCCTGCTGTGGAGCCAACCCCGGAATGGTCAGCTGGCTCGTCAAGCAAGCCGTCCTCAACCTGGCCAAGGATACCGGCCACTTCCTCTAAAAGGAGCCCGAAAACAAACAAGACTGGGCAGTGCTCATGATGACTCTGGGAGTCAAAGGGATCCACATAGCTGAGAGGGACACCCAAAGGAGTCACTAGACCCGAAAGGAAGGAGAGTTTTGGAACACATGGTCTGTGGAAGGGTTCATTGACTAAGGTTACCATCAACCTTCTGAGCTCGGGTGGGGAACCCACGAGAAATGGATGCCCAAATGCGCCCGCCAGCACAGAGAAGGCTGCAAGTCTGCGATCTACCTGACGAAGCCTGGAATGAATGTAACGGTTAAGAGCTGGTGCCCGACCCTCGGGCCGCAATATGGCTTCTTGGTGACCCACGATGAGTCCATTTCCATTTCCGACTACTTTACTGTGAAGGAAGGCGAGGATGTGCTCTACAGGCCCACCTGCCACTACGCCTACCACCCCTGCCAAGACGCAGTGGTGTCTGCCCTGGAGGCCATCGGCTCCGGAGACGTGCCTGAGAAGGAGAAGTGGAAGATCATTGAGGAAAAAGTGGTTGAGGGGATGGACTAGCTTGGAGTCCTACTCTATGGCCATGCCAAAAACGCCTACTGGTATGGTTCGCAACTGGAGATTTCTGAAGCCAAGAAGCGGGCTAAGTACCAGAGTGCCACTTCCCTCCAAGTTTGCTCAGCTGTGGTTGCCGGCATGACTTGGGCCCTGGAAAACCCCGAGGCAGGGCTGGTGGAATGCGACCAGATGGATTACAGGAGGTGCTTGGAGATCCAGGAACCCTACATCGCTCCAGTGCGTGGGTACTACACTGACTGGAACCCCCTCAAAAACAGGCGCAACGAGCTGACCGATGAGCACTTCGACTTCGAAGACCCCTGGCAATTCAAGAACATCCTCATCCACAAGTGATTATATATCAACCATCCATACCTGATTATGCCACAGGAACGGTGATACATACTAACAGCTGATGCCATAGTAGCTGATTATCAGTCATCGAAACGGGTTTGAGGGGTAGCTGACAGTTTTACTGGCACCCCTTCGCAGCAAGCTATGAAATTAAGGCAGTTATAAAGAGTGAAATGTCCTAAGCTATGGTATTAGCCAGCGATGCTGATCTTAGCCATCGATGAATAACGTTGGTATGCTGCAGCAACAGCGTGCTTTAGTTAGCAGCAGCATTGGGAAACCAATATAATACTTCAGCATTTCAACTTGCCCCTCATTCTTTCTAGAGTATAGGCAGCACCATCTAACATTTGACATTTGACAGCGTTTCCCTACTTTTGAATACGACACTCGCCTTTAAAGCACTCCACATCTTGACTCTTTTGTGAGCTACGTGATAACTCTTCTTCTAACTATGTGATGATTCTATTTGTGAGATATGTGATAACTCTTATTGTGAGCTATGTGATATGGCCAGTGCCCGGTGATTGGTTGTAGTGCGGGATGCATAGTGAGTTAGTTATGAATCAAGAGGTAATCCTGAGAGATTTGTAGTATTTGTGGTCGCCGTAGAGTCCGAACTAGCTGGGCTTGTCGTAGGTGCCGGGGCCAGGGATGTCTTTGGGCTTCCAGTGGGTCACTGTGAATTTGAGCTACTTGTCAAAGGGCCTGGTGCCTTTGCCTCTGCGGTGAGACAACACATATTTGCCTTGGCTGTTGAGATCGTCTATTTTGGAGTAGGTGGCTGGACCTGGCATTTTCTCCTTCTCCTTCCTGAACCTCTGCGCCTTGTTGATGACTGAAAACTTGCTGTCCGAGTACTGGCTGAGTCCGAACCTGCCGTCTGCAGGGTTGAGCTCTACTGACTGATAGCTGCCGGGCCCGGGCACTTGCAAGTAGGATAGGTTTTTGGCCACCACGTCTAGGGTCTTGGAGCGGAGGGAGTAGCTCACTGACATCCTGGTCCTAATCTGGTTCTCGTACTATCTAATCCTACTGGTACAGTGCCAGGCCCTGGGACTCTCCCCTTCTCGAACTCGTACAAGTATGACCTCTAGGGGCACTTAGATCTCGCCACTCCGAAGGAGGAACTGCGGTTGAGCTTGGAAAATTGTGAGGGTATGCAATATTGCGATGAGGCTGGGGACACCACTGTGGACCGAGTGAAGTCGAGCCGCTTGCTGTTGCCGATGGTGACCTTGCGTTTGGAGAGCTGGCTGTGGTTGGCGTAGAAGGCCTACTTGCAGCTGAGTGGCGGGGGGGTTACTCGGGGGTGAGGGGAAGAAAGCGTTTGGATTTGGAGAAGGAGTTGACGAAGCGGGAGGGAGAGTGGTTGGCGGGGTGGCGGGTGATGTACTCACTGGAGACCATTGACATCTTGGGCATGCGATAATTTTATTCAGCTAATATAGAGCCAACTATGCATTACCATTCTAGTTAGCATCACCCATTCCATTTGATACCAGCCAGTTCACACAAGCTGTTCCAGCTAGCATCATTCTAGTTAAGCCAGAAGCTGAGTTGAGTGTCATCACTCCTTGCTGACGAAGATGGCTAGGAGTGGTTTAAAAGGTCAATCTCGTCTGTTCTGCAAGTACTCTTCATAGAGGTATCTGACATAGTCTAGCTTTCCGAAATAGCCTCACACAAAACTGAGAAAAACCAGAGAAGCCTTCCTCTCCTCACTCACTCTTCAAACTGACCCAATGGCATGCACCGTGATAGTATAAGCTCTCTTATTACTCTAACTACCAACCCCAGTCATTGAACCACGACCACCCCTGCCACTCCCGAACAACACCCCCCCAAGCCTGGAGCAGCAGGGTAAGTTGGTGGGTGGGTGATTTGAGTGGGTGGATGGGGTGGTGGGTGGGCAGGCTAGTGTTATTTAAAGTGGGCCGGCAGATAATATTCATATTGACTTTGATAGATGAACAAGCCCATATTCTCCTTCTGCTACCAGAACCATCCGGTCAAGTCATGCAAAGACTTAGACGAAGTCAGGTCCAATGCCACCCAGCGCACCTCCTACCTCTCCTGCCGCAGCCCCACCTCCGCTAAGCTTCAGTTCGCCCGCAAGGACCAGATCCAGCCCACCAAACCCATCATCCCCAAATTGACCAAGCCATCTTCCCCTCAGCCACCCATCTAGCCCAACCTCAGCAAGCCTTCTTTGACTCTGACTGCCGAGGAAATGTAGTAGCGCCAGGAGCCAAGATAGGTTCGTGGATTTCTGAGCTGGAAGATGATAGGCAACTTCTGCGGCGTCTCCGAAAAGAAATAGTCAGAGTAGGGCTGCACCTGTGACAGTCCATGCAAGTACCGGATGGAATGGAGCAAGCAAGTGTGTGCCAAGGACAAAGTAGCCTACTCCAAACTGCGGGAACTGCCTGCCACCAAGCCCAACGAACTGCAGATAACCAAGGACATCCACCGCACCTACCCCCACAACCCCACCTTCAGCAGAAACCCCAACTTCAGAAACATGCTCAAACAAGTCCTCCTTACCTACAGCGTCTACGACCCAGAACTGGGGTACGTCCAAGGCATCAACCTCATAGCTGCTATCCTGCTGTATCACATAAAGACGGCAGAGGAGACGTTTTGGGCACTGGTGGAGCTGATGGAGCAGCAGTAGCTGAGGATGATCTACCTGGGCAACCTGGAGCAGCTGCGGCTGAGGTGCAGCAGCATCGACAGCCTGTTCTAGAAGCAGGAGGGCAGTCTGCACTTGCATATGGTGCGGCTGGGAGTGAACATCAACTGCTTCCTCGACGGCTGGCTGCTCTCCCTCATGAGCAAGATAGTGCCCCTCGAACAGATGCACCTGGTCATTGACCACTTCAAAAACGGCGGCTGGCACTACCTCTATCGTCTCATCCTTTGCTTCCTGAGGGCACTCAAGGACTACCTCCTCATCACGCAAGATGAGTCAGAGTTCCTCATGACCCTCAGTGAGGACAACTGGAAGGAATCGGGAATCGACTGGCTCAAGATAATAACCGAAGCCAAACTGCAACTGACTCGCTGACCCCTCTTCATTTTTACTTTATTTGTTACCCTATATTCCACTCTCTTTCACACCTTCACCTTTAACGCACCCACCTCCCTTTAGCCCAGCCACTTCTCTTTAACACAGTAGCTTGCTTCAAGACAGAGGACTCAATCCAAAACTTTGAAATTGATCCAACGCTTAATAAAATGGATCCAAGGGAGGCGAGCAGAAGTGGGAGTTTCTGAGAGTTGGAATTAATAGGGTAGAGTAGGTAGTTGTGAGGGGATGTAGCTCATGAGGTAGTTTATGTTTGTTTGGAGCTGAAACAATGATCAAGTTCATTTCTTGCGCTAGTTCGGCAAGGCTATGCGGTCCGTGTGGTCTGTCAGCTCCAGGATACTAGAAAGTATTTTGTCGACGCTGCTTTGAGGCGGGGCAGGTACATTGATCGTCAGATCCTTTGACTCATCTGCAATCTCCTTCCATCTTTTGGCGTAGAAGTTAATCATCACCATCTGAATAGGCCACAGCGTACGTCCTCGCGTTTGAGCACTTCTGAGCTGGCAGTAGAGTAAGACTTCATGTCTTCGATGCGTTTGATGATGGTCTTGATGGCCTTTTCGAAGTCTTCTACTGAGTCATTGAGTTCTGAGTCAAGGCGGGCGAGAAGGTCTTTTTCCTTGGCCTGGAGCTTGGCCCTGACTTCTTCGAATGCGGACTGGATTTGGCGTTTGGACTGGGCGTTCTGATCGTAAAGAGTTCTGATGGTCTTCTCAACCTCGCTTTTCCTGATCAGGAGCGTTTCGATGCTGCTGTCTATCTTGTCAATGGTCTTCTAGAGTTCAGCCTTGACGGTGGGAGCAGACTTCTTGATGGTCTTCACGTCGTGATCCTTGTGCTTGCCTGGATAGCTGCAGACCTACCGTGGATGATGCACTAGGGACAGATGCACTCGCACTTGCAGTCAAAGCAGAAGTAAAGGATCTCCTCGTCAGGGTGCTCTCCACAAGACTTTTTATTAGAAATCCCGCTCAGCAGCAGGTTCGATGCGCTTCCTGCATTCCCCGAGTGCGAATGGTCCCGCATGGCTTGCCTCTCGTAAGGCTTTTCCTGAGTGCGATCTGCAGGCAGCTGGGTTCGCTGGGCTTGGCCCACTCTCTCCGCGCGTTCGTATGGCTGCCTTGGTTCTGCATACGATTTGGTTGCAGTTTTGGGAGTAGGTATGATTTTTTAAAGTTCGGCAATACTCTCTGCGTCGAGGGCGGTGCGTTCGTAGCAGATTTCGCAGACTATGCTCTGAGTGATGAGTTGATGACATTGGCTGGTTTTTTCTTCTTCATTTCGAAGGCTAGGCGTTCGGAGGCGCAGTCAAGGCAGAGGTCGTGGCTGCAGGAGAGCATGAGTATGTCTTCTGGCAGCTTCTTACACTTGGTGCAGGGTTGAGGCTGGTCCATCTGTTAAATTTGATTATTACCTCCAGTTGCAGTTATAATTCCTGCCAAACGCTAAACTGGACCAACCAATCAAACTGAACCAACCAACGAAACTGGACCAACCAACGAAACTGGACCAACCAACGAAACTGGACCAACCAAAGCACAAAACCGCAACACACAGTGCACTTAAGTAAGCTGGCTGCACTGGACCTAAGAAACTTATTTAGTTTAGAAGATAACAAGCCCTCATCCAAAGTAGGGTTTTAGCTTTAAACGATTACAACCCTTGAAGACAGAATATTTGCAAGAAATTTGTTAGCTCAAGCAGAATCTGCAGAATCTTTCATCGTTCAGCGTACGAATTTTTTAAAAGCCTGGTTTTCAGACCGAATAAGCCATAATTTTATTGCTAAACTTGCTCCTTATTTTTTATGACAAGTAGCAGACTTCTGAGGTTTAATAGGTGATTTGGGACTGGATAATCGGTGGCATGTAGAGCTAGGTTGACAGCGATCATAACTGAGTTTTTAAAGATACTTCACAGTAACCCTACAAAGGAGTGGTCTTTGGTTGCCTGCCTCAAGCATATTCGAATGAGTTTATATAGTTCGGGATAAACAGCAGTATATTCTGTCGGGGTGGTCATATTCTTACGGTTGTGGCCAAGTTAAGGATTATATTGATGAAGAGATCATTATAGTGTTTTGCCGGTTCTTTCTTCTTCAATGATTTTCACTACTTCAACCACCAAGGCCTAGAACTAGCTTTGCGATATTTTGCCGTCTCCGTTGGCGTCTAGTTCCTTTAAAATCTAATTGATGTCGTCGTCAGAAGGTTCCTAGACATCGAAAGCATCAGTGAGGCGTTTTAAGAGCATGCCAAGCTAATGTCGTTAGATGTTGCCCGACTTATCAGTGTCAAAAGTGTTGAAGGCGTTTTTGAGTTCTTTAGTAGCTATCGCCAAAGTTTATTAGAGCTTGCTGTTGCTCATATATCTGATATTAGTGATAATGATCGATGGCTAGCATTTAGATGATATCAAATAACTTAGAGATATGGATGAAAAGAAAAGAGAATAGATTGACATTAAAAGGTATCGATTATTATAAAAGGTAATTTTAAAGCAGATCGCCGAAAGTGGTGTTATCGTATGTGATGAAAGGTAGCTTGATGTCAGAATATGATGGTTAGTAAGGGTCCATAAGAACCAAAAAGACAAAAATTTTTCTAATTGTTTGTGAAGTGCATTTTGTATTTGGAGCTCCAAAAGGGCTAAAAAATATTCATCTTGGAAAAATATTTTTTGATCATTTTAAACCATTTTTGACCATTTTATCATATAAAGGTCAAAAGTACAGT
>Ga0316217_10003326_pt1 | contig 18444 bp, 17 predicted proteins | sample 1anoAmetaG_FD_203633 | JGI IMG/M metagenome (GOLD analysis project Ga0316217, IMG submission 203633) | Freshwater microbial communities from Trout Bog Lake, Wisconsin, USA - 1anoA | ecosystem: Environmental > Aquatic > Freshwater > Lake > Hypolimnion/Profundal zone | place: USA: Wisconsin...
GATCGCTCCGTTCGCTAAAATCGCACCGGTGGTTATCCACCTTGCGGGGTGGGAAATCATAGAAGGCATGGCTGGGCTTGTCACGCGGTATACGATGCTTGTCTTAATGGCCCCCGCGCGGCAACATGTGGGGGAGGAATTGAAATTGAATTTTGCTGGATTGACACAAATGCCAAAACGCCACCGTCGATCAGGTTTTTCTCTGGTGCTTATCGGCTTGGCCGGGATCGCATTTTTCTGGCTCACCGATCCGCGCCACGGCTTGGCCTTGCGCTGGAGCACTTCAGGCAATCCCATCGATCTGGCCAATCAATATTTGCCGGGAACCATTGTTGGGATTGCCGGTTCGGGCCTGATCGCCATGATTGGCCTGTTGCTGCTGTGCCGAAGATCGGTGTGAGTTTGCATTGATCTTTGCCGCGACAATGCGGAAATCACTGCTCCCCATTCGCCTTTCCATCCTTGTGCGACTTGGTGAAATCCTTCGATCCGTGCGGCACGCCCAGCACTTCAAAATCGATCGCGCTATTGATTTCCGCTCCAATCAGCAGCACCGCGCCGCTGAGATAAAAGAACAGCAGCATGATGGCCACGCCGCCCACCGTGCCGTAGGTTTTTTCGTAGCGGGCGAATTTTTCAATATACAGGCGGAACATGACATCCAGACTAAGCCACACCACCAGTGAAAAAATCGCACCCGGCGAAAGCATCCTGAACCGCTGACGAATCGCCGGGCCTAGGTGATAGATGATCGACAATATCCCCAGCAGCAGCGTCACCGCTATCACGTATCGCAATATGGCAAATCCAACGATCACCGACATGCTGGCCATGTGCCACTTCAGCAACCATTTTTCCAAGGCATACCCGACCGGCAAGACCAGCATGACCACCAGCAGCATGGCCACCACGATAATCGTCAGCAAAAGCGCCAGCAGCCGCTGCTTATAAAATGGCCGGCCCTTCTTGATGTCGTAACATTGATCCAGCGCGCACATGGTCATGGACATGCCACTGCCGGCGGCCCACAAGCTGACCAGCAGCCCGATGCCCAGCAACCCGCCGCGCGATTTATAAAGCAGCTTTTGAATGTTGTCGTTGATGACCGGCGCGGCGGTGCCCAGCGTTTTGCTGATGAATTGCGTGATTTCCCTATCCGCCGTCCGGCGCGAATGTTCAGGCAAATAGGGTACCAGCGTCAGCAAAAAGATCAGAAAGGGAAACACGGCAAACAACCACGAATACGCCAGTGCCGCCGCCCAGGTCAGAATCCCATCCCCATTAATTTTCTGATAAACGCGTTTGCCGAAAGTCCACGGCCCCACGGTTTTCAGCACGGGAATTACATCGCGTATCCTCGCCATGGCCGGATTGTTGGCTCAAACCCCGGTTTTTGCAACGGGTATAATGGTCTTTATCGCTCAGGCAACCATCCGGCCTTCAAATGCCATGGAAGATTCGATCGGCACCGGTGACCAGCAAAAGTGCCCGCGTCGATCTCATCTTCGTTGAGCCGGTGCTTACTTTCTTATCCAGAAATGAAACCGCGATCCGCAACGCGCAGCGTTGCGGATCGTGGTTCACCCCCACATGCGTGGGGAATACCTGCTCGGGAGTAACATTAGGTGCATCCATGCCGGTTCACCCCCACATGCGTGGGGAATACTCCAGCGCGCAGGTTTATAACCTGGACGGCAGCGGTTCACCCCCACATGCGTGGGGAATACAAATCACGCACCTTTACACCTGCTTCAAAAAACGGTTCACCCCCACATGCGTGGGGAATACGAAGCCGATGTTGTTCGCGCTGCCATGGCCATCGGTTCACCCCCACATGCGTGGGGAATACCGGTAGGCAGGACTCTTCGTATTGAACAGGGTCGGTTCACCCCCACATGCGTGGGGAATACTCGGCACGATGCACCTGGCCCGGCGGCGCATACGGTTCACCCCCACATGCGTGGGGAATACTATAGTTTAACATCATCAGCTAATTTCCAGTTCGGTTCACCCCCACATGCGTGGGGAATACATTAAATACACTTGCTCAATAGTGTTGGCCATCGGTTCACCCCCACATGCGTGGGGAATACAAAGTCTTGGGTCGCTCTCCAAGCCTCGTAAGCGGTTCACCCCCACATGCGTGGGGAATACAAGGGCATGCTGTGGTACAAACACCCATTCGCCGGTTCACCCCCACATGCGTGGGGAATACTCTTGCCGGGTCAGATCAATCCGGGCCTCTGCCGGTTCACCCCCACATGCGTGGGGAATACACAACCGGGCTGCTGATTCTGGGCGTGTGCGACGGTTCACCCCCACATGCGTGGGGAATACTGCCGATTGCCGATTCATGATTCCACCGCCGCCGGTTCACCCCCACATGCGTGGGGAATACGAGCTCGAGCAGGTAGCCGAAAAGGGTATTTCCGGTTCACCCCCACATGCGTGGGGAATACGGCACGTACCAAGTGCGCGTCGAACAAAACATCGGTTCACCCCCACATGCGTGGGGAATACTAGTGAATCGTGCCGATATGATACGAGTGTATCGGTTCACCCCCACATGCGTGGGGAATACCATCGGCGGTGGCGCATATTTCAGTTCATGGACGGTTCACCCCCACATGCGTGGGGAATACCATATCCAACCGCGCCAAGACGGTTTGAACAACGGTTCACCCCCACATGCGTGGGGAATACCGTCAGCCGGCAATATGTTTGCGCGGCTTCCCCGGTTCACCCCCACATGCGTGGGGAATACGACGATTACCGCGGCGAACATTAACCAACTGGCGGTTCACCCCCACATGCGTGGGGAATACTGCGTCAACGGCGAAATGGTGAAAGGCGGCATCGGTTCACCCCCACATGCGTGGGGAATACTCAACAATGATCGTCGGGACCATGTTCAGATTCGGTTCACCCCCACATGCGTGGGGAATACGCGTATGTCAACGCCACCATCCAAACGGTCGGCGGTTCACCCCCACATGCGTGGGGAATACCCCCCGGCAGCCCTTGGCGATCCGCTGCGTGACGGTTCACCCCCACATGCGTGGGGAATACTTATCGGGGGGATGATTTCTACCCTCTTTGTGGGTTCACCCCCACATGCGTGGGGAATACTTCATTTACGGGGCAAGTACACCGGCCTCGAACTGGTTCACCCCCACATGCGTGGGGAATACGAATTTCCTGCCGAGGGCGGGGGCATCCGCCGCGGTTCACCCCCACATGCGTGGGGAATACTGCATCGGTGGATTGTCATTTTGCCCCCCTTGCGGTTCACCCCCACATGCGTGGGGAATACGATTACAAGTGGTTAGTCGGTAATGTCGGTTTCGGTTCACCCCCACATGCGTGGGGAATACTTCCATTTTGCGGGCCTGGGCTTGCGCGATGACGGTTCACCCCCACATGCGTGGGGAATACGTCACGGGTGCGGGCGCAGGCGCGGCACCCTGCGGTTCACCCCCACATGCGTGGGGAATACGAAGATGCTCTTGAACGCTTTCATAAAAAGTCCGGTTCACCCCCACATGCGTGGGGAATACAAAAACCGCACAATCGACGCCGCGGACGAGGACGGTTCACCCCCACATGCGTGGGGAATACACATGCTCATGGAATTGCCGCTGCCATTGTACCGGTTCACCCCCACATGCGTGGGGAATACACTGGGAAATCAAAATTCTTGGCCGTGTTTCGCGGTTCACCCCCACATGCGTGGGGAATACAAAAACCGAACAATCGCCGCCGCCGCCGCCGACGGTTCACCCCCACATGCGTGGGGAATACCTGATTTACCACCAGAAGAAAAAGACCGTGTGCGGTTCACCCCCACATGCGTGGGGAATACTTTCCGCCCACGCGGCTGCCAGGTCTGCTTGGCGGTTCACCCCCACATGCGTGGGGAATACACCGAAAAACACGAAATACTGCCGACCCAATGCGGTTCACCCCCACATGCGTGGGGAATACTCCGTGGCTGAATCAAACGCGGCTTGCGCTAACGGTTCACCCCCACATGCGTGGGGAATACATGAAATCTGCGTAACCGCCGATGCTGGTCAGCGGTTCACCCCCACATGCGTGGGGAATACAACGAGGCGTGGTCCGCAATCCCAGACGATGTACGGTTCACCCCCACATGCGTGGGGAATACACTGGATATTACTTCAAAACCCGCGTTTTGGCCAACATTAGCCCTTCCATGTCTTCTATCAATTTCTTGGTGTGCCCATTGGTCTCGATGGCAAACCCTTGCTCAGTTGCCGCCGGGTAGATCATGATCGCCGCCCCTCCTTTCAGGCTCTTGTCTATTCGCGCCCACAATCGCTGCCGAACCCGTGCCGATACCGTGCCGACAAACAATCCGGTGTGCGGCTGCAATAGCCACCGCGTCAGTTCCCCGCGCAATGATGGCGAAACCCGCTGTAAAATAAAAACCACCATGAGTGCTCCAATGCCGATTGCCGAATGAAAACCACGGACAATGCCGATTGCCAATTGCCCAATGCCAATGGTCCATTATCAATTGTCAATGATCCATTCATTTCCCCACCGCCGCCAATATCTTCCCAATCGGGGTATCGGCACCAATTCCTTCCGGCGTCCACAGTTCCGCCGGTAACGCCGGATCATCGCCGTATTCCATGCTGGCGCTTTCCTCCACGCTTTCCAGCGGGGCGTTAAGCACTTTGGCGATATCCGGCAATATCCGCTGCGTCAGCTTGCCCTCGCGGAATTTATCCCGGCAAGCCAGCCGCACCGCACGATCCAAATCCGGTTCGTTCTTGGCCGCCATGGCAAACGCCATCGGCACAATAAACTCGGCCTTATAAAGATCGGCAATGTCATAGACAAACGACAACTGCTTGCCGGTATGCACAAACCCCAGCGCCGGCGAATATCCCCCGGACAAAATCGCCGCATGAACCAACCCATACAAACAGGCATTGGCTGCCGACAAAGCCCGGTTGACCGGATCGGCGGCGTTCCATTCCTGGCGTTTGTAATTCCGCCCCTGCCATTCGATGCCATGCTCTTTGGCGGCATCGGCATACGCCTGCCGCACCCGGATGCCCTCCTTGCCGCGCAACTGTTGCAACGTCAAACCGGGGTCGATGGTTTCGCTAAAGCGCAAGCAATACATGCGGACGACGACTTGCAGCCGCGTCAGCGGATTGCTGACAAGCTGCGCCTGGCGGATAAGGTTGCGGCTATGGCGCGTGCCGCCCTGTCCCTGGGCATAAAAGCGGACATCATGTTCGCCCACCCAAAGGATCAGGCAGTTATTCTCCGCCGCCGTTTTCACGGCGGCATGGGTAATGCTGACGCCCGGCCCGAGCAAAAGGACGGCCAGCGCCGCCACCGGCACCGAGGTAATCCCCTCGGCCCGGTGGATGGCGATGGCCCGCTCCTCCTGATCGACAATGGCATGTTCGACGTACAAGTAGGAAAGCTTGTCATCGAATCGCGGCAGGTCTTGCAGGTTAAGTTGTTTATTCACTTGTCAAAGAGCCTCCCACTCCGACGGAGCTAACCAGCCGGGGCGATAGACAGCAACCCAAAGCCAAAGGCTTTGGCGGGGCCGATGCCGCAGGCCAGCGTTTGCCGGAAGGCGGCGGGATCGGTGACTTCAAGAATTCCATCGTACTGCACGGAGCGCAGGCGCTGGCCTTTGTCTGTGTCGTGCCCTTTATGAATGTAGGCATAGCCAATATGGCCAACCTTGACTTCGTGCAACTTGAAACCCGCTTTGGCAGCCCGCTTGTCCAGCCAGCCTGCAAACACCTTTTCCGGGTCGTCACCGGTTTCCCATTTTAGTTGGAATCGCTTGCGTTTTATGTGTTCTTTTGCGGCTTTCTTTTCCAGCCATTGCTGTTTGGTCAGAGGCGCTCGCATTGTCGGATTAGCCAGCAGACGGAAGTGAAAACATTTGCCGGACTCAATGGCCACTTGCAATAAACGGGGTTTCTGCGGTGCCGCCGATAGTAAGTGACAAGCGTTGTGAAAGGCATAATTCCAATCCGGCTCAATGGCGGAAAGTACGACGATAACGGCTCTGCCGCCGGGTTGTGGATCGATTCGGAACAGAAATCCGGCATCGGCGTTCCGTTTCGCATGGACATGCGCCAAGACTTCCCGGCCAACTTCCGCCGGCTTCTTGTCGGCTTGAAAGCGATTCTCTGGAAAGTCAGCAGGATCGTAGGACTTGAGAAAGTCCGGATCGACATCCTTCTTTTCCCGCGCTTTCGACGGAAACGCCATGCAGAGCCGTTGATGCACGCGGTAAACGTTGCGCAGCCAAAGCCGGCCGGGCCGCGGCTGGTCGGGGTTGGTGCCGGTGTTGATTAAGAGCGTGGAGAGGAACATCATTCCACCTCCTCAGCTTCAAGCCGCCGGCGGCGTGTTTCCAGTGACCGGAAAGCGATGATTTGATTACGTTTCTCGATGATTTGACCGCGCCACTTTTCTTCTTCCGGGTTGATGCGATCCAAACCCATTCCCAGGCCATACTCGATCATGGTCACCGCGTCGTGGCATAGACGGCAAAGGGAGCGCAATTCTTCTGGCATTTCGTTCCCGCCCGCATGGCGATATGTGATATGTTGAACGGTGGTGGCGGGGGACTTGCAGAAAACGCAAAGGTGGTGGTCGTCATCCAGTCGCCGTTCGCGCCGCTTTTTGTACTCCGCATTCTGGTAATTGGCACGTGGTGGCGGGGCAGGGCGTGTGTGTTCGCGGAAGGCGTCATGGCTTTTCGGTAAAGGCAACCGCATTCGCCATACCAGCCGGGCCTCGTGGTAAGGAGGATTGAACGACACCGGCTTGTCGTACCAGACTTCCTCTGTCGCACCGGTGGGAACCGCACACCCCGCCCCGGCATCGACGACGCACACGCATTGTCCATCTTCTGGCCGTGTGTCCGGGCCGCCATTTATGCGGCTTTGCCAAGGCTGCGCCTCTGATCTTAGCGCGGATTCAAGGTTGGGAAAATCGCCGGCTCCCGCAAAGATGGGTGTTGCCGGAGGGCAACTCTTGCGGCCCAGGTAAATCGGCCAATCAGGGTTCCTTAACTTGGCAATCACATCTTGTAGCAGCGTGGTGTTCCCGCCTTGCAAAGCGACGAGGAAACTGGCGTCCGCCAAATATTCGCGGCGAGTTATCTGCGTGCCCTGTGCCCCTGACTTGATTCCACCTTCTGCCGTGCGAAGACCGATGCCAGCCCCAACGGTGTGATAATCCCACCAGCGGTCGCCGGCGCGGTCGATACGAACGCCCATATGGAATTCATTCAGCAGCGCCAGGTGTTCGCGCGATTCCTGTCGAGACTTGCCCATAGCGCAACAAATTAAGCCGAATACTCCGGATTTTGTTGGTGCATCCATGGTGCGGCGCATGACGCCCATGGCCGGATCGCCCCATGATTGCATCGGGCCTTCCAAGCGAAGAAAGACCGTATTCGGTACGCCGCTCATGGCTGCGATCCTTTGCCGGCGTTGCGGACATCCGCCCATGTGAGGTTCTCCCCGTCATTTCCAACGACTTTCCCTTGCTTGCACACTTCGTTAACGACAGCCGCCGTCAACTCATCCAAAACGTCATAGGTATTTTTCGTAATTGGCTTTGCGTCGAGGGGGTGCCCGTCCTTTTCAGTCTGCTTCTTGCCATTCTTGGCGCGCTCCCAATATTGCAGCGGGAATCGCCACAGTTTTGGGCTGTACCAATACAAAGTGGAATCAATCCCGTAGGCTTTGAGCATGCTTTGCACCTGATCGGCCAGACATGCCACACTGCGACCTTCGAGGCTGCTTTCATCGGCGGCATCGCCCGTCCACTTGCCATTACGTTCCACCGGCTCGGCAAAAGCGTTGGCATAGCTGGTCGGCACATTGGCGTCTTTTATCTCCACGAGAATGCCGCACGGTTCATTATTGGCGGCGAAGCTGTTTTGCTTCCCGCTGGGCGTTGTCAACGCGGCGGCGCGTATAAAATGCCCAAGCGCCGCGGCGGCAAGTTTCTCCATCGCCGGTTTCACTTCGCCAAACCATTTCGCCTTTTCGTCCTTGTCGGCCGGCTCCGGGCCTGTAAGGTTGCAGACCAATTGCTTCCAGTCCAAACTGAAATATTTGTAGAAACAGGCGGCGGTAAATTGATCTTCACGAAGATGCCCCGCGCCGATTACACGGGCTTTGTCGTCAATGGCGGTGCCAAAATCGACATCGTTGACAGCCGCGTGCGTGGAAATCGCGTGCGCCACTTGCATGGCCGCTTCAACATTCTCGAAAGCATCCGAAGTGGTCATACGACCAAAGAGCGCAATATCCGCTGCATCACGCCGATGCGACTCTTTCAAAGCGGCAACAAACTTTTCCATGCCTTTCGGTTTATCCGGCGCGTCATCCTTAACCTGTTGCTTCTCGTCGGTGGATGGATTTTTTGTCAATTCCTTGAAGCGTTTCTCGTCGCCCGAAGCAAACTCATATAGTTTGGCTGCGACTAGCTCGGCATGTTCTTCGCCTGGTTGTCCATTCACAAGTGCCGGCTCAATTTCCGGCGTTTCGCCTTCTGGTACTTTAAGTAAATCCGCCATCCGGCATTTGGCAATCAGCCAACTGCTCTTGACTATCTTTGTCTGGATTTTCTCCTCGAGGCCGGAGTCTTCAAGTTCGTTGGCCACCAGTTCCTCAAAGCCGACTTTCGGGTTGAGGAAATACTTGTAGCAGGCTGTTTCCGTACCCTTGAGTTCCACTAATTTCTGCACAAATAGCTTTGCATGTTGTGGGCCGAGGTGGATTAACTGTGCTGTCTTGGGGCGAGGGTCTGCGTTCGCGCCCGCCGAAGCCTTCTTTTCTTCATTCTCCTTACTCGCGCCAATGCGTTGTGCAGCAAGGACGATGCGGGAATGCTCATCAACGGGAATCGCCGTCTTTTTGAGTTCTTCGCCGACAAGCCAGGGGAAGACTCGCGTCTTGGTTCCCATGTGTTCGCCCATCGCCACTGCGAACATTCCCGGTTCTCGGTTGTGAAAATCGTCAGGGTTGCCGGGATTACGAATGCTGCGCTTAATGCACTGGCTGGAGATGCGCGCCCGCGTAACGCCGCCGAAAACGCACGTTTTCGGCGCGCCCAAGTCATCCCGGTTAAGGTTGGATGGGCTGTGGTTCTGGATCATGTGAATTTCGATCAGCATGGAGTTCCTTTCTTTTTCTTTGGTGAATTGCCTCTAGGTATTGCTCGGCCCAAATATCGCGGACATCACGATGATGCCGATGTTCTTCCCCCCGATCCCAAATTGACAGGTCATCGGTTAATTGAACCCAATCCAGACCCTGCGCGCGCCCGGCGACAACAGCCTCGCGCACAACCGAAAGTGCCCAACGCAGGCCGGGTTCGATGCCGGTGAGGGGTGTTTGCAACAGGCTGTCAAAACGCTGACGGAATCGTTTGCGGGCGTTAGGCTCGCGCGGCTCACGGTTTCCCAATAATACCGCCAGCGCGGCGCTGTCCCTTCGTATATGCGGAATCGCCACGGTCGCGTGAAGTTTGCAGACCATCCAGGCAATCCCGCGTCTTGGAGCAGCTTGATTCTTTTGGCGTAACGGCCACCACAGCCCGGCGAACAAATCAAATCCGCGCGTGTCCGCATCCAATCCCTGACCGGCTAGGGAACGCAAGCGGCTGCGTTCGCCCGTGCCTAACAGCCGGGCATTTTCCAGCGTGGTGATGAATCGATCAGTTTGGCTCATGGTTGTTGCGCCTTGGCCTTCTCCATAGTTTCCTGCAACGCGCGGTCTGCGTCTTCAAGGGATTGCCGTCGGTGGAGCGGTGATCCGCCGGTTGTCGCCAGAACGACGCGACGAACTGCTTTGGCAAACTCGTTGGCGCTAGCCTCAGAAGGTGACTGGATACCGTGGGCGTTTAGTTTGCTTTCCAGGGATGCGCTGAACGCATCGAGAGCGGCAAATCGATTAGGATGTCTGCGCTGCGGATTCACGGTGGTCTTTTGGAGCATCCCCGGAAGTGCCGCACGAATATTGTCGAGGTAACCCAATCGCTGCGCTGCGTCATGCGTTACCGCCGGCACGGTAATGGCCGTCGAATCCTGATAAAGCGCTTTGTTGGCGGCTGGCCCCATGACTTGTAGCGACTTGCCACACTTCGCGTTATCAGCCGCCACCTTTGCTGCCGTGCGCCAGAATGATGCGTGAATCCCGACGCGCAGGTTCGGCGGCGGAAAACCGATTGGCTGCCCATTGGTTTTTTCGGGAGCTTTGTTTTGGGAACTCTTTCGCGTCGGTTTTTTCGCTTTCCTTGCACCCGCTAAGAGTAAATGCGGGTCACCGGGCCAAAACTTCTTTTCCTTGCCTGATCCCGTGAAGGGTGACTTCCAACCTGGGCCGAACGCAATTCGGCGGATGATACGTTCTGGCTTCCCACAATAGGCGCAGGCTTCAGGTTTATCGCCCAATTCGCCCAACCAGATTCGCCGGGGTTGCCAAGTAAATGCCGTCACGGCACCGATGTCTTTTGCGGGCGCGGCTTTGCCACCGTCGCAAAACCCCGCCAGCCCGATGGTGGCACCGGACCCCGACCAATTGAGGCGCAGAGTTTCCTGGAGTGTCGAGCCGGTTGGAATCGCGTAAGCGGGCGTCGGCCCATTCAGTCCTGCCGGGAAGACCTGGGCATAAGCGCTGGCGAAGGCGCAGAATCGCACTAAACCCATAGCGCAACAGGCACGGCATAGGCCATATTTGTAGTTCTGCACATGGCGAAAATGAATTACCTTGCTGTCAACAGGAAATTCTTGGAGCAAATCCCCAACCGGGCGGAAGGTTCCTTTGTCACGCGGTGTTTTTGTTTTCTCGTCATCAGGGGAATCGCGGTGCTTTGCCTTTTCTTCTGCTCTTATCGTGGCCTCTTTCCACACGTCTTCATCCTGCATGAACCGCCTGCCATCCCCAAGTAGATTGAAGTATGTTTTGTTTTCATTTTCGTCGGAAATGGCAAACGAACCGTCTGCCGGATTCCCCTTGCACCAATACAGCAACGCCAGCAGAAAGCGGATGAGGGCAACGCGGTCCATCGGATTGGATGCGGCGATTTCGCGGATTCTTCCGGCTTGCAGGAATGTTTCGGTGATGCCCAGGCGTTCCGTCGTGCCATCATTGAAGAGCACCGGAATCCATTTGGCCGTCAGCAGGTTGAAGTCATCCATCGCTGCTCCTCCCTTGATCCCAATCGTGCGATCAGGGAAGGCGAATTCTAACCGCAACCCGACCAATCACCAAACACGCGAAAGTTATCGACAGGTTATCCACAAAAATTGATTCTAGGCAATATACTGATGGCAACCTTGGAATGGCGCAATTGCCGTGGGATATTTCTCATTCATGCCGCACGTTTAAGGCGCATTATTTGCGTGAAAATCTTGGGCCGCTTTGGCCGGGCCTTGGGGCGTCTTGGTGGCACATTGGGGCCTGTTGGTGGCTTGTTGTGGCGTTCCAGAGGGGGGTGATATGCTTCAAATGGTGTTCAAGGTCAGTAAACCTCCCATGAACCTCGAGAAACCTCCCACGAACCTCCCCCAAACCTCGCGTAACCTGCCGGAAAGTCAACGAATCTGCATGAAATCTCAGGGCATTTGAAGCGTACTTAACAATTCAAGTAGTGGTGAAAATACGATATATCATAAAATTATTTGATAAACATCAATTCGAAAAATTGGCGTGAAAATGCATTTTTGAGATTAAATCATTTGGAAATAAGGACTTATCGCAAAAACAAGTGCGTGCATGAGGCACATGGAGTTTATCCCATAGGAGGTCAATCAAGTTATCATCAGAAGTAGGTGAGGAAGATTGAGCCGTGGGTGGGTGCTTGCGTAACAGCCCTTGTGCTGGAGGCGGTTTGCGCGCACCATGCTGGCCTTTGCCAAGTGGGCATGAATTATGCGATAAAGGTTGAATATGCAGGAAACTTCTAATCAGTTTGAACAGGAACGTCGCTCGAAGTTGGAACAAATGCGGGCGCTGGGGGTGAATCCGTATGGACAGCGTGCCGAAGGATTGCTGCCGTTGAAAACGGTGAAGGATTCGTTTCAGCCGGAGATGGGACATGATGGCGGGCCGACGGTACGGGTGGCGGGGCGGATCATGTTGGCGCGGTCGTTTGGCAAACTGACGTTTATGACCCTGCGCGATGAGACCGGCGATTTGCAGGTGGCGCTGGACATCAAGCGGCTGCCGGAGTTGGACTGGAAGATCGGTACGTTGCTTGATCTGGGCGATTTGATCGTGGTGGAAGGGAAGCTTGGCCAGACCAAAAAGCTGGAAACAACCGTTTGGGCGACGCACATTATCCCGGCGTCAAAGGCGCTGCTCACGCCGCCGGCCAAGTGGGAAGGGTTGAGCGATGTGGAGTTGCGCTATCGGCAGCGGTATGTGGATTTGTGGGCCAATCCGCAGGTGATGCAAACATTGAAGCTGCGCATGGCGGTGGTGAGTGAAATGCGGCGGTATCTGACCGAGAAGGGGTTTATGGAAGTGGAAACGCCGATGATGCAGCCGCTGGCCGGTGGGGCGGCGGCCAAGCCGTTTATCACGCATCACAATGCGCTGGATATCCCGTTGTATCTGCGTATTGCGCCGGAGCTGTATCTCAAGCGGTTGCTGGTGGGCGGGTTTACCAAGGTTTTTGAGCTGAATCGCAACTTCCGCAACGAAGGCATCAGCCCGCGGCATAATCCCGAGTTCACCATGCTGGAGGCGTATGAGGCCTTTGGATCGTGGGAAACGATGGCGGATTTGGTGGAAGGGATGATTTGCCATATCGCGGAAAAGCTGTTTGGGGGGCTGGTGATTAACCACCAAGACGCCAAGGGCAACAAGAAGACAATCAATTTGCAGCGGCCCTGGCGAAGGGTGCGGCTAGTGGATTTGGTGGAAGAAAGGACGGGGTGGAAGTTTGATAAGCGGCCGTTGCAAGAGGCTAGGCCGGAGGTGATTGATCGGCTGCGTGAGAAGGGGAATACCAAGGTGACTGAGTTTACGCCGGCCGAGCAATTGGTGGAGGTGTATGAAAAGCTGATCGAATCGACGTTGGTTGATCCGTGTTTTGTCACGCACATTCCATCGGTGATTATTCCGCTGGCCCGCAAAAACGCGGATGATCCGTTCTTTGCCGATGTGTACGAACTGGCAATTAATGGGCAGGAAATCAGCCCCGGTTACAGTGAATTGAACGATCCGGACGTGCAGGCGGCGAATTTCGCGCATCAAGTGGGCGATAAGGACGAGCAGCAGAAGACCGATGAGGATTTTTTGACGGCATTGCGTTATGGCATGCCGCCGGCGGGGGGCTTGGGTTTGGGTGTTGATCGGCTGGTGATGATGCTGACAGGGGCGGAAAGTATTCGGGATGTTATACTGTTTCCGCTGATGAAGCCGACGTGAATTTATGCTTTTCATCTGGGATGAGCGAAATCTGGAGTACATTGCCGAACACGGCATAAGTCCGCAAGAGGCTAAGGAAGTCGTTGTTTGGGCGCGTCGGCCGTATCCATGCAGATTGAGCGACGTGAAATGGATCGCCAAAGGACGTACCATGTCAGGTCGGCGTTTGCAGGTGACATACGTGTTTGGAGAGCCAGAGGAAATTGATCCGCGGTTGCTGACAGTTGAAGAACTTGCCGCCTTGGAGGCTGGGGAAAGGATCATTTACGTGATTCATTCCAGGCCCTTACGCCGTGAGGAGCGATGATCGATATGCTTAAGCAACATAAGCCCATCAAACCCAAGCCCTATTGGGAAATGACCACGGAAGAATTGGCCCAAGCCACGCGCGAGTACGACAAGCCCATTCCGCCGTACAGGATGCGGCCGATGACCAAGCAGGAGCGGGTTGACTGGGAGCGGATGCGCAAGGGGCCGCATCATTCAATTTTCATTTCGCGCGATCCGAATGGTATATGGGTTCGGCTTGAGCCAGATGTGTTGCAGCAAGCCTTGAAATATGCCAATGCCAACAAACTGAGCTTGTCCGACATCATCAATCGCAGCGTCAAGGGCATGCTGGTCATGGTTCGCTAGAGAGTGGGGCAGATTTGTACAAGCTTCATTTGATTCTGAAATATCTTCGCAAACGCCGTATCGCCTGGTGGGCATTGGCGGCGGTGACACTTTGCACCACCATGGTGCTGGTGGTAATTAGCGTGATGAGCGGGTGGATGCAGATGTTTCGCACGGCTTATCACGGGCTGGAAGGGGATATTACTATTTCCCGTGTTTCGGTAAGCGGGTTCCCGCATTATCAGGAAATGCTGGAAAAGGTTCGCGGCTTGGATGGTGTGCGCGATGGGGGCGCGGCCATGCCGGTCATCAAAACCTATGGATTGATCAATGTGTGGGGGGAGTTGCAGGATGGTGTGCAGGTGGAAGGCGTTAACTTGCCGTTGGCGCAACACATCGGCAATCTGGTGCAGGGGCTGCAAAATCAAAAGCCATATTTGGAGTCGCGATTGCCGACCCTTGCCGATGCGGCGGATAAGGCTGCGATGCAGAAAGCGATTGATGATTTTCCATCTTTCGACAAACCGCACGGTGACGATTGGTATCGTGCCCAGATGCCTAATGCCAACACCCGCAAGGTGAACGTGGCCAACTGGCCGGGCATTGTTTTGGGTTATGCGATCATTGGCTTGAAGCGTGAAAAGGGGGGCGCGATTGAGCGACCGTCGTTTGATCTTAATTCCGTCTGGGTGCATCTCACGCCACTGGTGCCCAGCAGCAGCGGCACCCCTGATTTAACAAATCTGCCGGTGCAAGGTTTTTGGCTGGTGGATGTCAGCCGCACCGGGGTTTATCAGGTGGACAGTAAAACCGCGTATGTGGATTTTGATCTGTTGCAGAAGCTGTTACAGATGGATGCGCAGCCGTATACGCAGGATGGGCAGCAGAAGTTTACCAGTGCCCGTGCCAATCAAATCCGCATCAACGTCAAACCGGGCGCTGATCTGGCGGCAGTGGCCGCCAAAGTGAAGCAGGTGGTGGACGATATCCGCAATAGCTATGAAGGCGTTGAGACCCAGCTTGACCCGATAAGGGTGGAAACATGGGAAGAGCGGCAAGGCTCATTTCTCGCCGCCGTGGAGCATGAGAAGGTTTTGCTGCTGTTTTTGTTCGGCATCATCAGCCTGGTGGCGGTATTTTTAATTTTCTGCATTTTCTACATGATCGTGGCTGAAAAAACCCGCGACATCGGCATCCTCAAGAGCATTGGTGCCAGCAGCGGGGGAGTGGCGATGATCTTCCTTGGCTATGGTTTGGTGATCGGCATCATTGGCGGGGCGTTGGGATTGATGTTCGGCTATCTGGTCATTCATAACATTAACGCCATCCATGAATGGCTCGGGCAGCAATTCCACATCGTGGTGTGGGATCCAAAGACGTATTTGTTTGATACCATCCCCAATCAAATCAGCGCGGAAAACGCGATCTGGATTGTGTCGATTGCCGTGGTGTCGTCGGTGCTGGGCGCAACTTTGCCGGCGCTGCGAGCGGCACGCTTGCAGCCGGTGGAATCGCTGCGATGGGAATAAGAGGCCAAAGAAAAACCATGTCTCGATCCGATACAGTTTCGCCCGCAAAACCGGCCCGCAAGACCGAGGTGATTTTGCAAGCCCAGGGTTTGGCACGCCGGTTCCAGATGGGCGACGCCACGATAGACGTGCTTAGACATGTTGATCTGGCGCTGAAATCCGGCGAATTTGTGGCCATCGAAGGCCGTAGCGGATCGGGCAAAAGCACGCTGCTGCACATCATGGGGGCGTTGGACACATGCGATGGCGGCTCGGTGTTGTTCGATGGCGAGAATATTTCCACCATGCCGGGCTGGCAGCGTAATCAGCTTCGCAACGAATCTTTCGGCTTCATCTTCCAGTTTTATTATCTGCTGCCGGAATTGAACGTGCTGGAAAACACCCTGCTGGCCCCGATGGTAGGTCATGGCGTGGGCGATTTCATGGGCAATCGCGGCCAACTGCGGCAACGCGCCGCCGATCTACTGGAGCAGCTTGGATTGTCGCACCGCCTAAAACATCGGCCCAGCCACCTAAGCGGCGGCGAACGTCAGCGCGTGGCGATCGCTCGTGCATTGATGAATCGCCCGCGGATTTTGTTTGCCGACGAACCCACTGGCAATCTCGACAACGAAACCGGTCGGCAAATCATGGATGTTCTGGAAAAATTGCATCGCGATCAGAACCAGACAATCGTGATGGTCACCCATGATCGCGGTTTAGCCCGCGAAGCCGATCGCGTATTAGTGTTACGCAATGGTGTGTTGGCCAGTGCCGAAAGCTGATTTCGGCAATTACCTCTGGAAAATACATCGAAATATCCCATTGGCGTGTGGTTTCGGATATGCTCGTCGGAATGGGATTTGCATCAGGAAGCGTTTCGTTTAGCCGGTTTGCGATTGTGGGCAAACAGCCCAAGACCATCGATCAGGATTTGCTGGATCGTTTGGCGGCTCACGTCATGCGCGAACGTGAAGATGGTATGCCGGATGAAGTCGAATACGGCTGGGTTGGGGGAAGACATATTCTCGATGCGCAGTTTAATTTTGAACACAACGTCTACGCCGATGCTTTGGTTTTTGCCTTGCGCAGCGATACCAACCGTGTGCCCAACGAATTGAAGCGGGCTTACACCATGATGGAGGAGGACAGCACGGCCAAGGGCAATCCATCGGGGTTTATCAGCAAGCAGCAGAAGAAACAGGTGAAGGAAACCATCGCCCGCAAGATGGAAGATGAACTGCGCAGCGGCAAATATCGCCGCAGCAAAATGTCGCCGCTGCTGTGGGATATGCCAAGCAAGACGCTGTATGCGTCGGTGGGGGCTAAGGCGCAGGAGCAACTGCTGGAAATATTTGAGCGGACGTTCGATTTGACGCTGGAGCCGATTTCATCGGGCAGCCTGGCGTTGTCGATTCTGGAGCCGGTGGGAAAACGCCGCGAATACGAAGACCTGCGACCAACGCGATTCGTGCATGGGCCAAATGGCGAAAGCCAGCACCCCGAATATCCGTGGATTTCCAAAGGGCCGCAGCCCAAGGACTTTTTGGGCAATGAATTTTTGCTATGGCTGTGGCACACCGCCGACGCCCGCGATGGGGAGATTGTCACCGAAGCGGTTGGCCCGGTGACGGTGTTCATCGACAAAGTGCTGGAGTTGGATTGCACCTACGGCATGACCGGCAAAGACAGCCTGCGAGGCGATGGGCCTGCGCGAATGCCCGAGGCCCGCGACGGCCTGCGCAGCGGGAAAATCCCCCGGCGTGCGGGGTTGATTATTGAGGCTCAGCGGCAGGAGTTTCGCGTTCATTTCAATGCGGAAACCCTGGCATTTACCGGGGCGCAATTGCCGGAAGTAACCGATGCCGACAATCCGCGTATGGTTTTCGAGGAGCGGGTGACCATGTTGCGGGATTTGTGTGCCGCCACCGATGCGCTTTTTGAGGCGTTTCTGAAGATGCGATGTTCGTCGTCCTGGGAAAGCCAAACCGGCAACATCCGCAAGTGGATCATGCAAAACGCCAAGGCAATGGCGGCACCATGAACGATTGACTTAGCCTTGGCGCGATAGAAAATGCGCAAACGATTTGAACGTGGCGGCACGTTGTGGCACAATAGGTATGAGTAAGGTGTAGATAGGAAAAATATTCAATGCTTTTGCAAACCAACAGTTATATAGTTCCGCGGGATAAGCGATCCGAGCATGCGCGAGTGCTGCGACGTTTCCGGCAGGTGCTTTTGCGGCTAGGCTGCGACCACTTTGAGGTTTACGAGCAGGTTGGCGCCAATTGGAACACCGGGGAGACCACGGGCCGATTCGTGCAGATATTGCGTTTTCGCGACCGCAAGCACCAGCTTGATGTGCAGGCAGCCGAGCGCGCTGACGCCACGGCGCAGACGGTGGTGCAGGAGTTCTGCGACCTGATTAACTTTCCGTATCAACAGCAGCAGGGTTTGTTCGCGGTGGGGTACTACACCAGCTTTTTGAAGATGCCGCCGCAGCGCACCGCCACGGTGCAGTCCAGCCAAGAGGTTGCCGGCGAAGAAGGCACTCTGGAAAACGAAGCCATCACACATGCTTCAGAACCGGGCGTGGTGAATGAAGGCCAGATGCACGATCAAGAAGGTGGCGACGAAGCCGGGAATGTGGACGCTCCCATGAGTGCCGAGGAAATTCGCGCCGCCGAACAGGCGGTGAATGATTCGGGCGACTCATCCGCCCCACCCCAAGCACCTCAGATGTAAATTTCATTCATGGCAACGGAGTCACTCTGGGCGGGCATTTCTCGTCCGGGGTTGCTTGTTCTGTACAATGGCAGGCGAGTGGGGCCACCCGCGACGGTTTATCCGTGGGAACC
>Ga0316217_10003327_pt1 | contig 18444 bp, 14 predicted proteins | sample 1anoAmetaG_FD_203633 | JGI IMG/M metagenome (GOLD analysis project Ga0316217, IMG submission 203633) | Freshwater microbial communities from Trout Bog Lake, Wisconsin, USA - 1anoA | ecosystem: Environmental > Aquatic > Freshwater > Lake > Hypolimnion/Profundal zone | place: USA: Wisconsin...
CGATGTCAACCAAGACCTCGACTTCTGATGAACCAATGCCCCGCCCCACCGGGGCATTGCTATGCCGCTCTCAGCAAGCGTGGGCGGGACACTCCAGGATTGGGTGGGTCGTAACACTCTCGCATCACCGCGGAGCCAGGGCTTGGAGTGTCGACCCACACCGCCCATGCCCTGACTCCGGGGGTGATGCGACAGCCGCTGCCATGATCTCCTCTGTGCCTCTGCTTAACTCTGTGCCTGATCAGTTTCTTCAATCCGCCAAAACGCACTTTATCAGCCTGGTCCCGTGTGCTTCAGCAGCACACCGCTAGAAAGCAGAGCACGCCAGCTGCCCGTGTTTCACGCCCTTGGCGGCGATCAGCGCGTCCGCGATCCTGCGCACGACGCTGGACTGGCCCTTGACGATGACCACCTCCAGGCAGTGGTGGGCGTCGACGTGGACGTGGGTGGTGCAGACGATCGACCCGAAATACTCGTGCTGCAGCTCGGCCAGGGTGAGGGCCAGCCCGTGCGCGTGGTGATCGAAGATGATCGTCACCGTGCCGAACACCTCGGCGCCGGGGTTCTCCCACTCCGCGTTGACCAGGTCCTGGCGCATCAGGTCCCGCAGCGCCTCGCTCCGGGTGCGGTAGCCCCGGGCCTTGAGCAGCCGGTCGAACCTGGCCACCAGGTCGAGCTCGGCGGAGACCCCGAATCGTTCAAGCTGGGACATGGCGGCCTCGGCACAGGATTGTCCGGACCCTAGCATCCCCGGGCGGGCCCAGCCATACCCTCGATTGACTAGACGCCGGGGCTAGTCAATCGAGCCTATTCCGCGGCCCGCTTCCGGGTGTTACGTTTCCTGCAATCTTATCCAGCAGGAGAACCCCCACCCACCGGCAAGGAGCAGGAACCATGCACATTCCCGACAACTACCTCAGCCCCGCCACCTGCGCCGTGATGGGGGCCGCCATGGTCCCGGTCTGGACCGCCTCGGTCAGGCAGGTGAAGCAGCTGCCCACCGCGAAGATCCCCATGCTCGGCATCGGCGCCGCCTTCGCGTTCCTGATCATGATGTTCAATGTCCCGGTCCCGGGCGGCACCACCGCCCACGCCATCGGCGGCACCCTCATGGCCGTCCTGCTGGGGCCCTGGGCCGCCTGCATCGCCGTCAGCGTCGCGCTGCTGATCCAGGCCCTGCTGTTCGGCGACGGCGGCGTGCTGGCGTTCGGGGCGAACTGCTTCAACATGGCCTTCGTCGCCCCGTTCCTGGGCTACTTCATCTACACCTTCTGCAGGAGCCGGGTCCGCACCGATCGGGGCGTCATGGTCAGCCTCGGCGTGGCGGCCTACCTGGCGCTGGTCATGTCGGCGCTGTGCGCGGGCATCGAGCTGGGCATCCAGCCCGCCATCGCCAGGGACGCGGCCGGGCTTCCCCTGTACTGCCCGTATCCCCTGATCGTCTCCATCCCGGCCATGCTGATCCCGCATGTCACGGTGGCGGGCTTCGTGGAGGTGTTCTTCACAGTGGGGGTGTTCTCCTTCATCAGGCGGGTTTCCCCCGGCAGTGTCTATGAGGGGGCGAAGACCCGGATCCACTTCATCTACGGGTTCCTGGTGGCCCTCGTCTGCCTTTCCCCCCTGGGCCTGCTGGCGCCCGGCTCGGCCTGGGCCGAATGGTCCCCGGAGGAGATCAGGAACGTGGTGGTCGGCGGCCAGCCCCTCGGCTTCGTGCCCTCCGGGCTGGTCCAGGGCTTCCACCTGCATGCGGCCTTCTCCGACTACGCCATGCCCGGACTGCCCGAATGGCTCGGCTACCTGCTCTCGGCCGTGACCGGCGGCGCCATCCTCATCATCGTATTCAAGCTCCTCGGCCTGGTGAAACGCCAGGGGACGGTGAAAGCCTGAGGCCGTATCCGTTTCCCGCACCCCTGTTCACCATTCAAAAATTGAAATCAGGAATGTTATTAAAACAATGATCAGCCGGCGGTGGCGACTAAGCAATCGAGTGTATTCCCCGGTGTACGTTTTGGGTATCAACTGCATTAATTCGGTATTATTCATAGCCAGTGAAGGGGTGATAACCAATGGCCCAGGCGGAGTCCTTCAAGCTGCCCAGTCCTGCCCGAGGGCAGGGCTTCGGCGCGCGGCCCGGCTCCCAGGCCCAGCCGCCCAGGCATGGACTGAAAGGGGAAACGCCGGAACCGCTCCTGCTGGCCCCGGTCCGCTGCCAGCCGGCGGGTCCGCTGGCCGGCCTGGGCACCCCCGGGACCATGAAGCTGCCGGGCCATCCGGCCCCCGCCCGCTCCGGCGCGGCCGCGGTCCAGGACAGACGCAGGAGCGTCCTGCTGGTGGACGACGACGCCGTCCTGCTGGGCAACCTCAAGCGCCTGCTGCAGGCCGAGCGCCCCCAGTGGGACGTGGCGACCGCCGCCAGCGGCGCCGAGGCCATCCGCATCCTCCGGACGCACCCCCTGGACCTCCTGGTGTCGGACATCCAGATGCCCGGCATGGACGGTCTGGCCCTGCTGGCCGAGGTCCGCCAGGATCCCGCGCTGGCGCGCCTGCCGCTGATCTTCATCACCGGGAGGGACGACCGGGCCAGCGTCCGGGAAGGCATGGCCTCGGGCGCCGACGACTACCTGACCAAGCCCTTCTCCCCGGAAGAGCTGATCCAGGCCATGGACGCCCGGCTCAGGCGCCAGTCCCACGAGGCGGCCCCGGCGGGCGGCGACCCGGAGCTGGGTTCGCACCTGAGGAGCCTGCTCACCGGCCGGGAGCTGGAGGTGCTGTCCCTGATCGGCCACGGCCTGGTCACCAAGGACATCGCCGCGGACCTGGACCTCAGCTTCCGCACGGTCAGCGTCCACCGGGCGAACATCATGCGCAAACTCGACCTGCACAACGCCGCGGCCCTCGCCGCCCTGGCCATCCAGGCCAGCATGGCCTAGGGCTCCTTCGAGTGTATTGACCCTTCCGACGCTTTTTTTCTGGCTTAAGCGGGAAGGTTGAGAATAATGAGGCGCGGCCCTGACGGCAGGGTCCGCGGAAATGTTTCGACAACGAGCCTCGAACCGGCTTCCTTTTCTGAACGGAAAATATGAGATCTCTGGCCCAAATCCTAGCCGGCAAGCGTCCCGGGGTCATTTCCGTCGAAGCGGACGAAATGGTCATCCATGCCCTCAGCCTCATGGACATGAACAACATCGGCGCGGTGCTGGTGCTGGCCGGCGGCAAGCCCGCGGGCATCCTCACCGAGCGGGACTACGCCCGCAAGGTGGTGCTTCGGGGCAGGGCCTCCTCGACCACCCAGGTCAGGACGGTGATGACCGCCAAGGTCATCTCCGTGAAGCTTTCGCATACCGTCGAGGAGTGCATGGCGATCATGACCGAGCGCCGCATCCGGCATCTTCCGGTCATCGGCGAGGATGGCGCCGTGGCGGGAATCCTTTCCATCGGGGACCTGGTCAAGGAGACCATTTCCGAGCAAACGTTCCTGGTCGACTCGTTGGAGCATTACCTCACCCATTGACCGGTGCCGTGGGCCGCGTCGGATCAGCCATTTTTCGGTGACAGCCACTTTGTCGGGCCGAACGGCCGGGTTGCGGACGGGTCGACCCATCCGAACCTGGTCGTGTCCGACCTCGATCTGGGTGAACTGTCCGAACCCGATCCTTCGGGATGGGACTTCCCCATGGACGGCAGGCACACCATCTACTCGCACCACGGCCGGCGGGTGTCCTAGGGCAGCAGGAACCAGAAGGTGCTGCCTCTGCCGAGCTCGCTTTCCACGCCGATGCTGCCTCCGTGCGCCTCCACCGCCATCTTGGCGAAGGCCAGGCCGAGCCCGGTGGACTGGTGCCGCTCGGCGCCGGGTCCCGGCCCCTGGTTGTAGCGCTCGAAGATCCGGTCCAGGTACTCCGGGGCGATCCCCGGACCCTGGTCCCGCACCGCCACCCGGACCCCGGCCCCGCTGGCGCACAGGCTGACCCGGACCGCCCCGGGCAGGGCCGGGGTGAATTTCACCGCGTTGGACACCAGGTTGAGGATGATCCGCCCGACCATGGGCGGGTCGCACACGGACGGCAGCGGCTCCGGCGGCAGCTCCAGCGCCAGCACTCCCTGCTCCTGCAGCGGGCGCATGGGTTCCAGTGCGCTCCGGGCCACCTCCCGCAGGTCGCACGGACTGGTCTGGAGCACCATGGCGCCCGCCTCCATCTTGCTCAGGTCGAGCACGGTGCTGACCATCTCCCGGAGCAGGAAGGTCGAGCCGACGGCGTCCTGGAGCACCCGGGGCCCCTCCCGGCCGAACTGCTCCGGGTCCATCCGGCCCACCACCTTGTGGACCACGATGACCGTCTGCAGGAGGTTGCGCATGTCGTGGACCACCATGTGCACCAGGGTGTCGCGCATGGCGGCCAGCTCGCGCAGGTCCCGGTAGCTGGCCTCCAGGGCGCGGTTCTTGGCCTCGAGCTCCATCCGGTAGCGGTGGATCTTCAGGTGGGCGTCGACCCGGGCCTTGACCTCCTCGAAGTGGAAGGGCTTGGTGATGAAGTCCTCGCCGCCCTGGTCGAAGGCGAGGACCTTGTCTTCGGCGGCGTTGAGGGAGCTGAGGAAGATCACCGGCACCGCGCAGGTCGCGGGGTCCTGCTTGAGCTCCCGGCAGACCTCGTAGCCGTCCATGCCGGGCATGGTGATGTCCAGGAGGACCAGGTCCGGAGGCTGGCGCGCGGCGGCCTTGAGCGCCATGGCCCCGTCCGGAAAGGCCACCACGGCCCAGCCGCAATCCGTGAGCATCCGCTTGAGCAGCTTCAGGTTCTCGGGGTTGTCGTCGACGATCATGATCCGCGGAGGGGCGGCGGCCGTCTCATCCAGGATCTCCCCCCGCGGGGCCGCGCCCTTCATCCCAGCACCAGGAGGATCTGCCGGTAGTCGAACTGTTCGGTGAGCCGCTCCAGATGGCTGGCCAGGTCCGGTTCCAGCCGGCCGATCTCCTTGCGCACCCGCTCGGCGAAGCGGTCGATCTCGCCGCCCTCGACGAACTCGCTCAGCTCCCGGCGCAGCGGCTCCGGCAGGCGGGCGGCGGCCTCCGCCGGATCCCCCGCCGGGACCGCGGCCGGGGCGGCGTCCAGGTATTCCAGGCGCACCCCGGGCACCAGCTTCTGCACCTGCTCCAGCAGATCGAACAGCAGGATCGGCTTGCGCAGGTAGCCGTCCACCCCGGCCCCCTTGGGCGACGGCGTGATCTCCTCCAGGGCCCGGGCCGCGAGCATGATGATGGGGATGTCGCGCCAGGCCCGCTCGGCCCGGATCCGGCTGGTGGCCTCGAGCCCGTTCATCACCGGCATCACCCAGTCCATGAGGATCAGGTCGGGATGCAGGGTTTCGAGCCGTTCCAGGCACTCCCTGCCGTCGCCCGCCTCGGTCAGGCCGAAGCCCAGGGGCTCCAGGAGCTGCCGGAGCAGCTCGCGGTTCGCGGGGATATCGTCCACCACCAGCAGGTGCGGAACCCGGGAGCCGGGGGCGAGCCCCTTGACCTCGCGCAGTTCGCGCCTGGGCGCCGCGACCGCCCCCTCGGCCCGCCCGGGGCAGAAGCGGAAGCGGAAGCTGGAGCCATGGCCTTCGCGGCTTGCCACGGTCAGGTCGCCGCCCATCAGCTGGGCGTACTTGCGGCTGATGGCCATGCCCAGGCCGGTGCCGCCCTTGTGGGTGCCGCCCTCGGCCTGCTCGAAGGCGTTGAAGATCCGGGCCAGGTCCCGCTCGGGGATGCCGATGCCGGTGTCCTCCACCTCCGCGGTGAGCTCCAGCTCGCCCCGGACGTTCTGCGCGCCGCCCACCCGGACCGTGATCGCCCCGCGTTCGGTGAACTTGAGCGCATTGCCGATGACATTGATCAGGACCTGCATGACCTTGGTCGGGTCGGTGCGCAGGTAGCGCGGAACCCCGTCCTGGATCTCCAGGGAGAAGGCGATGCCCTTCTCGTCCATCCGCACCAGGAACATGGAGACCAGGTCCGAGAGCATGGCGTGGAAATCGAAGTCCTTGGGTTCCAGCAGGCTGCGGCCCGCCTCGATCTTCGACATCTCCAGCACGTCGTTGATCAGGTCCAGCAGATGGTAGCCGCTGCGGCTGATGGTGGCCACGTAGTCCCGGTGCCGGTCGGCCAGGCTCGGGTCGCGCTGGAGCAGCTGGGTGTAGCCCAGCACCGCGTTCATCGGGGTGCGGATCTCGTGGCTCATGTTGGCCAGGAAGGCGCTCTTGGCCTGGTTGGCGGCCTCGGCGGCGGCCACCGCGCGCTTGAGTTCGTCCTCGTTCACCAGGAGCTGCTGGTTGGCCTCGTGCAGTTCGGCCCCCTTCTTCTCCAGCTCCAGGGCCTGGGTGCGGGTGGCCGCCAGCAGCTGCTGGGCGCGGCGGGCCCGGAGCACCAGCTCCAGGTGCGGGGCGATCACCCCCGGAAGCTCGGCGAGCAGCCCCAGCTGCTGGTCGTCCGGGTCGGCCATGCAGGCCAGCTCGATCACCGCCGAACTGTCGCCGCCGCCCACGATGGGAACCAGGACCAGCACCTGCGGCAGGCTGTCGCCCAGTCCGGAGACGATCCGCAGATGCTCGGCGGGGACCTTGCGCACCAGCAGCAGCCGGCCCTGGTCCAGGGCCTCGGCCAGCAGGCCGGTGCCCTGGGGCGGGGCGAAATCCGGGGAACGGTCGTCGCCGATGCCGTAGCCGCCCAGGAAGTCCAGGGCCCGGGTCCGTTCATCCCGGAAGAACATCGCCGCGGCGCCGGCGTCCAGCAGCGGGGCCAGCTGCTGCAGCAGCAGCCGGGCGAAATCGTTGAGGTTGTCGGCCTCCTGGGCTCCGGCCACGACGACCATCAGCCCGTTCTTGATCCAGCGCTGGCGCTCCATCTCCGCCTCGGCCTTGCGGAAGTCCTCCAGGGCCCGGGCCAGGTCGCCGATCTCGGTCTGGTCGACCTGGAGCCCGAAATCCACCCCCTTGTCGCCGGCCAGCAGCCGCTGGGTCTTGTCGGTCAGGGTGGCCACCGGACCGATGACCCGGCGCTGGATGTACCAGCCCAGGCCGAAGACCACGGCGATCAGGTTCAGGGCATAGGCGATGAACACCACGATCCGGACCTGGTCGGCTATTTCCGAATAGCGGGTGCCTTCCGCCGTGAGCCGGGTCTCCAGTTCGGTCTGGGCGATATGGGTCGGCACCATGATCGCGTCCTTGAACCGCTGGTAGCGCTCCCCGTAGGCCAGGCTCAGGGCGGTCCGGTAGTCCTTCCGGGCGGCCGCCTCGAAGATGTAGTCTTCCACCTCCACCACCAGCGCGTCGGAGCTGCGCTTGGCGTTCTCGAACCGCTCCAGTTCGTCCGGGGTCAGGCCCAGGCTGCGCAGTTCCGCCATGGCCTTGTCCCGGGACCGGTTCTGCAGCAGCTCCATCTGGAACGCGGACCGGTAGCGTTCCTCCCCGGTGGCCGCGTAGGCGCGGACCGCGCTGGTGAGGATGTCGCTGCCTTCCCGCAGCCGCTCGCAGGCCCGGATGGCGATGACCAGGGACTGGCTGGAAATCTTCCGGGCCTGGGAGTAGTTGTAGTACATCAGGGTGGTGCCCAGGCTGATGGCCGTTAGCACGATCACCGAGTTGGTGAGGATCAGACTGACATTCTTGAGGCGCATGCAGACGGCCTTGAAGAGGGGCGTAAGTAATCGCGTATAGAAACGTTTCATTTTACCGTCAATGCCTCCCTGGCATTGGTTTTTATACACGTTCAGATCCCCCCGTTCCGGCCTTGGCTCCCGGCGGGGATGGGCTAATCTGGGATGGGGTCATTCTCCGATGAGCAAGGCCAGATCCGGTGCCAGCTACGCCATTCTCGCCGCCCTTCTGTTCGGCGCCAGCACCCCGGCCGCCAAGGGACTGCTGGCAGGGGTCCCGGCCCTGTCGCCATGGCTCATGGCCGGCATCCTGTACCTCGGCTCGGGGGTGGGCCTGGCCCTGTTCGCGGCGGTGCGCCGGGGCCTGGGCGAGGGTTCCGAGGTGGCCCTGGGCCGGCGCGACCTGCCCTGGCTGCTGGGCGCGATCCTGGCCGGAGGCGTGCTCGGGCCGGTGCTGCTGCTCGAGGGCCTGTCCCGGCTGGCCGCGGGCACCGCCTCGCTGCTGCTCAACCTGGAAGGGGTGTTCACGGCCGGGCTGGCCTGGTTCGCCTTCCGCGAAGCGTTCGACCGGCGGATCCTGCTCGGGATGGTTTTGATCCTGGCCGGCGGGACGGTGCTCTCCATGGGCGGCGGCCAGGGCGGGACCCGGCTGGGCGCCGCGCTGATCGCCGGAGCCTGCCTCTGCTGGGCGCTGGACAACAACCTCACCCGGCGGATCTCGGGCAGCGACCCGGTCCAGATCGCCATGGTCAAGGGGCTGGCGGCGGGCGCCAGCAACATCCTGCTGGCCTCGCTCCTGATCCACGACCGGGCGCGGCTCTGGCAGTGGGCCGCGGGCGGCGGGATCGGCTTCATCGGCTACGGCCTCAGCCTCGCCTGCTTCGTCCTGGCCCTGCGCCAGATCGGCGCCGCCCGCACCGGGGCCTATTTCTCCCTGGCGCCCTTCGTGGGCGCCGTCCTGGCCCTGGCGGCGGGCCGGGAGTCCCTGTCGCTCCAGCTCGCGGCCGCGGCCGCGCTGATGGGCGCGGGGGTCTGGCTGCACCTCACCGAGCACCACGAGCACGGCCACAGCCACGAACCGATGGAGCACGACCAGCTGCACTGGCACGACGAGCACCACCAGCACGAGCACGTGCCCTCGGACCCGCCGGGCGAGCCCCACGCCCACCTCCACCGCCACGAGCGCCTGGTCCATTCCCATCCGCATTTCCCGGACCTGCACCACTCCCATCGGCACTGAGATTGCCGCCATGAGCCGGCCATGGCATCCTGCCTATTGAGGAAATGCATGATCGAGCTTATCGGAGCTACTTGTTCCTACGGTGACGGCGATGCCTTGGCCCAGATCGATCTCGGCATCGGCCGCGGCGACGCCCTGGCCATCATCGGTCCCAACGGCTGCGGCAAGTCGACCCTGCTCAAGGTGCTCAACGGCATCATCCCGCTCCGGGAGGGGAGCTACCGCTTCGACGGCGAGGAGATCAGCGCGCACAGCCTGAAGGACGCCGGCTTCGCCAAACGGTTCCACCAGCGGGTCGGCTTCCTGTTCCAGAATTCCAACGCGCAGCTGTTCTGCCCGGTGGTGTTCGACGAGATCGCCTTCGGCCCGCGGCAGATGGGCCTGGGCGAGGCGGAGGTGCTCGAGCGGGTCGAGGACTGCATCCAGTTCCTCGGGATCGCCAAGCTGCGGTCGAAGGTCCCGTACCACCTCAGCGAAGGCGAGAAGCGCAAGGTGGCGCTCGCGGCGGTGCTGGCGCTCAATCCCGAAGTGCTGGTCCTGGACGAGCCCATGAACGGCCTCGATCCGCGGATGAAGCGGTTCCTGCGCGAGATCATCCTGTCCCTGAACCAGTCCGGCAAGACCATCATCTGCTCGACCCACGACTTCAAGCACGTCGACAGCCTGTTCCGCACCGCCCTGGTGATCGGCGCGGACCACCGGGTCGCCCGCACCGGCCCGTACGCCGAGATCATCCAGGACCGGGATTTCCTCCGGGACCAGAACATCATCTGAAGAACAGCACCGTGACCAGGATGAAGACCGGCACCAGGATCAGCCCGCTGTAGGCCATGTAGCCGAAGAACGACGGCATCCGCACCCCGCGCTCCTCGGCGATGCTCTTGACCAGGAAATTGGGGCCGTTGCCGATGTAGGTGTTGGCGCCCATGAACACCGATCCCAGGGCCAGCGCTTCCAGCAGCCGGACCTGGATCTGCCCGCCGCCCAGCAGGTGCAGGACCGGGACGCCCGGCCCGGCGGGCAGGGTCCTGGCCGCTTCGAAGAACACCACGTAGGTCGGGGCGTTGTCCAGGAAGCTGGAGAGCGCGCCGGAGGCCCAGAAGAAGTGGATGGGCCGGGTGGTGCCCAGGGCCGGGCCGGCCAGCCGCAGCAGTTCGATCGGCACCTGCATGGTGATGAAGATGCCCAGGAAGAGGCAGGCGACCTCGGCCATGGGGGCGAAGCTGAAGTGGTTGGTCCGGCGCACCCGCATGGGGGTGAAGGCGATGGAGGCGGCGCAAAGGGCCAGTTCCACGGCCTCGCGCAGATGCGCCGGGACCTGCAGCGCGGTGCCGGGGATGCGCCGCCCGGGCACCAGCAAGGCCACCGCCAGCACCACGCCCAGCAGCAGGATGAGGTTGACCTTGCCGCGCAGCCGGAACGGCACGAGGGTGGTCTCGTCCTGGAGCAGGGACTGCGGATCCTCCCTGGCGCGCTCACGGCGGTCCAGGAACCAGTAGACGGTCAGCAGCAGGGCCACCGTGGTCAGCCACGGCAGCCAGAGCCGGAGCGTCCAGAAGAACGGGACCCCCTGCAGGTAGCCCAGGAACAGCGGCGGATCGCCCAGGGGCAGCAGCGCGCCGCCGATGTTGCTCACCAGGAAGATGAAGAACACCACGGTGTGCTTGACGTGCCGGCGCTCGCTGTTGACCTGGAGCAGCGGCCGGATCAGCACCATCGAGGCGCCGGTGGTGCCGATGAGGCTGGCCAGCACGGCGCCCAGGAACAGCATGGCGGTGTTGGTGGCGGGATGGGCGGGCAGGTCCCCGGTCAGCCGGAGCCCGCCGCTGATGGTGAACAGGCTGGACAACAGCACGATGAAAGGTATATAGTCGCCGAGCACCGACCGGCTCAGCATGGCGCCGAGTCCGTCCCAGTCGGGCCCGGTCCGGAAGCCGTGGCCGCGGGCCAGGTAGAAGCCGCACACCAGCGCCGCCAGGGCGGCGGAGACGGCCAGCTTGCGGGAGTTGCCGGCCCACCAGGAGGCCGTGGCGGGCAGGAGCGGGAGGACGGCGATGCACAGCAGGATGGCCACGAACGGAAGCGACCAGGCGGCGAGCTGGAACATTCAGTCCCGGTCCTTGAGGACGCCGGCCAGTTCCACGAGCACAGCACCCAGCGAGTAGATGACCATGATCGCGGCCGAGATGGGCATGCAGGAGTACTGCACCGCCTTGGGCATCTGGAACACCGCCGTGACCTCCTGGGATTTCATCATCAGCTGGAACGAGTAGTAGAAGAAGATGCTCATGAAGCCCAGGGAGACCAGCTCAACCATGAGCCGGTAGAGGCAGATCAGCCGGCGGCGCTTGCACACCTTGGTGATCCAGTTGCCGGCGCTGAAGTGGCCCTTGACCATCCAGACCGCGGCGGCGCCGTAGAAGACCATGCTGGCGATGCAGAGCTCCACGATCTCGTCCATCCACTCCAGGCTGGGACTGAACGGCAGGAAGCGGACCACCATGTTCACCGTCAGGATCGTGAGCAGGGCGACGAACAGGGTGATCGTCAGGTACTTGAGGGCCAGGGTCAGGGCCCGGTCCAGTCTGTTCTTGACCAGGATGAGCGTGTCCATCACTGCACCCTCCCCATGACCAGGTTTGGCAGCCAGGTGGAGATCTGCGGCAGGTAGGCCAGCATGATGGTGATCCCCAGGATGCCGAGGATGTACGGCCAGCATTCCCGGGCCAGGTCCAGGATGCCGATCCTGGAGAAGCTGGAGACGGCGTACAGGCACATTCCCACCGGCGGGCAGAGGTTGCCGATCATGATCAGCAGGGTCATCACCACACCCAGGTTGACCAGGTCCAGCCCGTAGCTGGTGGCCACCGGCAGGAAGATCGGGATGGTGATCAGGAAGATGGCGTTCCCCTCCAGGAAGAACCCCAGGCACAGCATGATCACGATGATGATGCCGTAGATGCCGGCGTTCGAGGCGCTCAGGGTGGTCAGGGTGGCGATGATGTCGTCCGGGATCCGCCGGTAGATCGTCAGCCAGCCGAAGAAGTTGGCGGCGCCCATGATGAACAGCAGCCCCACCGACTGCTTGATGGAGGCCCAGAACACTTCCGGCAGGTCGCGCAGCCGCAGGTCCCGGTAGACCAGGCCCAGGATGATGGCATAGAGGCAGGCCACCACCGAGGCCTCGGTGGGGGTGAACCAGCCGGTGGTGATCCCGCCGATGATGATCACCGGCGCCATCAGCGGCAGGAAGCCGCCCACCAGGCTGTCCCAGACCTCGCGCAGGTTGGCGCGGGGCGACCGGGGGAAGGCGCGCGGCCTGGCCATGAGGGCGATGACCACCATGAGCGCGAGGCCCATGATGACCCCGGGCACGAACCCGGCCAGGAACAGCCGGGCCACCGAGACTCCGGTGAGCGCGCCGAACAGCACGAACGGGATGGAGGGCGGGATGACCGGGCCGATGGTGGAGGCCGCGGCGACGATGGCGGCCGAGATGGTCGGCTTGTAGCCGTTGTCCACCATGGCCTTGTGCTGGACCTGGCCGAGCCCGGCGGCGTCGGCCACGGCCGATCCGGACATGCCCGAGAAGATCATGGAGGAGACCACCGAGACGTGCCCGAGCCCGCCGGCGAAGTGGCCGAACAGGGCCCGGGCGAAGCGGAAGATCCGATTGGTGATCCCGCCGGTGTTCATCAGGTTGCCGGCCAGGATGAAAAACGGGATCGCCAGCAGGGTGAAGCCGGTGGTGCCGGAGTACATGCGCTGCGGCAGCATCGCCAGCAGCCGGCCCTGCCCCATCCCCACGAAGAAGCCGACCGCGGTCAGGCCCAGGGCCACGGCGAGCGGCAGGTCCAGGAGGATGAGGGCGAGGAGGACCAGGAAGATGGACAGGGTCAGCATCGGTGCTCCGGTCGGGTCCGCTACTGGCGGCTCTTGTCCAGCAACTGCATGTAGTGGGCGTAGTCGGCGGCGCCGACCATCTCCTTCAGCTTGTCGTAGACCGGGGCAGAGGCGGCGATGAAGGGCTTGGTGTCGGGATAGGCCACCTGCATGCCGTGCTTCTTCAGTTCGGCGATCTGGGCCACTTCCTCGCTGCGGACGGCCTTCTGCATGGCCAGTCCGGCCTTGACCGCCTCTTCCACGATGATCTTCTTCTGGTCGGCCGTGAGCTTGTCGAAGGCGGCCTTGTTCATCAGGAGGTGGGTGGAATTGTAGGTGTAGTTGACCATCGAGAGATATTTCTGGGTCTCGTACATCTTGCCGGCGAGGATGGTGGCGATCGGGTTCTCCTGGCCGTCCACCACACCCTGCTTGAGCGCCATGGGCAATTCGGCGAAGGCGATGGTCTGGGGCACGCCGCCCAGGGCCCGGACCGTGGCGGAGTTGACGAAATCAGGCGGAGTGCGGATCTTCAGGCCCTTCATGTCGGCCGGCTTGTTGATCTGGCGCACCGAGGTGGTGTAGGTGCGGAAGCCGTATTCCCAGCGGGCCAGATACTTGAGGCCGGAGCTTTCCAGTTCGGGGGTGGTCCACTTGATGAAGTCCCCGGCGAAGAACTTGTCGGTGGCCGCGTAGTCCTTGAAGGCGAAGGGGGCGCCGACCATATTGAACTTCTTGACGTACTTGGCGATGGCCGGCTCGGTGGGGATGACCAGGTCGAGCACGCCCATCGTGGTCTGCTCGACCATCTCCTGGGTGCTGCCCAGCTTGCTGTTCGGGAAGATGGTGATCTTCACGGCGCCGCCGGTGCGGGCGGCCACGGCATTGGCGAAGGCCACGGCGGCCGCGTGGGCCGGGTGGTTCTCCACCAGGTAGTGGCCGAACTTCAGCTCGGTGGCGCCCGCGGCGCCGCCCGCCAGCAGGAGGGCGCATACGGCGGAAATCAGGCTGCGGAGCTTCATGGGTTCCTCCTTGGCAGGGCAGCCGGTCCTGGGACCAGCGGCGTGATGGGTAGGCGGGCCATGGCATGGCCGGGTCTCTTGTCGGATTTGTGCGAAGTGTACGCCCCTATGTTTTCAGACACAAACATTTAATGAACCATCGGTCCATTTTTCGCAAGGAACGGGTCGTGGCTATACTGATGGGTTTCAGGCAACAACAGCAGCGCTTCCTATCCGTTTTCCAGTCCGGCCAGCCGCGGGTTCAAGCACAGGAGATCACATGGTTCGTCCATTGGCCCCGTTCCTGGTCCTGGCCGTCTGCGCAAGCGGATTCGCAGCCCCGCCCGCCCCCCAGGATCCCCCGCCCTCCCCGGCCTGCTTCTCCGGCCAGCCGCTGGCCCCGAAGGCGATGAAGGGCGTGGACTACGCCTGGCTGAAGCCGGGCCTGAACCTGAACGGCCACACCATCAGCGTCCTGGCCTGGAGCCAGCCCGACTTCCCCGCCTCGAAAGCCAGGGAAAGAGCCGGGGCCGCCAGGTTCACCAGCCAGTTCCCGCCCCTCCTGAACGATGCCCTCACCGCGGCCGGCAAGGGCCGGATCAGGATCGGCGACCACGGCGATCTCGAACTGCGGGGCCAGGTGGTGGAATTCAAGGCCGGGAGCGTCATGGCCCAGTTCCTGGGCGGATTCGGCCATTTCACCGAGATCCTGGCCTGGAACCTCGCCCTGGTGGACAGCCACACCCGGGAAGTCCTGGCCGGGTTCCACCACCGGCTGGTCAACCATTCGGAGGAGGCCACCTCCAACCTGGACATCCAGACCCAGGCCTGGGCCCTCGCCTGGGCCCCCACCTTCATCGCCGCCGCCTGGAACGCCCAGCCCAACCGGGTCGCGGAGGAGCCCGCGCCCGTCGCCGCCCAGGTCCCCCAGCCCCCCATCCCCGCCCCGGCGCCGCCGCCCCCGGCCCCGGTCCCGCCCGTCCCGGCGCCGGAACCCGCGCCGGCCCCGGAACCTCCCCCGGCGCCGGCCCCCCCGGCTCCGGAACCTCCTCCCGCGCCGGCACCGGTCGAGGCTGCCGCCCCCGCCCAGGCGCCGGCTCCGGCGGAAACCGCGAAAAACCCCACCCAGCGGCTGGCCGCCGACCTGGAACGGCTGGGCCGGCTCCGCCAGCAGGGAACCCTCAAGGAAGACGAATACCAGGTCCTGAAGCAACGGGCCATCAGCAACGCCAGCAAGGAGCCCTGAGCCCACCATGATCCTGCCGATCCCGCTGCCGGCCTGGCCATGCCGGGGCGCCCGTGCCCCCGGCCCAGGCTGAACGAGCGTCAGGCAAGCCTCAACCGCCGCTTCAGGTCGGCAATGATCTGAGCATTCTCCTCAAGGGCCTGGTCCTTCTCCTGGAGGGCCTGATCCTTCTCCTGGATGACCTGGTCCTTCTCCTGGAGGGCCTGATCCTTCTCCTCGATGACCCTGGCCTGTGTCTCGATGGCACGGTCCTTTTCCTCGATGGCCTGGGCATTCTTCCGGGCCTGTTCCTGGAACGCGGCCACCACGTCGTCCTCCACGTCCATGCCGTCCCGGATGCCCTGCTCGGCGCCAGCCCGCAAAAGCCGCCGCAGCACGTCCCGGTAGCGTTCCGGGAAGTTCTCCTCCAGGATGTCCAGCAGGTGCGGATCCGAGTGGAACGCCTGCCCCTGGTCGAACACCGCCAGGAGCTGTTCCAGGTCGGTGCGCCGCCGGCCTTTCAGGCGGTTGATCTGCACCACGATCGAATCGTGGGTGAGCGCTTCCACGAAGGGATCGGCGATGCGCACCACATCCCCGGTGGCCACGTCCGGGTAGTTCCGGTTGATTTTCAGCACCGGCACATCGATCTCCTCCAGCCCTTCCCCCAGGAAGTAGATGGTCAGCAGGGGCAGCGCCTGCTCCCGGCCGCAGGGATCCACGTAGACGTGCTCCGGGTTGCAGTAGGTGGAACCCAGGTAGCGCCGGAACCGCTGCACGTCCCAGGCATTGCTGGCCTTCTGGATCTCGATCAGGACCAGCTTGGAGCTGCCGTCCTCCAGGCGCACGGTCGCGGAGAAGTCCATGCGCAGGACCAGCCATTCGGTTCCGTCCTGATGCTCCACCGGCTGGCGCACTTCGGTGGGCCGGAATGCCAGTTCCAGGACCTCCTTCCCCAGCAGGGCCGAGAGCATGAGCCTGGCCACCTTCTCGTCGTCGAGCAGGTACTTGAACACCACGTCGTAGATGGGGTTGGCGATGCGCACCGGTCAGGGCCCTCCTGGGCGAAGTCTAGCGACCCTGCGCGCTGGGCTGCCACGGAACGGCTCATGGGCGGGGGCTGCCGACCCGGTGGGACTCAAGGCCATCGTCGAGGAGGTCAACGCCCTCAGGGTCATCGTTGATGAAATCAACCGACCCGTGCCCCCCGCAGGCGGATTCGCCAAGATCAACAACGGAAGTTGAAGCAGGGCGCGATGCCAGGGTTAACAAATTATTCAAATTAGTGCTTCAGTTCCGGGAAGGGTGGACCGATAATGCCCATAAGGTAACCGGAGCTGTACCTGGCCGGGACTGCCTGACCCTCCAGGAGCGCCTGGGTCTTCAGTTGGCGCTCCGCCCCCCTTCCCAGGGAGCATCCCATGGCCTTCACGCCTAGCCGGATCTGCATTCTGCTTGCGGCCCTCGCCGCACCTGCGGCCGCGGCCCAGATCACCGAGACCCGGGTGGTGCTGCACGGCAACATCCCCGCGGCCGTGGCCCTGGCCGAGCCGGTGGGCCGGCCCGATCCGGCCGTGCCGATGGAGCGCATGATCCTGTCGCTCAGGATCGCCCCGGAGGCCCAGGCCAGCCTGGACGCCCTGCTGGGCCAGCAGCAGGATCCCAAGTCACCGCTCTACCACCAGTGGCTGACCCCGGAGGCCTTCGGCGCCCGGTTCGGCCCCTCCCGGCCGGACCTGGACGCGGTCGTGGCCTGGCTCCAGGAGAGCGGCTTCGAGGTGGAGGAAGTCGGCGCCGGACGCACCAGCGTCGTCTTCAGCGGCGATGTCCAGCGGGTGGAGCAGGCGTTCCAGACCCTGATCCTCGACTACCGGATGGACGGCCAGAGCTTCCATGCCAACGCCATCGCCCCTTCCCTGCCCGCGGCCCTGGCCAGCGTGGTCCACGGCGTGGTGTCCCTGCACAACATCCCGCGCAAGGCCATGAACCGCGGCTTCGCCCCGGTGCCCGTGGTCCATCCCCTCTACACCACCAGCAGCGCCAGCCACTACCTGGCGCCGGGCGACTTCGCCTCGATCTACAACGTGAATCCGCTCTACACCGCCGGCACCGACGGCACCGGGGTGAGCATCGCCATCGTCGGCCGGACCCACATCGCCCTGTCCGACATCACCAGCTTCCGCAGCCAGTTCGGCCTTCCGGCCAACACCCCGCAGTTCATCGTCAACGGCACCGATCCCGGCGACCTGGGCGCGGGCGAGGACGGCGAAGCGGACCTGGACGTGGAATGGGCCGGAGCCGTGGCCCGGAACGCCAGCATCAAGTTCGTGATCTCCAAGTCCACCGGCAGCACCGACGGCGTGGACCTTTCGGCCCAGTACATCGTCGACAACAACCTCGCCCCGGTCATGAGCACCAGCTTCGGCCAGTGCGAGGCCTACATGGGCAGCTCCGAGAACAACTTCTACGCCAACCTGTGGGCCCAGGCCGCGGCCGAGGGCATCACCGCCTTCGTCGCCGCCGGCGACAGCGGCGCCGCCGGCTGCAACGGCGGCTCGGACAGTTCCGGCTCGGGCCAGGGCGTTTCCGGCCTGGCCTCCACCCCCAGCAACGTCTGCGTGGGCGGCACCGGCTTCAACGACGCCGGAGGCAGCTACTGGGCCACCGCCAACAGCGCCGGCGGCGCCTCGGCCCTGGGCTACATCCCTGAAAAGGTCTGGAACGAGAGCGGCAGCATGGCCGGCGGCTCCGGCCTATGGGCCTCCGGCGGCGGCGCGTCGACCCTCTACGCCAAGCCCGCCTGGCAGGCCGCCCCGGGCGTCCCCAGCGACGGCCACCGGGATGTGCCCGATGTCTCCCTCGCCGCCGGCGGCCATGACGGCTACCTCATCCAGTCCCAGGGTTCGCTGATGTCCGCCGGCGGCACCTCCTGCGCTTCGCCGTCGTTCGCCGGGCTCATGGCCCTGGTGGTCCAGAAGACCGGCCAGCGCCAGGGCAACGCCAACCCGGTGCTCTACAAACTCGGCAGTGCCCAGTACAAGGGCACCGGCCCGGCCGTGTTCCACGACGTCATCACCGGGAGCAACACGGTCCCGGGCACCACCGGCTTCCTCGCCGGCACCGGCTACGACCAGGCCACCGGGCTCGGCAGCGTCGACGCCCAGGCCATGGTGACCAACTGGAGCGGGACCGCGGCCGACAAGGTGACCGCCACCATCGCCGCGCCGGCCGCCAACGAGACCGTGGCCTCGGGCGCCGCCGTGAGCTTCACCGGCAGCGCCAGCGACAGTTCCGCCGCCGCCGCGCTCACCTACAGCTGGAGCTTCGGCGACGGCGCCGGCGCCACCGGCGCCTCGGCCAGCCACACCTTCAGCAACACCGGCACCGCCAGCGCCGCCTGCACCGTGACCCTCACCGTCACCGACAGCACCGGCGCCTCCGCCACCGCCACCCGGGTCATCA
>Ga0316217_10003328_pt1 | contig 18437 bp, 16 predicted proteins | sample 1anoAmetaG_FD_203633 | JGI IMG/M metagenome (GOLD analysis project Ga0316217, IMG submission 203633) | Freshwater microbial communities from Trout Bog Lake, Wisconsin, USA - 1anoA | ecosystem: Environmental > Aquatic > Freshwater > Lake > Hypolimnion/Profundal zone | place: USA: Wisconsin...
TGATAGATTTCACCATAATGGGGTTGACTTCCTGCTTGCCGTTCTCCATTCCCTGCATTGACTGGTAACTTGGGCATCGATTGACTAGATCAATCGGCAGAGTTTGGCTACTTTTATTGGTCGTATTTTGCAGATAGATGGTGTAGGTCAAGTTGAGGTTCCTTTGTTGAACATTATCATCATTGCTCACCAACTCAGGCAGTTAGATGGTATAGCTTGACTTGTTGGGGTTGGAACTATAGATCTTGAAGATTCTGCTATCTTGGAGTTACCATTTAGTAGCCAGCAATGTGGCTTGGGCTGAGATGTTTTGAAAGCGGATTGTATAAGCGTTGGAAGGTTAATCGTTGTAAAGATAGTTTTTGACGCCTAAGTAGTAGTATCCCTCTCTTACACTCAATTTAGCGTAAATACTGTCCTTCGTTTTGTAGTAATCGGCAAGATCAGTGTACCTACCCAGAGAAGAGTCGATAAACGAAGCGGATCCGACAATTGTTTTCTAGTTCCAAGAGTTAGTGACACACGAGGTGAGCTAAATCATAATATTTTCATTATAACCCTCTTCGACTATTTCGTACATATCGTATTATTTGGCACTGACTTGGGTGCTGAGAGAATCTTCGATAAGATGCTCCATTGATGGGTCATTGAGGAGAACGTAGTATTCAACGTTAATAGCGGTGATGTTAGGAGTATAGAAGCAGACAGTGTAGTTTTACTTAGGAATGAAAGCAAAACGGAACCGGTAGACTATTGGAATAGTCTGCAAGATTAATAGATTAGTCTTTATTAGGATGGATTTAGTATTAACTGAGTACATAAGTTTGACACAAGAGTCATTTTGAGTGAGGCAGTCGGCAATAAATTGGGAGTTGTTTTTGCCCATGACAAAATCAAGGACAATATCTTTTCTGCCCAAAACCAAGGGTGTTTCGAAATAGTAGCAATTTTTCTCTTGCCTAGATATGAAGGCATCATAAGTAATGATTCCCTCATAGAGCCGTCTAAAGCTCAAGACATCGCTAAGTTCGAACATAACCTTGATATTGGCAGTCTAGTTGGCCATGTTTTTGATGGTGACATCGTAAGTAGTGAGCTAGTTTGAGGTGGAGTTGATGTAAAGCCAAGGATCTGAGCGGCTGGTGATGATGGTGTGCTTAACTTCGGTTTGGTTGAAATTTTTGTTGACTGTGATCATGGCGTACTGGAGTGTGGTGGTGACAAAGAGTGCGAGTGACCCTGTGCAGTGGATACGGTAGAAAAGAAACTGTTCGCTTGCCAGTGCCTGTCTGTCCTCTTGGTTACGAGTTAAGAGTATTGGTTCATCTTTGCGGATGATCAGCTGTACACCTGAACTGTTCGTAGATATTGTTATGAGATACAGATGGTAGGTATCGTTTTAGGGGATGTTTAGGCTATAACTGTTGGCTGCTGAAAAGTCACTCTTATCCAAACTAGGCTCAACAAAGGGGAGGTTCTAATCGACGATATTGACTGCGATGTAGCTGACCTTTTGGTTAAGACTGTCAGTCTGCACTTAGACCTTAAAACCAAGGGCATTAGCCTACTAGCTGCGGAATAGGACTTTGACCATTTTGTTTTGTGGAACAAATTGGTAAAATTTGTTTTGACTGACACTATCGTAGTTTGAATTCGTTAGAGTCACTCGATATTTGCATTCGTCTTAGGCCAGGACTGTGAAATTGATCCATTCTGCAGTGTAGTTTACTACAATACTGTCGTAGCTAGGTTTTTAGAAGGTGGGGTTGGTTGAGAAGGGGATTGTATATAATTTAGGGTGGCAGTTAGACAGTGGCTACAAATCGATTTTATATCCAACTGAAGAAAAAACTTCATTTTGGGATCTTTTATGCGCAAAGTGGCTCATGCTGAACTCTTGGTTGATTTCCTGGGGCATATTGAGCGGGAAGGAATACTGATAGGTGTTTGAAGAAATGTAGCCAATTCCACTGTTGAAGTATTCTTCATTGTACTCAATGGTGAGATTGGGGTAGAGAGAAAAAGCAACGATACAGTAATTGTTAGGCTAGCGACACTTCTTGGAGACTATCGTTTGTTAGTCAATCATAACTACCTGGACCTTACGTAGAGGGTTACCGTATTGCCACCCCTCATTGCTTTAGATGGTGGGGAACTTGTAATTCTTTGTGTTGAAATCATTTTTCTGAATGTTGATGACGTTGTAATAAACGTCAAGTTGCAGAGCGTCAGAGTAGATCAAAATGGAGTTGAACTATGACCACGACCTGAGGTCATAGACAAATTTTTTTGGGTAGTCTCCAAAGGTTATCGGAGTAGCCATCCATTCGATTTGCCGTATTCCTGAGGACTACAAAAAGAGGATCATCTCTCCTGCATTAGGAAGAGAAGCGTTTATCTTTGTTGAGCATGGATAGGAGTCACATTTAAGAGGCAGGAAAGAGTTATATGCCTTGTTTGAGACGTTTTTGACTTAGAAGATTTGGCCTTTGCCTTAATGTATCACATTACCTGCCCTTTGAAGCTACACAGTGATGATTTAAAAGCAGTCATCGATGCATCCTACGATGAGAGGCTATCTATCGTTGAGCACATATTCTCCGCTATTGACAAACACCCCAAATTTGAAGTTGTTGGGGTTGGTTCCATGCGAAATGTTGAGATATACCACCTTCTCCGTAAAAAAAGAAGGCAGCTATGCGATGCAAGTTTGGTTGAGAGGTAGACTGTAGCCCACTTTGATGCATTTGGGAGAGTTGGTGACATATATTTTAAAAGGGATGATGTGTGAAGCAAAAGAGAGCAGTTAATAAGTGTTGGTTTTGTTGAGAATGAAGTTGTTTTGGACTCCCTCTATCAATTTGGTATACTTGGCTGGGATATCAGCATCAACGTCGATAGAATACTGCAAATAGTACAAAGATTGCTAGTTGCCCTTGACCGACAAGTAAATGAGTTTGTTGCTCTGGTTGATCATATAGTTGATAGCCCCATCCCAGTTGAAGAGGATGTCTGAGGTGTGGTTGGCATCCATGTACTTTTAGAGTGTGGGTTGAGGCACGCTGAGAGAGGAGAGGGCGTAGATATCTCCGTTTAGTTTTTTGATGCTGATGGTCAGCAAGGAGTTGTTTTGGACGATGATTTTGAGCTAGTCTGCGATTTTGGTGAGATTGATCAAATAAAATTGATATTAGTTTTCTTATATTTCCAGCAGATAGAGTTTGTAGGGCTACAAAGTTACGCTATGCTCGTAATTATAAGTGAGCTACACAAAATATTCAATCTTAGCTGTCTAATTCTAACAACCACTGCAGCTGATTTTAAGAGAGTAGCTGCGACTCAGAACTGGCTTGAAGGTTAGATCTCCTTTAGTGCTGTTTTGGCTTTTGAGGGTTGTCTTACATTTAGTTGCTCCTTTTTTGGTCTAGCATTCGAGAAGTTCAAAGAGTAAGGTGCCTGTTTTTGGCACTGTTACTTGTTTGTATCTGACTGTAAGTTATTGTTATTAGCTTATTTCGATGGGGTATGTTCGATTTGCCTCTTCACTCAAAACAATTCCATATTTGCCCTAATTCACTCTCAGAAAAGTCTCATAAGTCCCTTCATAGACACCGATTTGATACCCAAAGTGGTAGACAACATTTACAATATCTATCTCGATATTCTCCACAAGCAGTCCGAACTGTCCAAGGCTGGACATGTGTTCTTTGCAAGATAGCCTCTAATCTGCAGTAATGCATATTTAGTCGTTTTAGCCGTTTATATTCTGGAAAGTGGTGGTCAGGTAGCCATTGCAGTAGTCGACTTTGAAAATTCCGTAGCCTGAGTAGGCATCTAGGTGGATGAAGAGAGGCAACTAGGGGTTCGTAAAGATTGTGTTGCTGGTGTATGTAAGATTTTCTTGGGTGATATAAATCACGGAAGAGTTTATAGCCAAAGTTGGAGCGGAAGGGGTTGAGTTCATAAAAGACAGATTGAACTTGGTGCCCTTTTAGCCTTCAATCAACAAAAAATAGCTCTAAGTATTCTTTATTGGCTCCAACTTCATAATTTTGTTGAAAGCTCCTACCGTGGAGGCAATAAACGACCTATTACAGCAATCCTGAGTGTTAGGAATCTGATCAATCGCAGCCTCCGCTTGGAATTTCCCAACTAAACCCGAATTATTGTAAGATAGCACCATCACAACCTCCTCCCTATTGGCAAACTGATCCCCACTTATTTTGAGCACACCTGATTCGTATGTGCTGAAATCTAGTCGATAACTGTATGAGATGTTGAGATTGTAGATTTCGTCGATGACTGCCCAGAGCTCATATTGCATGTCTGCGTTGGCGAAGATGGAGAAATAGATGCTGACCTATTTGGGTTCTTTGGAGGCTTAGTTGTCGAATCGGACGATGCAGGTGTCGAAGCTGCTGAGATCGCATTCCTGTGTGTAATTGATCTCATCGGGATGTGTGAAGTAGGCTTGGTTGGACCCCGAGTAATGGACACTGAGATATATGCTGGCGGTGGAAGTGGTATTAGTGTCGAGGGTAAGAAGCAGCAGTTTTTTAGTGGTGTTGAAGGTGAGTTGATAATATTTGGAAGTGGCGATGGACTGGTTGGCAGTGTAGCTCTGGGCGAGAGTTATTGTGGTGATGGGTGCGTCTGATTGTTGGAGGGTTGGTCGAAGCAGGGTTATGTAGGCCAGGAGAGGTAGGAGCAGTTGCATTGTGCCAAATATAAGTGTTTTCATTAGAGTGATTGCTAGTAATTATAATCACTGAATGATATTGAAATAAGTACCATTTTACTATCTGTGGTATATGGGTAAAGGATCTTTAGGCTTCAATTGGCCTGTTTCTAGCTCAATCGTTTTGACTGTTTTGGTAATTTTGACTCTTTTGAGGTAAAGTTGCCAAACTTGTCTCAAAATTCAGTTTCTTTGTACAACAAAAAACGAATTACAAAGTAAAGACCACAAGAAAAGTACAATCCAAAGATCCATTTATGTAAAAGCACAAACTTAGCTGGTTGAATCAAAGTAAAATTTCATGCATTGGTAAATGCCAAAATAACACATCGAACTGAAAGGCCATAGCTTCTTCAGCCACAGTTTCGTAGGCTAAAGGAGAATGCGAATAATTATATTATTAATAATGAAAAGCCTTTCGAAAAGTTACCACTAGAGATAGATGTCAAGAACTTCAGCACAGAGTTTACCGAAGGAAGTGTTAAACCACTACAAGATGGTGACAACTCACCTAATAGATGGCATTTACCAAGGGTTTGTGAACAGCTCATATCAGAGGGATGGCTTCGGGGTGGTCCAGAGTTAAAACTACTAAACTTACCTGGGCTACTTCAAGTACAATAAGATTCATGGGTTGGGCATCATCATCTATCCTGATGGCTCTATTATTTACGGAAATTTCAACTTAGGTAAGTTAGAGGGTATAGCTTTGACTGATAATTTAAGAGAAATGCAGATAGGTACATACAAACATGAAGGAATGATTGGGATTGGGTTCTAGTTTCGTTACGAGGAAATGAGCTGGAAAATGTGTAAGTACCATAAATTTGTCCCCATTGAGACCATTACTGAGGAGGCCATTAAAAAGAATGACTAAATACCTCAAATCTTTAGCGTTTAGCCCCTCATTTTGCAACATTATCTGAGGTACAAAACCAAGCAATTCTTTTACAACGAAAACTAGCAAGAGCAAAACCCACTGTTTACCTCAACCCAAGATTTAAACAGTGTTTACTATCACCAAATTTCTAATAACATTCACTTCTATGGAGCTATGATAGAAGATAGGTATGAAGGGATTGGAGTTATGTATGATCCCAAATAAAAGCAGGTTTTGGAGGCTGGAATGTATACAAACGGCAATTTGGATGGATTTGGGTTTAAGAATTAGATAAGCAGTCAGATTCAGTTATTTGGTAGGTATATAAAAGGGAAAAAAGAGGGGCTTTTTATCCAAAAGATGTCAAATAAACCAAAATTCATAGTTTTTTCTCATTAATAAAAAGTCTATTAATAGCAAAGATAGTAAAATCAAAGCACTTACCGTAATTTTCTCCCTAGCTAGAAAAATACCAACGTATTTATAATTACAGGCAAAAAGATTTTCTTTCGATTCGACATGGAATAAGTTTTTCCGAGCTAAAAAGTGTATTCTAAACCAAAGACTACAAAGTTTGGAAACTGCAGCTGATGAATGATACGAACAAAAAGCAAAGAGAACCTAGCGCGGTAAAACACAAATAAGGCAAAGATAAGCTAAAGACTCCTCCAGCGAATCCCCATTCTACAGGTATTAATGCTTTTTAGAAGTCTAGTCTTTTCATAATGAAGTAGAAGATATCAAGCTTTACTTCCAAAAAGAAAGGCTACTCAGGTAGCAAGGAAAAGAAACTTAACTTGAAGATTATAGAGACGGAAGAGTTGCCCAAAAAGAGTGAGAATGGCGGTAAGTTTGAAGATTATGACTAGGATTAGATCGGAGTATAATAAAATCCTTTGGGGGAGCAGCCGAATTAGACTTCTAAGAAGAAGTTCAGTTTCAGAAAAAGGTGATCACATTTTACAGGTTATGTCCTTAGAATAATATTAGTTCCGCAATCATTTGTCAATATCCTCCTACTTTTTCTGCCATCTCCTTGACTCGTTTATTCGTCGCAGAAATCATTTGCGAAAGCACCGATTTCTATTTCTTAAGCTCAGTAATTTGCTCCTGAGTATGTATATTTTAGCCTCTTTGTTCCTAAGCTCCAGCTAAGAACGTTTGCCATAGGGGTTAGATCGACTGTTTGAAGAGAAGCTCTATTTACTCATTTTCATTCTAAATTTGGCTTTTGACTTTATTCAGCTCTCCAAACACCTCGGACACCAATGCATTGTTGTACTAGAGCATATTATGCAGATCTCTGACCAAAAACTATTTCAACAAAAGCTTACTGTCACCAAGGCTACATGGCTAGATGCATTGACTGCAGCAGGATACAGCTTCTCCTTGCCGTCCTTTGCTGTCTATCCTAGTAACCTGCTTCTCTTTATCTCGACTTCTGTAATCATCAATTATAATGACTTCGAATACGATTGCTATTTATTAAATGTAAAGCCAGAATTCAAATAAGTCGATTCAGCAAGAGATAGTCAAAATATACCTGGAGACTGAGACCAAAGGGACCATGGTGTTCCAACTTAAGAAGGCTGCGTTGCTGGCTGAGATGTCGGAGACTCAGAGGAAGAGTGTACAGGATAGTTATCAGATACCTGCAAAGTGCGCCACTGTTGAGGTTATAAATGTTCTTTAGAAGTATCTGGCCAATAAAAGTATTGCCATTTTTAAAGAAAAGATCAATGACATTTAGCTGCTGATTGGGACTTTAAGGTTCACTGATTTTTTAGGTATGAGCCTGTTCCAAGAAGTTTTCATAAGTGAGATCGTATCTCCTTCGATAAATACATCGAATTGCGTTCCTTTTCTCTAGTAGACTCATAAAAAACTCAAAAATCAAGAAAACGGCTCTCAATGCTGGTATTCTTTGCTAAATGCATGCATTACATTCCTAGCCCTCCATTTAAGTGAAGTTTATTTGAAGTCAGAGTAAAAAATCAAAGGTTTGCATTAAAAGATACTCAATGAAATTTTGGACCGTGCAATAAGAAATGGAAACAATGACGAATAAAAGATCTTTTAGTTGATAATGAAGTCTCGGAAGACAGATTCAGTTCATAGTTTGTGCTAGATTCTGCGCAAAGCCATTCTAAGTAAAAAGATAAACCCTAAAATCCATGCGAAATTGAGTTGGAAGCTGCAAGATGTGGCTAATATCACTGAAAAGAAAACAAAAAATTTCAAATTTCTTGATTACGAATGGATGCTGGAGGCAACTCGTAACAAAAGTAATGATCTGCAGATCTGCCTTACCTACTGCGGAATTGAGAATAACGTATAAATTGGTGCTTTTTACGTGAAGTTGATTTGGTGGAGCGAAGGCAAATCTGAATAGAAAAGATAAGAAGATATTCGCATAAGCTATCTTCTGATGAACAAAAAGTATGAGCTTCAAGTTCTTACTTTGAACGAGCAGATGCAAAAGGAGTTGGGGAAGATCAAAATTGAGCTGAGTATCTTTTGTTGTATGGACCAGATTTATACCTTTACTCTGAACTATATAACCAAAAACCATCAGCGCCTCAAGTAATTGCAGATTAAAGTAGTCTCTAAGAGCGGCAGCTGACTGTCTAATAACTCTAAATCATCGCCCGCTTATTCAAGGAGAAAAGATAGTACAATTCTTCTATAAGGTACTTGAAATACCTCACTAACATGACAAACGCTATCCCTTTAGATCTTATCTCAACATTTCCATTGTCGGAACTAAGTGCATATGAGCTGGACTTCATACAAAAGATAAACGCCCAAAAGGGTATGAATCACTCATAGGTTTCATCACAGTCTCGTTTGTCATCACAACTTTCTTAGGTTTCTAGCAATTCTCGAAGACTATAAGAGCGTCCAGAATCAAAAGGAAGGCTACGTAAAATCTTTGCAGCCTCCCCAAGCAGGTCCAATAATGGAAGTTCAGATGTGATAAAAATAGAGGACATTAATAGAATAACCAACCTTCAGACCTACTTCTATGACAAAAACCATCCACTTTACCACCAAATATGATTAGTTAGTTTATTTTTAGAATAAGTTTCTTATAATATACTTAATCAGCCATATTCAAAACCAGCTCCGGCTTTGATTGCATAGAGTAACTTCTCTTTCAACATGTCTCTTGTAGGGTATATGGGCAGATCTAGCACATTGCTGCAAGTATGAGAAGTGGGCAAATTAAGACCTGTCTCAATGATATGTAAGCAGAAAGGGGGCGCCAAATCTTTGAATCCTAAGAAACTGGGTCTTTAACAAGAGGTGACAAATTTCAGCAACAAGGATTTCTAATCCTCGGTAAATTAGCTGACGATCTACCAAAATGCGTCAATATAATTATTCTACCTCTTGCCGATATAAACCGCGTGGTTTTTCCAATCTGTGACATCAATGATCCCTGAACCTGAGATCAGATAGTTAAGTTCTGCATAGTTGAACATCTCCAGCCATTTTTCTTTGATCATTTGCCTCAAACCTTTGCGAATGTACCTGGTTTGCTTCTAGAATGAATGGTTCACCTTGTAGTTGATGAGAAGGTTGAGATACTGCAGTTTGTTTTCACTAGGTTACAGAAAGTGTACTTTGTTACTTTCAAGGCATTTCCTTGAGGCAATAGGTTGATATACTTTTTGTTTATGTGGTCCTGGTACAAGAAAGTTAGCTAAAGTTCTTATACTCCTTCTTACATTTCCATAATGTAAGCTACACTTTTATAAAGTTCCGGATCAATGGTGAGAAGATCATCGAATGTGTTCCTCTTGTTAACAAGCAGATTCAGGAAAGGACCTGCGAATTTAATCCCCAGCATTATGTTCTAGTAGAGAGATTTGCCAAGCAGTTGACCTACGAATTCGTACATTTTAGCTATCTTTTGCTCTTATCTAATGCCTTCATATTCAGGGTTGGGCATCAGTTCTTTCTTATTGTTCTAAATAAACAATCCGAATTTAGGGTCAAAGGCTTCTCTATATAAAACTAAATCTACTTAAATACTCTGGTTAGCAACTCTTTGGTCAGTCCTCCACCATCAATGCCTTGCTATTCAAAGCCAAGCTAGTTAATAAAGACCACTCGCATTCTACTCTTTAGTGATCTTTTGTAGAGTACGTTATAAGCGTCTTCGAATTAATGGAAGCGACGTACTTTTACTTGGATATTTTAGTAGTGATAAGCGCTATGCCTATCTTCTCTCACCATCTTTTTAAACATTTCGAAGCGGGTATCTATTGGTAACAGAAAAGGTGATCTTTAGAGGATTTTCATCATCTCGCTGTAAAACTTTGTATTCGAAACCATTTTGTTGTTAACTAAATCATCACACATTTACCTATCAAAATAGTTAGAGAGTTGTCCTCAAAGATAGAAGTATGCAGCAAGTTGGTCCTAAACAACTTATTGTAAAGGTTGCTCATTAGCAGCTAAGAGTGGCTCAAAATTTCCTGCATAATCTAAGATTAGCCACTGAGTGAGCACATATCTTTCATGAACTTAATCACAAACGTTTTAATCGATCTGCTTAACTTTTCCTTTTAGAAGCGGAATTGGTTGACGAACTGTATGTCATTAATGCTCTCAAGGTGTTTCTCTAGTATAATCACGGTGAAGAGGAGTTCATATTGCTTTAGTTAGAATTACTATCTGTTCAGCAGTCCTTTGGATTATAGTCTTTCTATTAGCAGAAAGAATTCATCGTTTTGGAGCTTTATTGTACAGAACGATTGGCTGAGCTTTGTAATCTCTATGACTATATTGAGTATGTACTCAATGGAAAAAAGAGTGAACTTAGAGAACTTGGCCAAAAAATGAGGCAAAAGTTGAGTCAAAGGAAGCAAGAGTTCCTGATACTCCCTCCACTCCTCTTTTTATTCTAGGAGTTCATTAACTTCCTCTCTGAACTACACAGAGTTGATCAAACTTGGATCAATTTTATAGGTATTCATTATCAGTTCCATATACTTATTCCTGAGTTTTTGCAAAACGATTGACAATAAGTATAGCAGATGATCTTCATTTTTTCCTTCAAAGATCCTAGCGAATAAGAACTAGCTAGCTTTTTAGAAGTTTTCCTTGAGCTCATGCAAACTGTACTGTTCTTGCTATTCGCTTTTCCTATTTTTGCTTGACTTATAGTAGGCTTCTATCATCTAGTTTGTCAGATTGTCGTCTTTGGTACGCTATATAAGGTTTATGAGTCGAGTTACCTTGTCTCCAACTAGCACTTCGAAAGCTGACTTGAAGTCTTGTATCTTTATCATAGATGGAAGCAAATTTATGGAACAGATCACATCAAAATAATCCTCAATTATGAAAATAAAATGCTTCTTTTTCAATTCTTGACTGATTTCTCTTTAGAAAGCTATGGTACGCAACACTTTTTCAATATTTAGGGTTAAGGGTTTTTTTTATATTAGCGCTTAAATGGTGAGAAGAGTAATCCTTCGCTTCAGCAACTAAGGTAGTTATTAGCTGTGGTTCCAGAGATGCTGGATGTACTAAGCATTGGTGAGCATTTGTGAAGTTTTTCTGATGAGTAGTGGAAAATGATTGCCTCCGAATCGCATAGCCATGAGGAAAGATCTAACATTTTTCTGAATTTTGAGGATGTTGAGATTCTTCTTGGTTTAATCTTCTCTTTTGGCTTTGCTAGATTTGGTCTTTTCCAAAAATTTGGCTCTCTTGTCTACTTAAAATATCCTAAACTAACTCATATTATCAGAAAAGAAAGATTATATTATTTATCAAGTAAGCTCTAGCTATAAATAAGCCTATACTTTAACAAATGCATCAAGAATGACAGCACTGCCCTTTTTGGCAATAACAAATTACTGAATGCCAAGACCTATTAGTAAATGCCAAGATGTGTAGGATTGTGTAATTACGGTAATCGTATCATTTGGTGATTTTGTTCACGAAAGCAGTGGCCATATTGAGGGATTCCTCACGCCTGTCCATGGGTACCAAGTGGCCAGCGTTAAACACTATTCTCAGTTATAATAATCCAGCCTCTTTGTAGGCTCCAGCTACCTTTCCGTTCACCACCCAGCTGCTGAACAGTTTGTTCCTGAACTACTGAGCGGAAGAGTGGTACAATCTATCAACCCATTTCATCGTTCCAGGAGTCTCGACAATCAGATCATTCTGGCCGTTGTAAATGAGCACGGGCAGCTTTTTGTTCAACAGGTATTCCACTCGATTCACCTCAGGCTTCATGAAGTCAGTCCACATATTGTCGTAAACTTATTCAGAGTACTGTTCATAAATGACTTCAGGGTTGAATTTATAAATATCTGTGCCGATACTGGTGTTTCTAAAGTAAGGCTGCAGTAGCTCTGAATAACATAAGGTCTACCTTCGTAGTCTCCGTCTTGAGTGATATCATAGACATTGACAGCCGATCGGTCAATCACATACTCAAGTGCATTGTCAAAATCATCGTGAAGTTAGTCCCATTGGCCAAGCAGATTATGTCTGGAGGCATTCAGCAATATCTTTTATAGCTTCATCCTTTCTTGCATGTCGACCAGTCCCAGATGGTATGAGAATGTTCCTACTTCAGAGAGGATTTCATATGGATGGGTGAATCCGTCTCCAATTGCGATTCCCTTCAGACCAGTGAGAAAACCTCCTGCCTATTTTGTTTCAATGATTTTTTTGGCAATTGCGGGGACGTACTTTCCACCGTAGCTTTAGCCGAAAAGGACTAGAGGGCTTGACGGAGGAATTCCGAAGTATAGAGTGCTGAAACAGCCTTTGCCGTTGTAAAGCTCAAAAAGAGCCCGGTAGAAATCTTCAGCTACTTCTGAGTAAAAGCATGATTACAGTCCAAATTCTTGGCAAAGGGGTTTCCGCTGCTAACGTCAGCATAGCTCAGCCCAGTTCCAACAGGCTGATCAATAAAGAGCAAGTTGTAGTTGTTGGCCCAGGTATAGTTGTTTTAGAGCACTTTGACTTCAAAGTTTTGTCGGAGCAGCAGCAAAGGACCAATTTCTAGGAGATTTCCGGTTTGGGAAGATGATCCTGGACCTCCGTTCAACCAAAGGATAGTGGGATAGTTTTTCAGCAGAGAAGCTTGCTTAATATCTTTCCTGCCGTAGAAGGTGTAGGCTAAGGCCGAGCTGCCTTTGGTCCCCACTGAGAGGTAGCCACTGCCGACGATTCCGCTATAGTTGTACTGTCCACTTAAATCAAGGATGTTGCAAGAAGTTGAAATATTGGGTGCAGTAATAGCTTTAGGAAGTTTATTAATAGCTGAGCGTTTGCGCGCCATGTTGGTTGTATAGAGCGAACTAACTGAGAAGACGAGTAAGACTACAACTAATAACACAGAAGAGCGTAGGTTTCCTTCCTTCATCTTTAGATAGATTAATGATGAGATATATATAATGGATTGAAAGGAATTCCAAAGCATTTTATAATTTCATATTAATGAGTAGCAATAAATTAAAAACTCTCAAGACTGAGGGAAAGAAAAACAAAAGTAGGAAGAAGGTTAATTTCTCTGCCTCAGTGGGGAGGCTGAACACGATTGCGACATAAAAGATGGCAAAAGGGTACAAATACGATACATCTCTGTTTCACAAAACTATTTTTCATCTCAAGCCTCTTGCCGAAAATCCTTAGCATTATGCCCCAGATATCTCCTTGAATTATTTAGCATTAGACAAGCTAAGATACGCTCAGATTTCACATTCGAAAGCAATCCTTCCCCATCCAATCACCTTAAACTCCAGCACTAATCATGGTCCAAAAAGATAAAAGATGCTTCTATAAGGAACAATCAGCCATATAACAGCTAAAAAGTGGTTGATCTACAACATGTAGTAAAATTTGGTGATCAAAGGATACAAGTATAGACTGTGCCAAGATGTGGCAAGTTTGTCGAAAATGCTCACCTTCTACACAGTTTATGACATTATCCAAGAAAATTTTATTGTGGCTGGTACCTTTTAGATACTGATTCTTCCCATGGACAATAAAGTTGGAGGATCTATGGTTAGAATCAATTACGATGAGGACTGTTTGGTCACTCTCCAGGATGCATTGTATGCATTGTTAATGGTTTCAGCTAACAACGTAGCAGTGGCTATTGCCAACAATTTAGGCAGTTATCTCAACAAAAAAATTCAGAAAAAGTACTTTAGCTGTTTCGATCTGCATCATTAAAGCAGAGATACGAACATAAAGTGCTTTATGAATCGAATGAGGCAGCTAGCTCAAAACATGGGGCTAAAAGACAGTTCATTTGCCAATCCGCATGGAGCAGGCGGAAATACGAGCTCTGCATTGGATATGGCTAAATTGGCATCAGAGTGCTTCAAGATACCACTTTTTTCAAAAATATCGAATACGAAAAGATTTGTGATTAAAACAAAGGAGATTGATGATAATGGGGAGATTTTGATGAAAACTTGTTTGCTGGATAACTCCAATAAGTTGATTGGCAGAGGTGGCTGTGTCGGAGGAAAGACAGGAAGCAACATTTAAGGAGGGTAGAGTTTTTTGGGGGCATTTGTAGGCAGCATAGCAATAATTGTGTTAGGATGTGCAGGAAAGTAAGAAAAGTTTCATGATTGCCTCAGATTAGCAGAATGGTGTAACAACAAACTCCAACTATCGCAAGATTTCGTAAAATGATCATTTTCATTTTTAATTAAAAGTCATACTATATCAAAATTTGACGGTTTTGCGGTTAATGTCTGAAATTATTATTATCTTTGATTTGCTTATTTTTTGGGAACAGAAGGTAAACAGTTTGTATTAGTATTTAGATTATTATAAAAGAAATCAACAAATGAAAGAAATGCAAAAAATAGCAGCCAATCTCAAACACAAGCATCGCAACTTACGAATCAGATTTAGCCTTTAAGAGTAATTTAAAGAGGTCAGTTAGCATCTAAAAGTTAATAGTTCAGGAGAGGAAGTTCAACTATTCAATAGCCTGTTTGGAGAGAACTGCGGCAATGTCCGTCAAAAGTTGAAAGTTATCAAACGTGTTCTATAGAGCAAATAGTAGAAAGATTTCAACCAAAAAAGTACATCAAACGTCATTTAGAACTAATCGCCCATAACTTTCTTGATCTCCATCTCAAAGAATATCTCTTTGGAAATACCTAATCCAAGCCTTCATTAATGAATATCCTTAAAATCTTTCATTCAGTGATACCTATTGACTGTGTTAAAATACACGAGGCGATTGAATCAATTCCTGTGTAAGAGTATGGGGAAGCAAGGAATATCTTTTAACTTTTAGATCATTTTTCCAAAAACTAATCGGCTTAGGCAAGCGCTCTGATGAGAGAAAAATTCAGCATCGCCTAAAAAATCCTTTTTAGTTAGTTTTAGAATTGTTACAAGATTGTTTTTGGATAGGGATTTAAGCTGAAATGGATGGAGCATTTCGTAGATGTTATGAGATGTCTAAATGTTTTCTTCAAATTACACAAAAATTTTGTGCAATCCTAAACAAGGAATCATATCCTAAAGTTGTGTCTTTAGCTGATCACTCAATACAAGGTCCTAACTAAAGAAGTTTTGAGTCAACTCTACATCTTGATTATCTTTATCAATCCTGAGCAGCAACCTCCTCCTCAATAGCAAGGTTCTTGCCTGATCCATTACTTCCACGCTCAAAACGTGGTTTCAGGCCGCAACATCATGCCAAATCTCATGCAATTACTCCCCAAAATCAAATAAACAGAGTATAAATGCCAACTAGTGCCCATTCTTCTCAAAGCCTTTCAATAGCACTACAACAACTATCCCGACAAAGCTAATGCCTTTGATCAAGTGGTAACTTTGTTCGACGTCGGCCGATCAGTCTACAGCTATCTCTAAGAAATAGTCTCGATTATTATGAAAGACCCTGATGCAGTTTGGAACTTATAGGGAACTTATCTCAAAAAGTTTTTTATTGCAACAGTGGCTCTTAAACACAATATTCCAACATAAGTCCTCTTCAAACAATGGCCAACTATAATAGTTGACGTGATAACTCAAGCAGGTTCAATGACCATAGCATACGCAACGGACTGCGCAAAATATCTGTTCCAGAGATTATTCGAGTAATCGAACAAGTAGTACAAAAAGTGGTCTTGCATTTGGATGGGGTAGTATCAAAAGGCATTGCTGTCTTAGGATCGCGGACATGTGCGAGGCATCATTGAGTTCATTAACCCCATATTGCTTTAAGTTAACTCTGAACCCATTCTGCTCAAAGAGATCATGCATTTATCTCAGCAACAGAATTCAGTAGCCATGCAAATGGGGGTGATTGCGCTGTTAAAGTGCTACAAAGATCTGGGTAAGATTAGCGTTGATAATGTGAACAAATCTTTTATTCACGCTGATGATGCAAAGATAGAGTTTAAGAGGGATTAAATCAAGACTTTGATGCTGAGTTCTGATTCTGCAATGGCTTTGAAGGCTTTAGAGTTTGTTACTGTTCATCCGAAGGGTTCTCAGCCTATGTAGCCTTTGTAATTGTAGTTGGCTCTCTAGTTTTACAGAAATTGCCTCAAAACATCGTATCCGGAATATCGCAAAAGCTATCTGACTGCAACAAAAAAGATGTTTGAAAGGTTAAGAACGACTTACGATACATAGCTAACTAAAACCCCTGATGAGCTCAAAAAGAACAAAAGATTCAAACCTAAAAGTTACCTCCTATAATTCAAAGTAATTTTAATGTTATTCAGACCTTTCTATCTCAATTGATAGACCTCTGCTACTAGAATGTCTTTCCAGATGTCATTTTCGAACTTGCCAACCCTGCGCTCTAGATTTTGTTATTGATTGGCCAGTTTTTCAGTAGAAAACAGTTTTAAATAAAAAAAGGACAAATATTGGAAGCTACGCCTGTATTGGCCTAAACCAATTACTTCAAAACAAGGAATTTCGATAATTTACTGTGCTGCCTACAATCTTCCTATTAAAGTGTGCGAGAACTAGCCCATCAAATACTCTAACTCTTTTACGATCTTAACGACTATTAAAAACTGAAGTCTCTTTGGAAGGAATCTTTAATAAATGCCAACAAGCTGACAATAAAATCCTATTAATACGCATGCAGAATATTGGCTCTGATCAGCCAAGTCTATCCTCAGGTGATTGATCTTCCCAACCGCTACGAAATGCGTTAGCTTAACATTTGTCATCTGTTTCTAACCATAATCAGGCAACGTTACTAAATCTTCAAGGTGCAGTTTGCCACTCAGTAGTAGAATTACTACCAAAATTTAATACATGGTATGCTTACTGTCTTCTCATACACTCTTGATCATCTTTCTACAAAAATAAGGTCGAATCCTGAGGTTTTTGCCCCACACTTTGCCTCTCTCAAAATGTTTTTGACTGAGTTTTTTTAGCTCATTAATCAAATAGTCATTTTTTCTGTGTAGGTCTGCTCTTCGAATATTTCTACAGTTGTTTTGGACTCACTTCCGCAGAGCCAAACTGACAAAAAGTACAAAGTCGACTGCCGAGGCCATTTCTTATAAGAAACGAGCAAAGGAGTGAGCGGACTAATTCAATCAACAGCCCTTTTGACAAGCATGTAAAACTAGTAATAAGGCATTGAAAACACTTTGGTCGTATCCTTCTATCTGCTAACTAGATAAGCAGGCCTCGTTTTCCAAAGCATAAGCAATATAACGGCAACTGCCCACAGCCAATAATATTTGCCTGTTTAGTCATTAGTACAACTGGTAAACTCCTATTTCTACGCTCTAATCAATCTGAAGCATATGGGCTCAGTTGACAGGATAGCTGGAGGTCTAGGCAAGATGGCGAGGCTCATTTTCGATAATGAGGATAGGAAACTTTCGGAACTGCCTGACAAATTGTTGGAGAAGCTGATTTCTAATTTGAGGGATGGCAATTTTACGAACATTCTTAGAAGGTCTGCCGGCGTTCCTTATGCTTTTACATGTTTGCTTAAGAGTGAAGCCTTAAAACGAAAGCAGATGATTTAAAAGACGGTTACTGCTTTGCTTTAGCTGAGTTCAAGCGAATAGTCCAAAAATATCGAACTTAGGATACATTCACTCAACATCTTGAAGTAAATTTAGTGCTAAATAGAAAAATATTCCAGGACGGAGATCTGAAAGGAGACCTCTAATGCTATGTTTCTAAAGCTTTCATTTATTCCATCGTTGGGTTTACGAGTGAAGAGTGGGGAGTCAGAAATTCTTCACTTATGCTTTTCACGGTCTTGGCCAATCGGTCAGTTGGAATCAAGCCTACTTACAATTTACTTTAGTTCTTCCATAGGTGCCCTGGGTTATTGGATTTCTTCTCAGAGCAGCTTCATAACTTAAGGCTGAATACTATGTATCCTCCGCTCTACCCCATTGTTTTGCTGCTTTCTCGGCTTTTGCCTTTTGACTTAAGCTAAAGAGTCAAACTTCCGAATAAAGGGGAGTTAAATCTTAAGCAAATCAGAAAAGATCGTCTTTTATAGCTTTTGCCACTCATCTAAAAAGCTGGGCTTAATAGTAACCATATGGGCCGTGTTATGGCAGCGAAAGCGATTTTACCATTTATGGACATCTAAGGTATCATCCCTTACTGTCTGAGTGTCCTGAAAGATTTAAAAACAATTAGCTAAAACAACGTTCTCCACTACAAAATAACAGTCACATATAACCTATTTCTATCCCTGTATGAAATCAAGCAAAACTAAAAGTACTAACCAAAAGTTAACGCATAAGTAGCAGGTCAAATCTTGAAGACTATCAAAGAATTAGGAGAGCTAGTTTGCAGAAAGCAATCTGCAGT
>Ga0316217_10003330_pt1 | contig 18432 bp, 20 predicted proteins | sample 1anoAmetaG_FD_203633 | JGI IMG/M metagenome (GOLD analysis project Ga0316217, IMG submission 203633) | Freshwater microbial communities from Trout Bog Lake, Wisconsin, USA - 1anoA | ecosystem: Environmental > Aquatic > Freshwater > Lake > Hypolimnion/Profundal zone | place: USA: Wisconsin...
CCGCCGGTAAAATCCGGCGGTGGATTGTTTGTTTTGAGCAGCCGGCGGAATTTGCCATATCCGCTAAACGCGCTGCGCACGGATTTTTCCAATTGCTGAAATGCGCCAGCGGCTTCGGCCAGCCGTTGCTGAAAATTCTCATGGGCCGCCGCAGCTTGAGCCAGTTCTTCATCGCGCCGCCGCTCGGCGGTTATCAAATCTTGCTGCGCCTGTCGTTTGCAGTCAGTGTCCTGCGCGCTGACTTCGGCCAGCATCCGGTCGCGGACACGGTTGTAGGCGCGGTTGATTCGGGCTTGCCGGCGCTCAAACCAGGATTGCAACCGGTCTTTGGCTTCGGCAAAACCATCCACCTCGGCGGCCTGACGAACGGAGGCGTCAGCAGTCTGCTCCTGCTCCTGCGTGTCGAAGGCATCACGTTCCTTCGCCGACTGGACGCGGAACGTGGTGTTCAACTGTTCCTCGCGCGCGGAAAAATCCCGCGCCAGATTTTTCAGCGTGTCCAATTGCGCCAGCAAATCCTTGCACCCGGTGAAATTATTCACATTCGTTCCTGATTTTGTTCAAAAGCTCGTCCAGTTTTTCCAGGGCGGCGGTCGCCTGGTTCACCTGCGGAAACAGCTCCCGCATGAAACGGCGGTCAAACTCCGCGCCCTTGGCGTCGCGCCAGTATTCTTGCGTGTCCGCCCAGCGAAGCAAGATGTCCTTCGTCAGCCCCGTCAGCCGGCTCTTGTTTGCCTTCAGGCTCATGGTGTCGTCTTGGTGTCGTCTGTGGGTGCGGCGACGGCGTTCGGTGCCGCTGGTGGTGTCACCTTCTTGTAGGCTTCCAATGCCTGAATAGCCTGGTTTAAATAGGCGACGGCCTTCGTCATGTCGGTCGCCAGAAATCCCCGCAATTGATCCACCGGTTTTAATAGCGGCCCGGCCAGATTTTCCAGTTCGCGATCCCATTTTTTCAACCGCCCCAACTTTTGCTCGGTTTCTTGGATGGCGCGCTGGTTTTTTTGCACCGCCATGGTCTGGAGAATCGTGGACTCCTGCAACGTCGAAAGCCGGGCGTTGAACAGTTCCGCCTGCGCTTCCTCCAACCGGCGCTGCCGCTGGCGGGCCTGGCTTTCGAGAACTTGGCGCTGCTCGTTTTGCAACCAGAACTTCGTGCGCATCATTTCGCTCGCCACCTCGTCAATGACCGGACGCATCTGGCCCAAATAGATAATCAAGTCCGCCCGGAACGCTTCGAGCGCCTCCACCGAAGTGATCTGGGCTTGTCCGGCCATAGTTATCGCTGGTTCAGATATTCCTCGATGCGCTGGGCTTTCCGCAACAGGTAGGGTGTGTGGGTCTTGGACATTTCGGTGAATTTTTTCAGCGCCTTGAGCGCCTGCCGGAATTCCTCGGCGAATTTTTCGTGCTCCTGGTCCTGCCAGGTGTCGCCCAGCGCCGTGAACCGCGCATGGAGCAGCGTCATCCGGTTTTCGATTTCCGTGTTGAAGCGGTGCAGTTCCTCGGCGAACCGCCGCACCTTTTCCGGATCCATGATTGCCTGGGCCATAAAATGAAATGTTGTGCTTGCGGTAAATTGGCATATCAGGCCGTCCGACGCCACTGAAACCACAAAACGCTAGGCGGCAAAAATCCGGCGGTTGGTCCGCACGACTTTCATGATGTTTGCCGTCCGCGGTTCGGTGCAGACATTACGCCGGCCGGCGCGAGGATGCGGTCCAAAATCACAATTTTCTGCCAGATTTTACGGGCGAGACCGTTGGTGAGGTTTTCAATTTCATTCACCGCCACCAGCGTGACTGGGTCATCAAATTTTTGCACGTAGAGTGCAGCGATTTTGCTGATGAGCGCCAGCAGGTCACTGCAATGATCCAGATAACGAATCAGTTCGGCCGGGTTTTGCGGACGTTTGGCGCTTTCCGGGGCAGCGGACGGCGTTTCCGAGATGCGCTCCGGGTCTTTCGTGAGCTGGTGCATGTCAATAACGTGCGCCAGCGAACGCAGTTCCCGGATGGCCGCGAGCGCGCGCCGTCGCTTTAACCGCGTCTCCAGCGTGACGAAAAAGAACGCTGCGATGCCGATGAACACGACTTCGTTGATGGCGGCGTCCAGCCCCTGCAAAAATTCAGCGATGCCACCGACCGCCATCTGCACCTTAAGATGCACCGCCACACTGATGATAATGATAAAAATGGAAACGATGCCCAAGCCGGCCAAAGTGCGCAGCGGCAGATGCGGTTTGGCCAGCCACGCTGAAAGTCCTGCCGCCTGCTCGCTGACGGCGAGAATCTCCCCGGCAACTTTGCTCAAACCGGAGTTCACAAACCGCTCCGCGATGCGTTCCTGCGTCGCGCGACAGGTCTGAACTATCTGGTCGGCTTCGAGGGTGCGATACATGATTTAAGCCTCAAACCAGTTTTTTCAGCCGCGCATCCTCGGCAAGCTTCTTGACCAGCTCTTTGATTTTTTGCGCCTGCGACTTGTGCGCCAGTAGCACCGCGTCGTCCGTTTGCACCAGAATGGAATCACGCAAGCCGACCACGGCGATGGGCGTGCGGTTTTTGGTGCGCGCGTCGTAGATGATGTTCCGCGCCGCATCCACATGGATGAAATCCGCCACGGCGCAGTTGCCCTCCGCGTCGGCCTTGAGATGCCGCGCCAGCGCGTTCCACGCGCCAAGATCGTCCCACTCAAACGCACCGTCGGCCACGATGACGTTCTGCGCCTTTTCCATGAGCGCGTAATCAATCGAGATTTTTTTGATGTCCGGATATTCCTTCGCCAGGACTTTTGCGAGCTTCGCTGGATTGTTCGCGACCTTAAACCAGCGCTGGCAGGCGGCGAACATTTCCGGCTGGTGCTTCTCCAGCCCGTTCGTGACGGTGATGAAACTCCAGACGAACATCCCGGCGTTCCAGCGATACTGTCCGCTGTTGACGTAATCCAGCGCGGTCTCGAAGTTCGGCTTCTCGACAAATTTTTCAGCCTTGAAAAAAACGGTCTTGGTTTTTTTTGCGCCCGGCGGCGTCGGCAATTCGTGACCGGTGTGGATGTAACCGTAACCGGTCGCCGGCTCGGTCGGCTTGATGCCGATGGTCACAATCGCCTGTCCCTGTGCGGCAATGTCAAAGGCGTCGCCCAAAACCTGCTGGAATTTTTTTGCGTCGGGAATGACATGGTCCGCCGGCAATACCGCCATCACGCCGGTGGTCGAGCGTGCGCCCACGAGCGCCGCGCCGAGCGTCACGGCGGCGCAGGTGTCGCGGCCGACCGGTTCAGCGACGACATTGTCCTTCGGCAGTTTCGGCAGTTGCTTCCGCACTTCGGCGACCTGCGCAGTATTGGTGATGATGAAAATATTTTTCACCGGCACCAGCGGCAGCACGCGCTCGACGGCTTCCTGCAAAAACGATTTCTTGCCAAGGATGGCGAGCAGTTGTTTGGGCATCTTCTCACGGCTCAACGGCCAGAACCGTTCGCCGCGGCCGCCAGCCATAATGATGACGTAACGATCTTGGATGTCAGTCTTGGTTTTCATAATTTATATTTGCCACAGATTTTCACAGATGAAACACAGATTGGGGAATGAGAAAAAAACGAATCACCCTATTTTTTTGTGTTTCATCTGTGTCCATCCGTGTTCAAGTTGTTAAAGCCCGCATAAATAAAGGGTTTCTTGAGACGATGGACGGCCACTGTCAGCGGAACTGTCAGTATGGCGACGAGTTGAACCACAATTCGCCACTATCCTATCAGAACTCCGCTGAAACTCGCCCACTACACCTTAACGTGTTGCGACAAATCTGGTGCATGATTCAGACCCATGCACATGAATGCTAAATACACCCTGTTTCGGCGCAACGGAATCTATTATTCCCAAGATTCGGCGACCGGCCAGCAAAAAAGTCTGCGCACCCGCGACGAAGCCGAGGCGTTGAAGCTGATCAACGCCCGCAACGAGGCGCACCGCCAGCCGGTGCTGAACCTGCATCTGGCCCGCGCCTATTTGACGGCCAGCGACCCCGCGTTCGTGGAACGCACCTGGCAGACCGTCATGGAGCAGATGCAGAGCCGGGGCAAGGAGAGCAGCCGCGAGCGTTACGCCAGCGTGTTCAAGTCGCCCTCCTATGACGGACTGCGGCACAAGAAACTTCTGGAAACGACCGCCGATGATTTCTTTGCCGTGTTCAAACAAAACAAAGTGGCCATTAACGAGTTTTTGAAACGGCTGCACAATTTCGCCGTGCATCTGGGCTGGATTGCGATTCCGATTGTCGCCCCGTATCTCTGGCCGAAATACGAACCCAAAGACCGGCGCGGCATCACGCAGGACGAACACCAAAGCCTCTTGGCGAAGGAAAAGAAAGCCGAGTGGAAATTGTATCTGGAACTGCTTTGGGAAACGGGCGCAGCGCAGGGTGACGCCGCCGCAATGACTGCCGAGGACATTGACTGGCAGAGCCGGACGATTACTTACTTTCGGAAGAAAACCGGCTCACAGGCGCAGTTTACGATCAGCACGGCACTGGAAAAGGTGTTGCACCAGTTGCCGACCACCGGCGCATTGTTCCCAAAACTTTCGCCCTTTAAGGCCAACGAGCGGGCCAACCGGTTTCGCCGCCGTTGCCAGCGGGCGGGCGTGACGGGCGTGTCATTGCATTGTTACCGCTACGCATGGGCCGAACGGGCGAAGATGGTCGGAATGCCGGAGCGGTTCGCGCAGGCCGCGCTGGGGCATAACAGCAAGGCGATTCATCGCGCCTACGCCAAGAAGGCGGTCATCATCGCGCCGTCGCTTGAGGATTACGAACGGAAAGCAGCGACATTGCAGCCAGCGGTCGTGGCTTGAAAATAAAATGGCGGTTGAGTCTCGCCCACTCAACCGCTTTTTGTCTTTATTGGGGACTGCCGCCGTCCCCAAACCCCGCGCCAGAGACATTGTCTCTGGACTCCTCATCCGCTCGCGCTGGCCTTAACGCTTCGCGCCCTTTTCGTTCGGCGAAAAGGATGCAGTTTCGTTACATTGACGGCACGCGCGATGTTTTCTAATCTTCGCGCATGGCAAAAACCGCTGCGGCTAAATCTTCTCTGGCTGCGAACATGAGTCCGCGGCAGTCCACCGTGCGTCCCAGCTCCCTCCTCGACACCCGCGTCATTTACTGCGGCGACAATCTGGAACAGCTCGCCCTGACCGTGCAGGAAATCCTCGACGAGCACATCGCGAAGAAGCTGGCGTAATTGTATGGGCGAAATTTCAAGCCAGCAAATCAACAAGCCGCATCCAAGGGAACTTTTCGTGGCCGGTTTGACCCCTTTTGAACTATTCAAACTTCATGTTGAGCAGTTGCGAGACATTGTCCAACAAAACGATGACCTTGAAGTTGACGGCAGTTTTCTTTCAAACGCAGCGGTGGAAGTTTGTTTAATTGGCTTGGTTTCTTTCTTTGAAGCATTTTGCAAACATCATTTTGCCGCAGTCATAAACATCTGTCCTTCGCTGCTGGACCAGTTTTCAGAAAAACGCGCCCAAGCTTCCGTGAAACTGAAAGATATTTCGCTGCTGCTGAAAAATCTGGAAGACCAAATAGGGTTTGTTGTCGCCGAACAATTTGACTTTGGCTCAGCCAAGGCAATCAATGGGATCTTTTCAGACCTAATAGGCATATCACCTTTTTCAAAAATCGAGGCATCAAGATTTGATCAGCTTCTGAATGACCGAAATTTGCTCGTGCATCATGCCGGTATTTACACAATACGTTATGCCGGTCAGAAACTTTCTAAAAAAGATTTGCCGGGCAATCTGTTTCAAAATTCGATTACGGTCGTTCGGCCGACCTATTTCAAGTGGGAAAAATTTCTTGTCGGCATGGTGATAAAAATGACCAGAGCAACAACTGTTGCACTGCGAAAACATGCGCAGAATGACGGCTCGGTTTCTCCAGAAAAGGCGTTGGCGATTGAATATCTGCCAATGGACATAGACATTTCAACTGCGAAAATCGTGGAAATGGAAAAAGTATTTCGTTGGAGATAGATATGAATTTAAGACGTGAAGTCGCAAAGCAGCTAAATTTTATTGTTTCGTCCTGTGAGCAATACGATAAAGGTCACCATGAAGATGCTATCAGAATAGCCACTGCGACGCGCGTGTTGTTTAACGAAACAAAAAGTCAACGTTCGCTTATCCGGAGCCATTGCAATAGAGGAGACATTAAATTAAGAAGCACGACCATGTTAAACAGGCCAGACGGCCATGAATATCCTGACCTTGGTTTTCTTGACTTGGAATTATTTACCGGAAATTTCAGGCCAATGCTTGCTAAAACCAAGCGGAATGAACCGTTGCCATTTGATGAATGGTGGAAAGAACCAGTTTTGAAACTTGAGGCAAGCGCAGGGGGTGAAAACGTAACCCGGGAACAGATAGTCTTACTTGCCGCAGACAAAGACGGCGGAGCACATGTGGATAATATCAAGCCTGTGTGGTATGAGCGATTATCCTGCGGTCTTGAATACTCGGCGGAGTTTCACATGGCGTCAGGCCGAAAAATTATTGTTAATTTTAAGAACGCTAACCTCGCAGCATTGCGTCAAATCGGATATGAACTTCTGGCGAGCGAAGAATTAACCTGCCTCGCGCAAAAATGACATTTTATTCTTAATTAGATATGTCCCTCATCCCATGCCACGAATGCAGCGGACAGGTCAGCGACCATGCGCGGACGCATCCGCATTGCGGTGCCGGCCATTCATCCGCCATCGCTTCTGTATGGCCCATGCAAATATTGCCTTTCAACCGGCGATCAATTCGCTGTTTATCGGAATGTTTTTCTGCCGGGCATTTTTCTTCTGCCAATGCTGGTAAATCGTGGCGCTGACGCGCACCAGCCAGTTGCGGTCTTTGATGGCTTCCAACAGTTCTTCCGTGGCAAAATACTTGATGCCATTCGACGGCGGATTGCCCAGCGGTTTGATTAGCCTGGCTGCGACCAGCGGCGGGATGTCATGCGGCTGGCAGTTCAGCACCCAAGCGGCCTGCTCCGCCGTCAGGCGGGCCGGCAACTGGCCCAGTAGCATCAGAAATTTATGTTGGTCTTCTCGCATTTTAACTTCTCCGACCCGCCTCGAATGTCGGTGTTTCAGCACCATCCCATCAGGGCATAGGAATTCTACAAGGAGCCTTGCCGGTGGTCGGCGGGCGGGCGCTGCGCGCCCGCTCCGCCGATCCACCGGCCAAGGAATCCATTTCAATTTGACACGCGCCACAATCGCTTTGGCGTTTTATCACCCGGACTGCATCGGATTGTCGGCGTCCTGTTTTTTATGCAACCCCAGGGAACAAGCCCCCGTAAACGAGCCACATCAAGCCGCCATGCCCGAACCGTGTGAGGCTGTCTCATCGTAAAGGCGACTCGCCACGAGAACCGTCTGCGGTTAAACCTCGTCGCTTTTGCCACCAGCCCGTTTTTTCATGTGTCCCGGCCGCAGCGTCTGTCTCCACTCTCGTCAATACCCGCTATCAGACGGATAACAGACGAAGACAGCGTCACCGTGTTCGCAAAGCTGTATTTGTTCAGCTCATACCGGTTTGCCCCAAGGCATTCACAGATGTATTCCGCTCCGGCCAGTGAGCGGTCATATTGACGAACATCTACACGCGCCCCGCCCGACTGAATCTTCCACAGCCATTCCATCTGGTGTTGCAGCGTGTGATAGTTGCGAGCAGCAGTTCCCCCCACCAGACAGTGGAAGTGGAAACGCCCGTTTTCTTCGCCTTCTTCACCTCGCAGTGCTATGAGAAGGCGATTATAGGGGACACCACAGACTTTGGCCGTTTCTTGCAACCAGCGAAATGCCATGCCGTAAGCAATGCTTGGTCGAGGGACGGTGCCCTTAAAGGTCGGCGTTGCAAAAAAGTCCCACTGGATTCGTGCCAGTGAGAGCCCAAAGTCCGTGGCGGTCTCGGATTTGCGGATCGGTTCCCGCCAGTCTCTGTCTATCCGAGGATTCTTGGCCATAATTTTACTTCTTGATGGCGTCCGGGATGATCGTCCCGATGATGGTGGCTTTGCCACCCTTGTCCGCGTGCCGGATCTTGGCCACGCCGACCGTGATGGTTTTGCCCGTGCCGTTGATGTAGTGGGCTTCGCGTTCTTCCGGCTTGGTCCGGTAGAACAGCATTTCCTCCATCCGGTGTTCCGGTGGGTTGCTCACATCAATGCAAAGCAGGTCGAATGATTCGCCTGCGGCCATTCCGTTCTTCGCCGGCCATGTGTTATGGACGGTCTTGAATACTTCCAGTTTGACTACCATTTTGTTTCCTTTTTTTATTTCTGCCGGTTTTGTTGCTTCCGCACGACGGGCAGATTTGCGTCATGGGAAATTGGCTTGCCCTGTTTGTCGTCCTCCTCGACAAGTTGAAAAACACCTTCCAGCGGCTTGCCGAAATAGCGGGCGATGCGCAATGCCGTCTCGATGCTGGGCGCTATGTGGCCGTTCAAAAGCCGCGACACATACGCCGGGCTCATGTCCAGGCGCCGCGCCAACTGCGATTGCCGGATTTTCCGTTCGGCAAGGCAGTCGGCCAGTTTATTTTTTAACGTGAAACTCATTTTCGGCGCGATCACCATAACACCATTAACACTGTGTAAATAGAAAAATTTGCATCAAAACACATTTTCTATTTACAATTGGTTAATAACTTGCTAAATTTGTGCCGCGTGACCGAAAAAAAACCAAACAAAGCCCCCGACCGGTTCATCCGTCTGCTTGACAAAGCGATGAAGGAACTTCCGGAAAAACCTTCCCTGAACCAGATTGCCCGGCGCGCTGACATCTCGCCGGCCTATCTGTCGTTCCTGCTTAACGGCAAGCGTGATGTCCCCTCCAATGAGGCCATCGCCCGTCTGGAGGAGGTGTTGAACATCCCGAAGGGCGAACTTTTCCAAGCCGCCGGGCGGCCCACGGACCGGGCGCTGGAATTTTTCCGCAAGGACGAGGCCAATTCCATCGTGCAGGAGCTGGCTCATTATCCGGCCAGCAAGCTGCCCGAAGTGCTTAAAATGCTCCGGCGCGGTTTGAAAAACAGGATGTAATCGCGAATGAAACAGCGAACCAAAAATACACTTCGTGAAATGGCCGGTTTTTTCGGCCTGAAGGTGAGGTTTGTTGACTATTTGGGCGATGGCGATCATGGGAAGCTGTTACCGCGTGAAAGGCGCATACTGATAAACGCGCACAAGCCCCGCCATGAGCATATTTACACGTTGCTGCATGAAATCGGCCATTTCATCCTGCATTTCAAAAACCCGATCAAAAAACGGCATCCAAGATTCTTTGACATTGAGTGGAAAATGGAATGGCTGGCCATTCTTTGTTCAAAAGTCAGACGCTACATCCGTTTTATTTTTACCAAAGAAAGCGGCAAGGAGTGGGAGGCCGACTTGTGGGCCATGTGTGCGTTTGTCTATCTTGCCAAAATCACCGGCTGCCGGAATGAATTGCGCCGGTTTCTGCAACGCCACCCTGAAAAATTAAACCATTTTCGTCTGGTGAAAATTGCCATGCTATACGCTGATCTAAAAACTAGATTTGCCAAAGCTCGTCAGGCATATCGGGCAGTCATGGCTTAATTTCCAGTTCGCAGCCGCAGTCCTTTTGCCATTCTTTAATGTGAGATGTGCGCCAACAGTGGTCCGGATTTGACAGCCGAAAAGATCAACTTTTCTTGCTTTTGCGGGTGCGCGGCCTTTTGGCAAGGCGCGTGCGCGGTATCTGCGGTGAGAAAAGCTGCCATAATTCAATTCCATAGGCCTTCGCCAGCCGTTCCAATGTGGACAGCCGCAAATCCCGTTTTCGGCCGCCTTCAACCGCCTGGTAATACTTGTAGGAAATGCCGCTCCGCTCGGAGAACGCCTCCTGCGTCAGCCGGTGAAACTTTCTCAATTCTTTAAGCCGTGATGCCAGTTTGATTGCCACCGCCGGAAGGGTGTCGTTTTTGACTTGCCTGAAACACCCAACCATCGGTAGTGTCACGCCGGAACCATCGGCACCCCATGCAGCCCAAAAAACGAAACATCCTGATTACCGGCGTGGCCCTCTTCATTTTTGGCCCGGTGCTGGGCTGGGTGCTGACCATCGCCGGTTTTTTCAAGGCCGAGCAGTCCATCATCCAGACGCCGCCCGGCATGATTCCAGACATGGGGCAGACCGCCTCGCAGATGTTTGTCAGCCTGATTCCGGTTTTGGCTGGTGTGTTGTGCGGAGCGGTCGGTTTCTTCCTCATTTTATACGCATTGATCACGCACTTTTTCCGCTCAAAAGAAACCCCCTGACTTTGCGTGGAAAGCCTGCGGCCACAAGACGCATCCGATGTGACGCGGAGTTGTGATAAAATATTCCTTGTCCGCGAAAAGAAACAGTAGTAGAACTAAACGGCTGGCAATTAAATCATAAGGCAACTATGAAATCCATTGGAAAACTTCTTGGCATATCACTCATTCTCGGCGGATTCGTTGCCGTGTTCACTTTGCTCCACGCGCAGGAAAACGCGACGCTCAACCAGAGCGGAACGGTTTTGACAACGGCACCCACGGATGTCAGTGCTATGTCGGATTTGCAGGTGGAAGTGAAAGCCATCGAAATGACGACCCCGCTGCCGGCCTCCGCCGCGCCGCAGGCTGGCAATTTTTACTCCACCCAACATCTGCCCGGCACCGAAAACGAATGGCCCCCGCTGCCGGCCAACATCAGAAACACCGCCCTCTGGCCGTTGGGAGACGACTTCTATCTGCTCGACGATGCCAATGTGAATTACGATGCGCCCACGACAAAAACACTGACAGCGAGCGGTGGGATGCAGGCAATGTCCATGAGTGTTCCATCGCCGGATGATGGCGGCGATACCAACGCAGTCGTTGGCGAAGCGTTGTCGAGCTTCACACCGCTCAATCTAGTTGCCGGCACCAATCTCTGGCTGGAAATCACCAACCTGGCAAACAACACGGCGGGGTTGCTTTTGAGCAACACGATTGCGGACGTGCAATATGAAATCCTCGCCGCTCCCACGCTGACCGGGCTGATCCAGACGGGTTGGGTTTCCGTGGGTTCCGTCTTTGGCGACGAACTCACCAACTGGACACCAACGAGCGTGGCGGCGACGAACCAGCCGGCCCTGTTCCTGCGTGTGCGGTCAGACATTGACAGCGCCGGCGTTGGCATCCCTGATTGGTGGCAGTTGCAATACTTCGGCTATGTCGGGATTGATCCGTATGGCGACCCGGCGGGCGACGGGTGGAGCAACCTCCAAAAATATGAATACGGCATGAATCCAAATTCATTTAACTCGCCGCCCGCACCACAAGGGGTAACTGTAACTTACAATCCCGGCAGCAACATGGCCACTGTCAGTTGGCTTCCTTCGTCGGGGCCGGTCACGGGCTACACGGTTAGCATCAACGGCAGCGTCAATTACAATGTTTCGTCCCCCGCAAATAGTTTTCAGATCGCCGTCACTCCAAGCAATTTCTACTCTGAATTGGGAAACGGCGATCCAAACCTCATTGGAAACTTTCAAGTTCAAGCGAATTATACGGGCGGCAATTCAGCTTGGAGCGCGTCTGTGCCATTGGAAGCGAATGCCTATTCACTTTTAGCTTATTTTATCCCCGGCCAGCAAGGTTCGGCCAATCTGGTCGTGTCGGCCCTGCCGCCGGGCACGGTGAAATTGCGGGTGACACGAATTGATGTGGGTGCCGATGAGTCATACGGCGATTCCTCTTTTGATACCAACTTCGACATTCCCGTTTCCCTTTTCACCAATGGCTTGTATGTGCTGCCGTCGTCACTGGCGGGAATGGGGCCGGTGGATTCCTATGGTTACTCCGTTTATTCGTGGTGGGCGCAAACGGTTGACGCCAATGGCAACGTCAGCGGCGCGTCAATTTTATCACCCGGTTATTATGACGACCCAAGTTTTAATTACTACCCTCAATCCGGCACTTGGCCGGTGACACCCTATTTTGATGGCCGCGAACAAATCAAACAGAACCTGATTTTCATGTTACGCGCCAGCCTCAACAACGCGCCCATTCAGGCGTTTGAAGTCAACTCAAGCGGCACGCCATCCGGCACGGAATATATTTTCCCCGTCAATAATTATGCGTATGACAGTTTCTACGATCTGAACGCCATACCATCCTATGCTCCGACACCCTATGATTCATCATCGGAAACTGGCGTGTTTTTCCCCTTTGGAGAGAATTATTTTTACCGTAACTTTGTGTTCACGCTGACGAACGCGGATTCAGATGGTCTTTTGGCTTCGTTCGACAATCCTTTTACTCTCGACTCCGGCAACAGTAGTTACGACTACTTTGGTATGCTACAGCCGCCAGCCTATCAATTCCAACCGCCCACGGTCAGCGGGACAGCCATTGCTCCCTTGCTGGCAACCAATCAAACGCGCTGGCTGCTCTTATGCCAGCCAAACTTCGATTCTGGCAACAGTCCAATTGGCATGATCCAGTCGGGGGGAACAAACCAACTGGCATCCAATTTTTACAATGCCTTCGGACTGCAATTTCTCTCCACCGAAATGGCTTGGGGAAATACGGGTTCGCAAACTTATACCGATTATCCGGGGGTAAAAACCACCGACGGCGGGTGGTTTTATTCGGAAACCGCGCAGCCGCAGTTTCAAACCGCTGAATATGATTTTTGGAATGCCCCCTATTGGCCATATCTCAACACCAACTTGACCGTGCTGCCGGGAATGCCCGGCTTTTCGACGACCAACAAGAGCCAGTTGCTAATCGCCAATGTGGGCGAGCGAAATTTTCAAGTGGCGGGTTACGCGAAGCTGGCCGTGCAAAATGGTTACAGCGGCGTCTATGGCTATCTCGGCCAGTATTTCGATCAAGCCTATCAAATCAACACCAACGGCGTTGTAACCACAAACACAACGGGCGTTCTCTCGCCTTACGGCCAGTTCTTTCCAACGCAACCCGGCCCAGCGGCGTTGGTGACGATGCCTGACCTTGACACCGGCGCACGCGGCACGGCCACGGTTTATACGGTCAGCGCGGTGATTGACCGGAGCCAGGGCAGCAACATGGATTTGTCTTTCACCGGCGTGAATGCCACGTCCGCCAACGACCCAGCAGTTATCTGGTGCAACAATAATCACGACCGATGGTTTGATTCATACTACGGCACCGGCTTCGAGCTTGAACAAGATGACTTGAGCCCGGCACAGATTTCTACACTGCATTGGGAGCAACAAGTGCCGGATTGCCAATACACGACAAACTTGATGCCCGCAATTCCTTGCACGCGTGATTTGGAAGATTACTTCCGGCTCTGGACTCCGGGCGTGGCGGCGCTGATGAAAATTCTCCCGCCAAATTACACAGTGCAGTTGACTTTGACCGGCACCGGCCAAATCAGAATCTTCCAAGCCGTTGAATCCAGTGGCGGCACGAATTATCTATTTGACGAAACCACGGCTTCAAATCAAGTCGCCAACTCGACTTCACTTTACGCTGGTTTGTTGAGTTCTTCCTCTCCGATAATTTTCAACAACCAAACCAACTTCAACGAACACTTTATTTTCTGCGGGGCGCAGACGGGCAGCGCACAGATTGATTTACAGATATTGGACGGCAGCTTGAATGTTATCGCCGATGCTCCGGTTTATCTGCAAATCAACGACATCAAGAATATGTATGAGCGCTGGACGGTGGGTGATGATTCAGCGGTTGCTCCCCTTGCCGCACCCGTGCTGGCCGGCAATGACATGCCCATCCCGCCACAAGCAGCATTTCAATATGCTCTACCGTCGGACACGAACACGCCTTACATTCTCCATGTGCATGGCTACAACATGGCGGTGCAGGACAAAGATCATTTTGCCGAAACTGAATTTAAGCGACTTTATTGGCAGGGATATAAGGGGCGCTTTGGCGAATTTCGCTGGCCGACCACCCAGCAAGGAATTTTCAACCTCTTTTCCGCCTTTAATCTCAGCGAATCCAATGCTTGGGCTTCCGCCAAGGGTTTGACGAATTTGCTAACCAGACTGAATGCAGAATATCCTGGCAATGTTTATCTGACAGCGCACAGTCATGGAAATGTCGCGGCGGGAGAAGCGTTAAAGCTGGCCGGCGCTAATCAAATGGTGAACACTTATATTGCCATGCAAGCGGCGCTGGCGGCGCACGCTTATGACCCGACTACGCCTTACCAATACACCTTGCCATACCCGGACTATTATGCTCAATACTATCCCAATGGCGGCACGGATTACTTCAACAACGTCAAGGGCGCAGGAAAATTCGTGAACTTTTTCAACACCAACGATTGGGCGTTGACCGGGCCGTGGCCACAGGATCAGCTTAATAAGCCTGTCAGCGGTTACAGTTGGCTTGTGAGCGGCGGGCAGACCAATTTTTACAGCGGCAGCAATCCGTATTACACGCTTCTGCTGCTTCCGGCGGATAGATACACTGTTTTCTCCTACTGCGACCCGGCCACTTGCTACGCTCTTGGCGCACAGGTGAATGTGGGTGGTGTTTTCTCAACGAATAATCAAGTTCCACTTTCAAGTGTATCGCCACCCGACCCCGGTAATTATACAGCACATCTTTGGCACAGCGCGGAATTCCGCTCTGACAATCCGCAGCGTTACCAGTTTTGGAACCAAGTGCTCGTTAAAATGAAACTGAAATCACAATGAGGCCACAATTCCTTACCTTCTGCATAATCGTAGTATTGGTGATGCTTGGCCTTTTGCTTTGGCGACGGCCGGCTCAACCTTCGTCCAGCACGCAACCATTACAACAGCAGATTGACAATTCAAATGTTCCGGTGGCAGACATGAGCAATGCCCACCAGAGCACATCCAGCGTCGCACCAGCTACTGCTCCGTCTGGAACAAATTTTACAATTATCGAAAGTCCATTGCATAAGCAGTTGCAGACACCTGAAGGGTTTCAAAAATATGTCGAGGGCAAAAACGCCCCGATTGAGTTTTATGGAAAAGTAATTGACCAAGACAGCAACGCATTAGCTGGGGCAGTTATCAAGAGTGCGATCCGGCATTGGACGGCACCGATTGTATTTCAAATGGGTTCAATAGAAATTCCTGTGGAGCGAACTTCAGACAAGGACGGGCGATTTGAAATTAGTGGCGAGACAGGAGATGGTTTTGGCATAGTAATCACGAAAGATGGTTACGAAGCGGAACCTGGCCAAAATGGTTTTGGGACGGTTGGTGGCAGTTATGACAATCCGGTTATTTTCAAAATGTGGAGCACAAATATCCATGAGAAGTTGATTTCAGGTCAAAAGTCTTTCCATATTGTGCCGGATGGCAGGCCATATTTTATTGATTTAATTGATGGCACAATTGCCGAATCCGGCACTGGCGATTTGAAAGTGTGGGTAAAACGACCAGACCAGATTACTAATGGGCAGAGATACGATTGGTCTTGTGAAGTGGACGCAATAAATGGCGGATTACAGGTGACATCTGATTACTCCATGTATTCAGCTCCACCAGACGGATATGTTCCTTCGTTCCAATTTGAACAAACGGTTGGCAGCGGATGGGGCGATTCAACTGGAGAAAGGCGATTTTATGTCACGCTGAACAATGGAAAAGAATATGGGCATATCACCATTGAGTTATATGCCTATTACAACAACCAAATTCCCGGCTTGATTCGACTTTCATACGCCGTCAATCCCTCCGGCTCGCTTATATTGCGATGATTAAGAACTAACTTTGAACATTCATGGTTGCCATAAACTTTGCGTTATCCGCGTTGCTTGTGACCTTGATTTTTGCTGTGTCTCCAAATCTTCGACGGTTGGTGACAGTTGGTATAGCCTTTTGGATTTGGTTGATTAGTGTGTTTTTAAGCGGGATATTCAGTTGGCTAGGGGTATTTATTCTAGACAAATCTGTTGGCAGTAGCGACGCCTGGCTATTGCTTATAACACCCATAGGATGGCTTGTAATTGCATCATATTTTTTAGTCACATCGGATTTGGCATTTCTAGTTTTATACAGAGTTTTTGGATATGGTATATTTGTATTGGTTGAGCGAAGATGGAAAATGGAATTGGCAAAACCAAGCACGCGGCTTGGTTTTGTATTCGCTCCATTTAGTCCAGTAATTGTTTGGCTTGCTTATTCAGCTTTTAGCACAAGATGATTTCAAAAAGGCAACCAATGGCGAGAATTCATCTTTTCTACGCCATCAATCCCTCCGGCTCACGCATTTTGCGTTAGCATCGAGTGAAAAATCAAAAATATATTTGGGTTATCCACAGCCCACGCCGTCAGACCGGTTGAAAATCTCCGCGAGTCGCTCCACTCCGAAATTTAAGGCTCGCTCCGTTCCGCGACCCCGCTCCCATTTCCAACCGGACTGACTTTGGCTGCAATTTGTGACGCAGACTGCGGAAAATTGACCCGGTCGGGAAACACCAAAAACGCCCGCCCGCGCCAATTTTCCGCAGACTCCGGGCAGGGTTTGAATTGAAAAGTTAGTTAGGTTGTTTGTCTTCGCCTTTTTTACGCCCGCCATCACCCCACCGTTCGCTGCTCGCTGGTCCGACACCAAGCCGAGATTGGTAGCGAGATCTAAAACCGCGCCAGCGTCTCCCTCTTAAACTTCCACCGCTGTCACGCTTTTAGCTTTCGCTGGGTTTTGTTCGCACTTCGCGCGCGGCTCGCTGTCTCCCCCATCTGTGAAGCGAGCAGCATACGGCAGGGTGACGGACAGCGGTTTCAAAAAAAAGCTATGAAAACAACAAATCAAATCGAAGCGTCAGCTCCAGCGAATGTCCGGCCATCGTCGGTTTCAAAAACCAGCAAGGCGCAGCCGGATTTTGTCAGGCATTGCACCAACCGCAAGTTAGCCACCGAAGCAGTTTTGAATTATTTGCGGACACGGTTGCCGAGGCAATACGAGCTTGCGGAAGTCGTTGGCAAATGGGTTTGGCTCGATGTCTCGCCCTCGCGCAAACCGAATCTGGCCGCGTTGCTTTGGACTTTGGGCTTTCATTGGAACCGTCGGCGTGGTGTTTGGCAGCATCCGTGCGGCAGCTTCAACCCGCTCGGCGCTCATCCGACCGACCCGCGCGCGAAATATCGTTCTTATTTTCCCGCCGACGTGCTGGCCGTATAAAAAGGAATCCGCACCATGACCGCAAAACAAACACTGGCACTGTCAGTGAAACTGTCAGTGAAGGCAAACGCCAATAGCCGAAAATTCTGACGGTTTAACCCAAATAGTCTTTCGTTTTACGAACAATTTGCTAATTTTCCTTTGTCTAAATCAATGCTACCGATTGTGTCCATCTGTGGCTCAAATGGTTTTCACCGCGTCGGCCAACGATTTTACAAATGCGCCGACCTTGTTCACCAGTTCCGGAGATTTTCCGTTGGCGGCGATCTGGTTCACAATGGCACTGCCGACCACGCAGGCGTCGCCTTCATTGGCCACGGCCTTTGCCTGTTCCGGATTGGAAATGCCGAAGCCGATGGCGACAGGCAAATCCGTGTGCGCACGAATCTTCATCACCTGCGCCGCCAGATTCGTCGCGACGCTCGTCTGCATCCCCGTGACGCCTTCCCGTGAGATGTAATAAATAAAGCCGCTGCCGCGTTTCACGATAAGCTCCATGCGGTCTTCCGGCGTGGTCGGTGCCACCAGGTAAATATGGCAGAGGCCGGCCTTTTTCATCAACGCCTCGTAATTGTCCGATTCCTCCGGCGGCAAATCCAAAACCAACAGGCCATCCACGCCCGCCTTCGCCGCATCCGCGATAAACTTTTCTAGGCCGACCTTGTGGATGAGGTTGAAATAAATGTAGAGAACAATCGGGATTTGCGAGTGCTTGCGCACGGCCACCACGGTTTCCAAAAGTCTTGGTGGCGTGGTGCCGGATTCAAGGCCGCGCTGTGCGGCGAGTTGGTTCACCAATCCGTCGGCCAGCGGATCGCTGAACGGCACGCCGAGTTCCAGCACGTCTACGCCCGCCCGGTCGAACGCGAGTGCGAGTTGCCGCGTGGCTTCGAGGTTCGGATCACCCGCGCCAATGTAAACAACAAGGCCTTTCTTCTTGGCGGATTTAAGCCGGGCAAACTTCTCGACGATGCGGTTCATGTGCCGCCAAGTTTCGAGTTTCAGCGGCCGGGTTTCAAGCGGCAAGTTTGGGCGGAATCCCGATGCCAGCTTGAAATTTAGTTTGCCGGTCGGGTGCGCAGAGCATGTTGCGACATTATTGCGCAAGCTCTCGATTTTTCGCTCAAGTCTTTTTTCCCCCGTCCGATAGAAGATTGATCAGATTTATTTAATTGTTTTATGTGCGCAGGCACGCTCTTGAATAATCCGAAACCGAAGTTCTAATTCAGAATGGAAA
>Ga0316217_10003332_pt1 | contig 18430 bp, 15 predicted proteins | sample 1anoAmetaG_FD_203633 | JGI IMG/M metagenome (GOLD analysis project Ga0316217, IMG submission 203633) | Freshwater microbial communities from Trout Bog Lake, Wisconsin, USA - 1anoA | ecosystem: Environmental > Aquatic > Freshwater > Lake > Hypolimnion/Profundal zone | place: USA: Wisconsin...
GATAAGTCGAACTTAATGCCCTATTTTACCAATCAAAGCTCAACATTGCAAAATAGAATATTACGCAGAATGGTGTATTAGTCAATACAATCAATTTTTTGAGCCATAATCTAAGGCAAAACTACAGACTGCTGTTTTGGCTCTGTGAGTACTTTTAACTTTAACAAGTGGAGGCCACTCGAAATGTTGAATACTTTGTCCAGCATTCGAACGTCGGACAACTCAGCAACTTGGATTTGGGCAGAAACATATAAGTGAGCTAATACTAGATTTGTAGGTTGAAGTAAAGGGTGGACCATTGCTTCAATCGATCGAAAATGCTGCGTAGATGAGCTAGAAAGCCTAACTAATCCAGATTAGTGATAAACTATCTTAATTGTCATATCTTTATGTTATGAATTCGAAAATCACTAATCACCTTCAAAATACTATTTTAGGATATTCTGGCTTAGCTTGAGCATTTGATTAAGGTCTCCGGTGTTGAACAAGTCGACGTAGTCTTTGTTCCTATCTTTTTTTATCTACTAAATCAACCGCCAACCCTAGACATTTATGAGATAGGGGACCAAAGTGAAGTAAACCATCGCTTTAAGTTTAGTCGAATCCTCGTTTTGCTCGCATTCTTCTCTCAGCCTCGAATAAGCATAGCCACACAACTATATAGGTCAGATTGTACTTTATTGCAGATTACCACTAGGTCTTTGTAAGTATAATCTATTTTCAAGTCTAAATTGAACCTTAAGATAAGTGGATTCTCCTTTTATCTGATGGTTTTCAACAGTTTGTTGTGGTTTTTTATTTTGCTTTTGTGCTACATTTGGCTATTCTGCATGTTTCTGTCCATATTTGCAGGTTTAATTCGCTGTTCTATCTTGGTCGCCAGCTTTAATAAAAAAATCTAAATTATTAGTCGATTCTCAAGCATCTTCGATTGCTAAAGAGGAGAGTTAATGAGGTTTAAGTAGCTGCTGACCTCAACTAAAAAACAAAAACGATTTATATCCTTTTGCCCTTAGTCATCGTAAATCTATTCCTTTACTTACTCTAGATTGTTGAAGTAAGTGTTCGCAGCGGGCTGCTTTGATATGATTTTGCTCTTCAAATTGTTCTTGTATATGACGTTGCTTTGACTTTTAAGGTTCATTGATTTCTGGAAAGAAGAAAAGGTTGAGGTCTTGAATATTTTGGATGCAGTCATGAAGTTTTACTGAATACCAGGCCTAGCTACATCTTAAAACAGTTTCAGGTCCAAAAAGCGTTTCAATGGTATTCTTTCTTTGTATCTGTATCTAAAACAGCTATCAATAAGCTAAAAGAGATAAGGATTGTCCTTGGTCAGCTATTTTATTTTCGACCAACTAACCTCATTTTATTTACTAATCATCTAAGCCAAAACCTTCGTCCCAATCAGCATCTCAACAGCCAAATACCCAAAGTTCCAAACGATCTGAGCATCCATCATATCTTAGTCCAAATCCCTTGTCTTTGTTCTATCTTCAAGAGAAGCGGTTTCTTTTTTCCAGGTAAAGGGAGTATCAACAGGGAATTCCTTCCCATCCAGAACCACCCAATCTATTTTCCAGGTGTAGATTTCATCTGTTTCTCCTACAACTTTAACTATGTGCTATGACCTCAAGTTATAGTGGAAGTATTTGGCTTCGTAAATATCACAAGCCCCTTAAAAAGTATCCTTCAGTATCCTCTAAATTTCGTTGCATTTGAGAGTACCCTTTTTAGCAAGATAGTGGTTAAGTCTGATCTAATAGGGCTCCTGAATCATAAAGGTATCGCCTCCTTTGATGAAAATCTCTTTGACATACACCACATGTTCTTTCTGGTTTTGCGTCAAATCTCTGAAAACCTATTAGTTATATCCCACATGATCCTCCATAGATAGCTGCTGTAGCACAGCACTATGGAATATTTTAGCCATCCATACCAGATTAGTTTACTTGTTTCTGGCGTAGAAGATTTAGTAAGTTTTTTATTTCTAAATCGGGTCCTTTACTAAAGAGTAATTTGAAGCGTATTTTGATTTTTGCATTTGATAAGTGTATAACTCTCAATTTAAGAACTTTTATAGACTTAAACGGATTAATCATAAAGCCAATCCTAGAATGCATAAAGTTTTTGGGTAAACAGTGATAAATCAAAAATTGATAGCATGACCTATCATTGTTCCTAGGATCAGGAAAGCTCCAAAAATGATAACCACGGGAATGCTAAAAATAGCAGAGTGCATCAAATAAGATAGAATGTCTAAACCTCCGATTCCCCAGCTGATTCCAAGCAGCAGCCCTCCCAGCAAAAAGTGAACCCGATATTGGATTTCGCTGCGTTTTTCTTGAGCAACTGAACTTGTGTTTACTGCTAATTTTTGCTTTACTTGTATTCTACTTGATAGGTATATTATTACGCGCTTGAGATAGTACTAATCAGCAAGTTGGTGATTATCGTTGTGCTCAAATAGACCAGCAAAACGGGGTCCCAGTTAGTTCCAGGAGTCAAACCGTTAAACACAACATTCCTATTGGCCAGTCCACATACCCCATAGCCCAGGGCAATCAAAACACCACATAAAAAGATTGTACCTATGTGGCTGAATATCGTTTTGAAAGATTTGTTTTTGATTTTCATCAAGATTGCAGTAACGAGGATAAAGATTACTCCGAGGCTGATAGTGATGTTTGCACTTAGAACGTGCATAAATTGCATATGAGGGTTGATTTTGGAGTCAGTTAGGAAGTTTAGTGAGTCCGAGTCTAGCAGAAGTGAGAGCAAAGTAGCCGATACGAAAGAAAATGCTATTGTTGTTAAAAAGATGCAGTTTTTATTGGCTATTTAATTGATGCCAAAGAATATGAGGTCACCTCCAATCAGCTTTGAACCCAACCCTTGGCAAAAGCCAGATATTGCAAAGCCATACATTGAGCTTCTTACTAAAATCGCTTAGGAAGCACCAAAGGGTTCCATTTTACCAAAACTTTAGTACTGAATCCAGTCAAAGAGAACCCCCGCAGTAATAAAAATGCCCGCGATGAAGGGAAGAGTTTGAAGCAAATGCTCTAAATAAAACTACAATAACTTTGCCTAAATGTGGTCAGAGTCCAAAAGACTTCGCACAGATTCAAAGGAGAGTTGTTAGTTTGGTTGTAGCATTGTGTTCCCAGGGCTGTTAAGATTCCTCCGATTACCGCATTAGGTATATTATTACTCGACATTATAATTATTGAACGAAATCGAAATAGGCAAACACAATTGATAGACATATCTCTTGCAGCTAAAGTAAAAGATATGATCACATATTAATCTTTGAATCCCTGGGCTCATGGCTGAGTTTTGGCATTTTTTGCCCGATTTTGCGACACACATATGTACATACATCGTTGTTCCATATGCCGATGAAATAGCTGTCGTCTGGGTTAATCAGCTTGCCCTAGCCACATCTAAATTGCAAATTAGTTACTTTAAGTCGTTTTTGAAGAGGCCTTCGTATACTCTGCCGTCACTCCAGTGGTACCTGCCTTTGCCCTATTTCAGATTATCTGCGTAAAAACCTTCATAAAGGTCTCCGTTAGGATGCTTGTGTTTTCCGTAGCCATGCCTTTTGCCTTTCTCGAAATATCCTTCATATTTTTAGCCATTCTGCCATCTGTAAACTCCCTCGCCATGCGCCAAATTGTCTGCAAACTCTCCCTAGTACACATCTCCGTTGGGGAAGACATTTCTGCCTGTGCCAGTTTTGGTGGAACCCACAAAAAAACCTTCGTAAAGGTTGTTTCCCACAACTTATAATCCAAATCCGTGCTTTTCTCCGGCCCTGTATTCGCCATTGTAGTAGTTGATCTCAGAATTATATTAGATCCCCCAGCCACTCTTGTACAATTTGTGATTGGAATAGAACTATACTTGATTTCTAATCATTTACGCTTGCTACCCGTAAAAGATGTATTTCAGCGAGTGATAGAAGATGATAAAATGGGTGATTTCTTGCGAGATATAGCTGTAAACTATGTAGTCTTTGGATTTCAAAATGTTGATTGGTCGCTTTAACGCCAACCCCGGATTCAATATTGCAAAGAGCTGAATGCCCAAACTCATCTTCTACTCTTCACTGTAAAGATATCTAACACATAAATCGCTTCCCAATAAATTTTTTAATTTCTATGCTACTCTTTTCATCTCTCCCGTCTTCTAAACCTTTCTTTGCTTATTTATGACATATCTGCTGGATATACTATTGCTGTAGATCGATCTCCTCTACTGATGATGGAAACTGACCGAAGAGTTCCTATCACTTTTGAATGAAGCAGTAAACCCAGAACTGGGACCTTTCAATTTCAACTCTTATCTTTATTTGATTTGCTTTAAAGTAGAGTTGGCTTCTGATCTTCTTTCACAAAATGCTCTTGTTATTTTGGCCAGCCTATAGTCTCGTTTTTCGTTAGCTTACAATTTATTAGGAGAAGAGTGGTTGGAAATGTTTTTTATAATCGTGCCCGCAAAGCATCTATCTACCGTTTCAGGGTTGGGAAACAAATTTCTCATTTGCATGCTGGCTATCTCAATGTTGCTCTGAATTTTAGCCAACTGGCCATAAGATAGATTGCTATCCTAGGTTTCTTAGCAGTCTTACTAATATCTCATTCTCTTTTTCATCTCATATTTCAAGTCGTTTTGGAGTTGCCTGATTTCCTATCTCGGGTTCTACTTTGGTGTTTGTGGCTGCTCTGCATTCGAAACCACACTTAGATTCAATACCTTGGGTTCATTTCTCGCAGATTGTTCCTTAGCTTTGAGATTTGTGATAATCTTGGCCATCCTATTCTAAAAGTGTTTATTGATAGCGGACCTATCTCTCTTTCTAAGCTACTCATAAACCCTCTTCTGGTTGATAATATGCTGCTACCTGTCTCTTTTTTCTTGCAGGCTCTTCTCATTTATTTAGGCCACTTCGATCTGCTTCTCTATCTGGCCTATCTCTTCTCTGAGCTTTAACATCTATATTCTGGATTTGTATGCTTTGGTTATTTTTGCTTGTCTCTGCTTCTACCTCTGCGTTTGGTTTTAAGCCCTTTGCAGTCTTTTTTCAAGGTTTTATATCTTTTCGAGCTACTTCAAATCGGGTAAATCTATTTGGATTTTTCGCTCATACACCTATGGCTTAGTTTAATCGAACTGCAGACATTGTTAAACCTTCTCTATTCTATCGCACTGAACTTCCCTACTCTCAACAACAATCTATTGTTTAGGCTCTTATTTGGGTTGCTATATGGGCTGCTACTCAGGCTCCAACTACTCGCATTGTATGTAGACTTCTTTAAGTTCCAAAATGCCTCTAGGATCCTAATACTAAATGGAAGCATCTTGCACCTAAACCAACTCACACTGCAAAGCCCCATCCGCCACCTCAACACTGCACTGGGCAGACTAGTCAGCCTTCGGAACCTAGTAAGTCCACTGCACTTGATTGTCCTTAACTTCAGGCTCCTCCTTCTTCTCAGTGTACACTCTGGAGGTATTCTGGAAATCATCCATCAGCTAGTACGCATCCGTATTTTGCTCGCAATCGACGTAGAGCACCTTCTCTAAATATGGGGATAGGTACAATCTTTCTTCTTGCGCTTGATGATGGGATACTTCTTCTTGGGGGTCGCCCCCTTGGCGATGTATATCTTTCTGCTCTGGTAGTTGCGCTGCTTCCTGCTGGCGGGCACCTCGCAGTAATAGCCGATGTTGAGTCTGCGGTCTATCTTTTTATTGAGTTTCTAAATGAGCTCGTCGTTTTGGGCCAGCATCAGGTTGTTGCGCAAATCGATCTGTCTGCTCACTGCGAAATCGGGCGACTCTCGAGGATTGGACTATGACATTAATTTTATTTAGAATGATATTACTCGCCCTAATGAGATGAATAGAAGCTCAATCGTTGTAATTGTCGCTACTCAAGCTATCAGTAAGATGGCTATAATGAAGATTAGGTAGAGATTAAACAAAACGTATTAGATGGCATTTAGCACGAGCCAACAGACAGGTCGTTATCATCGAGTAGTTCCGTAGATAGATATACGTCAGTATTGGTTTATGCATACTGTCAATTGAAAATAGTGAATTGGATCAGCCGTGGCGGTACTCGGGCAACTTGTACACATCAGTCAAATTCTGGCACTGCATCAGCTCCTCTCTCCGCGACTTCCTCGAATTCGACAACCCGCCAATCCTCGAAGACTGCATGTAGCTCTCATTCTTCCTGGAAGGGGTGAGGCTGACTTCCGACAGGTTCAGCAGCACTGGCTTGTCCCTGAAGCTTTCGAATTGCTCCATGGACTAGAGTGGATAGGTCTTATAGCTGGTCACGTTGGATTTCTACTCCAAGTACGGTTTGTAGTGCTTGTCCCTCCTGCTGGTCAGCTTAGTCAGTATCTTTTACAGGTTTTAGACCTGCTTCTAGAGACTTGTTATCTTCTGTCCCTGTCCGAATACGCTGTCTAATTGTACTATCGATTACCCTTTAAACTCGACAGCTCCTTATCCTTCAGGGCTGACTACCTATCCGCCTGCTAGAGCCTGTGTTTGAGCTAGTTTATGAGTGCCTGCTGCTCGAGAACGAGTTGCTACATATTTGCAGAACCATGGCTTTTAGCTGCTACTTAATGAGTCTACACATTTAGTGCATTTGTTGTTGGAGATTAGTTGATGGAGTCAACCCCCGTGTCTTATTAGTTATTCATGGATCAATTATAAGATCATCTGCTTTATATCAATCAAAAAGTAACGAGATGCTACTTGGATTGATAATAGAAAAACCAGTAGCTAATTGAAATTAGAATGCTATAATGGTTCTGAAGGATGTACCTTCAAGATGTCCAGAGCCTTATGCACATAACTTTATCACGTATTCAGCCCAAACTACATCAAAATATCAACTTGCATCCTTTATTCCATATTATTACTATTACACTACAATTCAACCCTCAAACTTATAGTGCTTTTAAACTTGCTGCCAAATGCTATTCTAATCATTACTACTCCCAACTCAAACCCGAGCACAAGGCCAGCATCTTTCGAACACGATACCCCTGGTCTTCAGGCCGAGCAGAGGGCAAACTAATGGAGTAGGCCTTCTGCGTGAGCGCAGTATGGACAAGGCCGAGATAGGCCAGCCCATCGAGATACAGTTTGGAGTTGTTGTATACTTCGTAGGGCTCAACCAGAGGGACGATGAGCAGCTGCTTCTTGGTGATGATCAGGTTGTAGCCGATGTCTCTGCCTACTTACTCTAAATCGATGCTAGTTTACCCTAGATTGAGAGGAAGTGGTCGATCGCGAATTTGATGACTTTGTTCACTTTCTACTCACCCTCGTTGGCGAGAGGATAGAGCAGGTGGTTAAAGCCTATCTCCTTTATTTCCAGGGTCTTGAAGGTTTAGCCAGTCTCGTCAATCATCCCACTGCTATTCTCAGACGGCAGAATGATCTATTAGTACTCCTTGTCTTAGAGCTGCTTCGAGATGAACTTCTCAACAGGTAGGGCGAATAGTGGTCCTTCTTGGTTCACTAATAACTTGCGGATGTGCAGTTTTACCCTGGGGTTCGGGTTCTCGGGCAGAAACTGCAGAGTGGCGATCGTGTCAGTTTCTTTTACATAGTAGATTAGATTTTTGAGCTACAGCAAAGATAGAGGTTTATGTATGAAAAGCGTATGATGGTTCAAATGGGAAGCTATATTCAACTCTTAGTTCGGCTAGCTGATCGCATCCTCAGCCTTGAGTTGCTTCTGGGAGTGCGCAGCCGGAATGTTGGGCTCTGTCTTCGATTTTTAAATCTAGACAGTGAGTTTACGCTCTTTATGCGGGAGTTGCACGTTTTACTTCTCGATGGGCTATTTCTCGACTTCCTCGCCCTCAATATCGGGTTGGAGGTCTTACTGAGGCTATAGGGGAATATCAGCTAACAGCTCCTTTTTGTCATTCAGAAGGTCTTCATAGTGCACTTCCCTTATTATCACTCGATGCCCCTTGATAGGTCTGCCGTCATTGTGCAGTCGAATAGCGTTTCCGTTGGGATCAACGTTGAGATAAAACATGAGCTCATCGCCAATGAGACTGTGAGTATCGAATGCCACAAAAAATTGGTCCGCAAGTTCACAGACTATGGTTTCTTGCTGTTGTTCATCAACGTAATCTGGCACATCGTCGTTTTCCTCGTCAATCTTGAGTTTGGTCTTACTGGACTACTTGACCCCTTTGGATTACTTATCGTAGCTGACCATGGATTCGTGCAACTTGCTTTTGGAGGCCTCGGAAAAACGATCATGTTCTGAAGAAGGCTGCTGCATCTTCTCATTGGCTGTGACGAAGGCCTCCTTTATAATGCCCTCCTCAGGTTTGACCTGGTCTTGAATCGACAGCGCCATCAAATTGATATCCTCGGGCTAGATGACCTCACTCACCACGGCTATCACCTTGTCCTTGGTAAACTTGATAGGCTGGACCAAGCACTACAACTCCCGATGGATGTACTAAATGCCATTGACGAGGTAGGTCTCCTTCTGTTTGGGCGAGTACTTGAGTATGCCTTTGCTGAGAAGCTCCTTGTACTTGATTTCTATCTTCTCCTAGAGCGTCTTGAAGTTGGACTTCTGGATCTTCTTCTGCTTTATCTCTTACTCCGCCAACTTCATGTTTATCTTGGTTATTTTACAGCTACCTTGCTTGTCAGATTCTAAACGATCAGCAGTTCCTCATCGAGGCCGAAATATTTGGTGGCCGTGGCTAGGAAGTTGTCCTTGTTTCCGATGATCTTGCCATCGAAAGTGTACACAATGGGGTTGGATTTCCTCAAAAACCCATATATTCTGCAGATCTCCTGCAAATACTGCTCCCACTCCGAAGGATGCTTGATCACAATCCTAAAATCAATATTTTTGTATTTCGCCTTGATCCGCCTGGCTATTTCCTCGCACTAGCTAGAAATTGGATTACGTAGGCAGTATCTATACTGTCCGCAGACCCAGCTATAATGTAACTACTCATTTCGATTTATAATTTATCAAAACGATCATACAATCGTTGGATTTAGGCTTAGTGAAGTCACCTTTTGCGTATTGGGTGATCTTCTGCAGGAGGGTTTAGAGAAAAGTTGGTTATGGATTGGATTTGGAGTATTTGATGAATCTGGGAGTCATGAGCCAATCTATATCTCAAAGATTTTGAATTATGATAAACTAAGTTTGATTAAGTATGAAGCCAAAATTGTTTGGATTCTCTATTCGCCTCATTTTCCTCCTTAAAAACATTAATGCACCGTCTTTAACAATCTAAACGAATCTAATATATCCTAATATCTTTGACGTGTATAATCTTATATGTACAAAGCACTCATACTAGTCACTATCTTAGGGTTGGCAGTTTGCAACTTGGAAACAGTAAGTGCAGACATATTCAGGAAAAGGTAACCCATCAAGTTACTTTCTCAATCGATATCGGAGAAACTCCCTCAGGGGATATCGTCTTGGATTTGTTTGGAGAAACTGTGCCGAAGACTGTGAAGAATTTCGTGACCCTCTGCAATGGAAATATCTAGCATAATGGGGTAGAGCTCAAGTTTTAGGGCAGCAGCTTCCATAGGATCATCCCTAACTTTATGATTCAAGGTGGAGACTTTACCCGTGGAGATGGAACTGGTGGAGAATCTATCTATGGACGCCGCTTTGAGGACGAAAACTTCAAACTAAAGCACGAACCTTTTTGCCTTTCCATGGCCAATGCTGGACCAGGAACGAATGGCAGTCAGTTCTTCATTACCACTGCGAATACTAGCTGGCTTGATGGTCGCCATGTCGTTTTTGGGCGAGTTTCTGAGGGAAAGGAAGTTGTAAAGGCTATTTAGGCAGTCGGATCTCAATCTGGCCAACCATCGAAAAAGGTGACAATTAGCAAATGCGCTGTCAAAACACTTTGAATGATTTCCGACAAATAAAATTTAAGTCCCTCAATAATAAATTTTCTGCACTGTTTCCTTTGTTTTAATGTGACACCTTGATTCCTGATTCTTTGAAACAAAGCAAGCAAACCGTATAACCAATCAAGCAGTTAAAGCCCACAAAAGATCTCTCAATCTGCGATCATTGATTAACAGCATGAAGCAACATCTACAATCACAATCACCTCTTAGTCTGATAAGAGGACTTGACATTCTATTTGACTAGCTGTATAGGTTTGAACTCCTCCATCTTCTTCTGCTTGTACTTGTGAAGACTAGGTTTCGGCAGCACTTGGTTAAATCTGAACGTTATTGTTTCCTATTAGGATAGAGCCTTGTCCTCCGGCAGCTAGATTTTGTAACCTGCGAGGTAATCGAAATAGTCCCAGAGCTAGGTTTGAGGCAGGATGAATTAGTTGGCCTACTAGAATAAACTTTTTTTTGAACTCGACATAGAAATTAACACTATAAATCGAAGAACTCTCAAACATTATATAAATCCAGTCCCAATAAATGAATGATCATCAGCTCTACTATTCATGGGCCAGCAACTGCGATCCCTTGTATTATGAATGCTACTGAGATTAGGTGTTTTAGCCGTTATGCTTCGGGAGTGCTTTCGAACTATCTTTTATGCTTTCCGGCTTGAGGTGACTTGCATTGTTGCTGTTTTATTCGCTGAACCTCTGCCCGCCTTTTATCTTTATCTACGCAGGTTCAGGTTTTTCAAAGGATAGGTACTCAACTTGATTCTTTTTGGAAGATTAGCGCTTTTCAACTACTGGTTTTTCTTTCTTTTATTTGGATTAAGCTCGGGGAGCCACTTTGGGGCTTACTGGTTTGACCTTATTTTTATCGACGGGAGGCGGCGCTAAATAACATAATCCTTACACTTATAAGCAGGTGCCTACTGCTTGGCTCTTCCTGCTGGATTCCAAATCGGCTTTTAATCTTTCTTCTTCGTTGAGGGACTGCGTGCTCCTTAAATCACTTCTTACTTTCTGGGGATTCTGTGATGCTAGCGTGATACTTGATAGCAGTACTTGTACTTGATCTTAATCTCTGAGGTTAGTGGTTCGGAGTGGTGATTTGAATTTTGAGTTTTTAATTTTCTTTTTATAAGTGTTCTATTTTTTCGCGGAGTGGCCGAACTGCTGCTTAGATTAACTCTAAAACTTCTTATTTGTTCATTATATTATTTACATATTTTAAAGCAAAATCATTTCAACTGTGAGTTGGAACTCACATTGGGAGTGGCAAATAGAGCAATTTTTATGTTTGAGAGACTAATCTGAGGAATTTAGATGTATTAAGATAAAATTAACCAAATTATCAACTGAAATTTACTGACTTATAGATTAGATAGGCCCCAGAATAAATCTAGGCTCAATGCCAATATCTTGTAGTAAATTATGAAAAGCTTTAGCTGCCTTAATTAACCCAAATATGTGCTTGAACCAAAAAGTTGCCTCTCTAAAAGCCAATTTACACTTTTTCTCATAATGACGCAAGATGGTTATTTCTTCTGTAGGAAAAATAACAACTTATATAACACTAATCTTCTTAAATGAAAGAAAATCATCCTTTGTTTGGCCAGGAAGCTAGTCAATTTTTGATTTTGGATCATTTTATGATGAAAATAGCTCTTTTGTGCCCAATAGAACATTAAGTTACTGGTGCGCAAGGAATTAAAGCTGGGGATTTTTACCTTAAATCCTGAAAACATAAACCCGCTCTTTAAAACCTTCATAAGCCTTAATTCATAAAAATGGATCAAAGTTCGAGGTGAAAAGTTAGTTATTTGACATTTTGCAATATTGAAACATAAAGGCTGTTAAAAACAGGTTTCAGCTTGGACAGTAAAAATTAAAGCTATGATTTTGTATAAATTTTTGTACTTTTTGCATTTTTTGTCTTAGGAAGAATTATAATTATTATGTCTAGACTATTAAAGGATAGTTATTTTGGATTTTGATCTAGAAAAAGATATTTTTTATGAAGTTAGTCTATTTCTTAGCTTATTTAGAGAAAGTCGTTTCAGTTATCCGAAAAAAATCAACCTAATATTATTTACTAGTCTCAACTTTTTAAAAAAAATAGCAACAAACTGACCATTACAGCTACTAATTTGTCTAAACCCATATATTTAAAGAATGTTCAGTAGCCTCTTTGTTTGTTAATTGTCACTTGGATATTATAAGTGAGTAGACTAGGTGTGGGCATGAATGGAAAATAAATACAATATTCACATCACTGATATTAGTTCTTCAGTTTACCAGGTAGTAAGGGTAGAAGAAGTATGAACCCCAAAAGGGATTTGGTTCGAACACTGGCATAGTAAGATATCCAGTGGCATTGGACGCAGTGTTGCTTAGCTCGTTGGAAGCGGAAGAACTAGGTGTTTAGTGTTCCTGGGCAAGCATAGATTCAACTGGTGCGGTCCGGGTGATTTCTGTTTGAGATGCATATTCCACATTTTTTTCTTACAGTTTCAATTTTAGAGTAGAGGGTAGAGAGACTTTAGAGTCCATCTCTTCAAGCTAGAGCTTGCACTGGTTATAGAGAGTAAGATCGTTGTGTTTCTTATAGTATGCGATTATCTTGTTGGGGAAATAGTGACGGTCTTCCAGTTTTTGATGGTGACTTCTACATTGGAAAGCATTCCTGGTTCTAATGTACATCGCCATCTCTTTGTAGAGCTTGCACACTCTGCGCTTCTCTTTGGATCTCATCTTCTCTTTGTTGTGCTAAATGAAAGCGATATATTTTGTGTGTTATGTTTAGCTCCATTTTCCATTATTTTCTCCAGAAACATACTTTTGTTGCTTTTTAGGTCTTCCATACTCTTCCTAGCTGTGTTAGAAGCAGCTGGCAGGTTAAAAGTCATCATTGTTTTCCATATTGATTTAGAATTGATTATAAACTTGAGGCCTTTTGTTTTGATTAATAGTCAGTTAGTCCAATAAAAAAAAATCACGACTCCTTCAGTTTTTTAGATCTTTTTGGATCTCAACAGAGCTAAATTTTACTTTCTCAATTTAAAGTGAAACAGTTTGAAGTTTTCAACATGGGGGGCTGATTCTAGGCATAGAAAGGGTGCGAAGCTTCTGACATAGAAACACGTAGATATGACCCTCGCTTAGGGAGTGTTAAAATAGTTAACATCCGCTGGAGAAGCAGTTTCAGAAAGTACAGTAATTACCAGCTTCCTTCTTTTGTTGTATTATTCTAAAAGAAATTAAAGTGTACTGAACATTGATTTTTCGCAAAAAAATAAAGACCTTTGAGCTTTTGTATCGTTTTAAACGACTGAAAAACATTAAAAGTTGAGGCTAATGGTATTTTCTAAAGTTTTTCAATACTTTCATGCTAGGGGAAGGGCAAACTTGATTAGAAAAAAAAGTTCGGTTATGTTCTTCCACTTTATAACTAAATCATTGTTTTTAGGATTAAGAAGTCTTAAGTAAAGCCACTATGAAGTCAAAAAGCTGCCATCTGAAAAATTTTGAGTTGAATTTATCCAACAAAGATGTCGAAAAAACTAGGAAAGTTTCCAAGGTCGAGTCACGAAATTAAAGCTTTAATACGCTAATCTCTATGAAGAACAATATCAATATTTCTCTAATAATCATTTTCAAGTTACGATATGTAATTAGGCATTTTCTTGAAGAAGAAAAAAAAAGGAATTAAAAAAACTTTTGAAAACTAGCACCAGAGTCAGAATAGAGGCCTATTCTTTGGGAACTCGCCAAATTAAGTTTATGCAATTTTTGAAAAAAGCCGTTTCAGAAGTAATAATAATCTTCTGATATTAGTTCAATTTGGTTTCCCGAAAACACAAACAGCCAAAAGAGATGTTTATAATAGATTTTCATCAGATATATGACTACCGCACTTATTTGTGAGTCCGGCCGTTTTCTGTAACGGAATACTTTCTGACTAAAATGCGTCTTCCGTTTCTTGATAGACCTTCGATTACCTTTAAATCTCTTTTTACTCAATAAGAGTAGCATTTTTGGGCTTATAATCCTTCAATTCTTTGTAGCCGCCCCATTATCCTTCAAATTGCTTCTGTAGTTGCTTTTGCGCCTAAGGGTTAGCTTAGAGCTTATTTTGGTTGTTCTTTCTATTGGTTTAGATCATTTTATTGAACCTAACTCAACGTCAATTTACTCCTATTCAACATTTTTAAAGGCTTTTTCAAAAACTTCTTCCGCCATACCAAAAGTGAAGCTTCCAAAGTTGTCACTCCACCATCCGTCAGATTTAAAGATGTCAAAAGCATTGAAAGAAGGAAAAGGCATATGCTTCCCGAACTGCTTTATGTGTTCAGGAAGATCAGCAAAGTGATCAAATTTAGGATCAAACTCCGGATTTTTCCAACTGTATTGTGGATCGAAATTTCTAGATGTATCACGATTGGCTTAAAAGTATTCAGGCTAACGGTCGTATGCAGCCCTTTTCTGTGGATCAGAAAGAACTGCATAGGCCTCAGATATTTTAGTAAACTTCTCCTTGGCTTCCTCCTTATTGTGGTTTTTATCCTAGATAATAATCAAAGTACCGGATGATGCTTAAGAGCCAGCTTCTTATAAGCCTTTTTTATCTAATCCGCAGAACTTGATTCTGATACCCCTAGTATTCGGTAATACTCTTTGGCCATTCTTGAGATATAATTATTATTTTGGATTATTAGGCGATTAAGTTTAGAGTATGATGGATTATATAGTTTTTATATCGGCTGATCCAGCTTATATTGTGGTTAGATGTTTTTACAGATAATAATTCAAGCAGGATTTTTGAACTCTAATAAATTTATAACATAATGAGTGAAGACGAAAACGATAGCCGAACTTCTCATCTTGAAGAACTCTTTAACAGAGCTAAGCCCAAATCCAGATACATTTCTGAGTCTCACATTGAAGAGGAGACAAGCTCTATAGCCAAATAGATAATAAATGGCGATATATAAGTCGGAAAAGTTCGAGGAAATGTAACATATAGGTCATTTAGGTTGATCTCCCCTCCGATAAAAACACGTATGATGACATGCTACGTCGCAAATTCATCGAGCAAATCGAAAAGGAAAAGTAGCAACTTTAGCATAAACTGGGCTATATCGAAAACTCTCTAGTTCACTTCGAAAAATACGACTATCTCAAGAGAAGAGGCTCTTTGGCTGATAGCATGAGTAACTCAAGAAAAAGGGGAGAATAGTGGCGAAAAGATTTCGAGTAGGAGATGAAAAGATTAGAGCAAAAGAAGAAAGAGATTGCTTAAAAGAGCAAAGAAAGAGAGCAATAAACCCAAAAGCTGAGAGCAAAGATTCAAGAATAGTAAATAGTCAAAAAGAAGGCTTAACTTGCTTAGTCTATTAAAAAGATGAAGTAAAGAATGTAAAACCGACAATCTCAAGCCAGATAGGAAAAATAAAAACTGAAATAATTGTTTACTCGTAAGCAGCTTTATCACAAGATATAGGAAAGATATCAATAAAAGGAAGAAAACGTCTTGGAAGAACGAAAGAAGAAACTTGCTGAGATAAGGGAGCTAAAAAGGCCTATAAATGTACAGGATATCATATAACACTAGCAAAGATTTCTATAGGCTATGAAATAAAAGGACATATTGAGAAATCAGGAAAAGAAAATGATGAGTTCAAGAGCACGCTCCTACCGTCCTTCATACTAAAGTGCATTTTATAAGCAGTTAGCCTCTCCACCCTAAGAGTAGCCTAAGTAAAATGCGAAGCAAAAACTGTAAAAAATGAGGCAGTTTTCTGAACAAGTAAAGTCAAAGTACATACCGGAGATTGATGAAAATAAGCGCAAGTAAATGGAGTAGAGACTATAATATGAAAACAAGCATAGACAAGAGAGATAATAAAAGTAGAGATAGTTACTTTAGAAGCCCAAACTGAAAGGCCTATAGTATCTTGAGTTGGTGAAGAAACTTCCCAAAAAGAAAGAGGGATCCCCTTCAACTGCTCCTCATTCTTAAAGAATCTAGTACAAAAACTATTTGGGAAGCATTTCTGTAGATATGGGAAAATCGAAGCCCTGGAAAACTGTGCTGAATAAAGGCGAACACAAGGTTTAAACTGCTCAATTCATCCAGTTCTAGTCCTAGAAACTTGAGGAAAAGCTAAAGAGGAAGTAGTAATACGGAAGAGTAATGAAAATCAAAGATGACGGCTCAATAGATCAGTAATACTACGAAATGGTGAAAGCCAAGCTAGATTTATTAGCTAAAGATTGATAACTAATAACTTATATCCATTTTATGCTTTATAGTTTTATCTAATTTATAGTTCTCCAATTAAACTTTTGAATAGATGAATAAAAATTTCAGTTAAATAAAGCAACTCTATACTCTAAACGATTCAGTAACGTTGATATTAGCTAGAAAGTAAGCTCTTAGGAATAAATTTCGGAAAGCAACTCATCCCTAGGATAATACTAAATCGAGGGAGTGGCCGATTACCAAGATTTACAGCGAGAAAACAAAAAGTAATGCTTTGTCTACAAAGAATCATCAAGAAGAACGAATAGCTTCAGAAAATTATTAGTGAATTACAACTGAAAAATCAATAGCTGTTTGAATTGAATCAATTATCTGAGAAGAGAAATAGTAAGCACGAGGAAAAGCAAAGAGATTTGATCAAGAAATTGAGTTATTTTCAAGTAAGTAATAAGCAAATGGCATATTAAATCAGAAAGATGTCGCAGTAAGATGTGCAAAATGTAGGGATTTAACGTAAACGAGAGAAAACAAAAAGGTTTCTGAAAGCCAAATGAACGAAGTCAAGCAAGTAATAAAGAAATCTCTTTATGAAAAAGACAAATTTTTATGCTTTTTGAAGGCACTTTTGTAAATGCTGGTGAAATGCGAAAAGCCAGAAGAGTATCAAATAGAAAAAGAGAAAATTATACAATTTTTAAACAAAAATATAACCAATTCTTAGTCGCAAACTAAAATAAACTATGAATTCGACCTCAAATTTGAATTAAGCAGGGTAGACACTCTCAAAGAAAAGATAAAAACTCTTTAAAAAGAGCTTTAGTCAACATAGCAGTCAATCTAAAGAGAGAGATTAGACAAGAAAAAGATAGTGACTCTTTATAATGATAAGATTGCCAAATTAAGATAAATGTATGAAAATCTAAAGCAAAAGATAGATTCGCAGTAAGAAGAAAGCCGTCGTAAGATTAAAAACATTATGAACTAAAAGAATTAGATTATTTAAGGCCTAAAAACAAGGCTCAAAGAAAGTCGGACTAGAAAGTCTTCAGTTGATGTAAAGAAATCGAGGGAAAGTCGAAAAAGTTTCATTGGGGATGGAGATTTTTCTCATCTATAGCTCAACTAGCTCAATTAAGCCATAGAGAATCTGTAAATGCAAATCATAAAAGAGTTCGAAGAATGATTAATATTCAACATTAAACACTAAAACACTTGAAATATTAGAAATCAAAACTATTTCATTAAATTTTGCAGTCTCCTATTTGCTAGCCTTGCCTAAAACCATTACTTCACGAAGCCCCAACCTCTACGTTTGCCATTTCCGACATCATGAAGGCTTGAAACAGGTGTTGCGATGATTGGTATTTTGGTTCCTTTTTTCTTTTTCATTTTAATCTACCTTTAGTACTCAATTTCTTCTTTGTCATAGCCTAATACTCTTGAATGACTTTTGTCTCTTGGATAAATCGATTTTGAAGTAGTTTCCCTTGATCTTCTCTAGACGTAAAAGCTAAGCTATTTAGATCTACCAGTGGGAAGAGTTTCAGTCCTTTTCATTTCATATTGGTCATGAAAGCTTAAAGACCTTTAATTCGAAGGTGACCTCTATTTTTAAATGGAGCCTGTTTTATCTTTGGTCTCATAGCTGGATATAGTATGCTTTTTGGGATTCCTAAAAAAAGAGTACTTTCTAACTTTTTCTTTAAATTTGAAAATTCTTATTCTTTTGGCTATATCTTTAGGAGGAGAGTAGCTCATGTTTAAATTGCCTAAGGATACCTTTCGACTCCTTATGCTAATTCTATCTTAATTCTAAAATGAAGCAATGTTTGAACTTTCTTTTTTACTCTATTCACTATGCCTCTTTGACCTTATTTTTTTATTATCAGCAGTGGTGGCATTTTTTCGTCGAATTGAAGCAAATAACCAACTTGTTTAAATTTTCTCTGCTTCCAAGGGATTAGTGATGCAAATGAATTCCATCAATTTTGAGGTTTTCAAAAGTTTCTGCTTATTGACGTGAGGCAGATTTTGTAAAAGCTATAAAAAATCTTCGAAAAATTATTTCACTATTTTTTACTCTTATTTAAAAGCCGATTAAAACAAAAAACGATGCACAAATTCTAGATTTGCCAAAATGAGATTCACTAAATCCTTTTTCAATATAATTGTACCTCTAGTTTTTTTAAAGAAAAGACTAGTTTTT